>JAABUR0100002083.1_pt1 | contig 32436 bp, 32 predicted proteins | sample 5560091 | NCBI WGS metagenome assembly JAABUR01 (sample SAMN10711879, study PRJNA513375) | rock metagenome | isolation source: Antarctica rocks | place: Antarctica: Victoria Land, University Valley sud
CGAGGCGACCCCGCCGGGGTCGCCCTCCAAGCCGCCGTTCCCCTACCGCGTGGACGCCCACGACCAGATCTATCACCTGGAACCGAACGGGACCTGGCGCGCAGTCTCCGACGAAGAACTGCGGCGACCCGTGACCCCGCAAGAGCGCCAGCAAATCGAGGCCACGCAGCCCCGCATCCAGGGCCAGCCGTAGCGTTCGCTAAAACCGTTGCTGACCTGATTTCCGCCGAAGGCCGTTCTTGCGGACAAAGCAGGTATAATGCTCTCAGGTGCCCAAGACGCACAAAGATGGGGAGCGCCATGCAATACATCGCCGGACTTTTCCTGTTCGTGATTGGAGCCTTCATCGGCCTGAATCTGCCCGATTTTGACCTCGCCTTTCATTGGTGGCCGCTGATTGAGCACCGTTCGCTGCTGACGCATGGTTTGCTGATTCCCTTGCTTCTCTTCGTCACCCTGAAGAAGCATGTGGTGGGGAAGCAGACCGATCCCCGCTTGCGATTCCTGCTAATGGGCTTTTTCCTTGCCACAGCGGTTCATCTTTGCTTTGACCTGTTCCCTTCAATGTGGTACGGGAGGGCACACATCCACATCCCCCTGTTCGGCTGGGTTGGAGCATTCCCTTCTGTGCTCTGGATAGGAGCCGGGGCCTTTGGCACTCTGTACCTGGCCTGCCGTCTGCTCAGGCGCGTCAGCGACGTTGGGCTGGGCCTGCTGGGCTTGGCGACCTGCTACGGCGTTTCTGCGGCCCATGAGCCGCACCCATCCTTTTTCGCGCTGATGGTGCTGGTGCCGCTTGCCCTGGGCGCGTTCCTGTTGCCGCGCCGCCTGAACGACCCTGATAGCCCCGCCGACGAGATCAGTCGGTGGATGCGGTCCTGAGATATGTGGGCATTCAACGTGGCGCTCCTGGTGTCGCCCTTCGGTGGGCGCGATGCTTGGCGGGGCGGTCGGGTATAATGCCCCATGCGTCTTGTTCTGGACCCCGCCGAGGAGGCCGCGCACGGGGAGTGGCTGCGGCGGACGCCGGACGCCTATGAGTGGTGGTACTTTGACGCGCTCTCCGACGACGGTCGCCACGCGCTGACCTGCATCTGGTTCCTCGGCAACCCCTTCTCACCTTATTACCGCCGCGCCGCGTTGGGCTTGCCCGCCGATCCCTTCCGCCACAATGCCCTTTTCTTCGCGCTGTACCGAGACGGGCGGCTCCACGCCTACCACTTCACGCGCTTTCCCATTTCGCAGATCGGGGCGGGTGAGGCGCTGCCGCTGGACTTGCGGTTCGGCGACAGCCGGCTGACCGGATCGCCTGGCGGCTGGCATCTGGCGCTGTCGGACGAGAACGCCAACTGTCGGCGACTAGACGCGACGTTGACCTTTGCCGCGCCGCCGCTGGTGGCCGCCGAAGCGCAGGACGTGTCGCGGGAGACGAATCACTGGTGGCTGCCCGCCGCGCCCTTCTGCCGCGTGGCGGGGCGGCTGACGCTGCGCGAGCCGCACAATCCGGGGGCGGAGGAGATCGCGTTCGCGGGGACCGGCTACCACGACCACAACTGGGGGCGGCTGCCGTTCGCCGCAGAGATTCGCGACTGGTACTGGGCACGGGCGGCCCTGGACGGCGAGCGGGCCGCGATCTTGTACCATGTGCGCCCGCGACATGGAAAGGCGGCGGTGAGCCATTTCCTACTGTTCGAGCGGGGATGCTTGGTGCGGCATGATCCCGCGCCCCGAGTCCACCTGTCCCGGCCCGCCGTCAATGCCTTCGGGACGGTGTACGCGACCCAAATGGTGGTCGTCAGTGGCGAAGGGAGGGTGCGCTTCGAGTTCGGGACGCGGCTGGACAGCGCGCCCTTCTACGTCCGTGCCCTGTGCGCGGCGACGCTGGATAACGGGGAGGGGGCTGAGACGGGGCAGGGGATCGGCGAGTATCTGCGGCCGCGCATGATGTCCTGGCCCCTGGTAGCCTCCGCGATGAAGGCGCGGCTGGTGGAGCGATGAAGGACGCCAACCCGGTCTACCAAATCATCGCCGTGCGGACGGCACAGGCGAGTCTATTAGCGCTGGCGGCCCACTGGACCCTGCACTGGCCCCTGACCGGCCCGCGCGCGCTGGGCTTGTTCCTGACGCCCGCGCTGTGCCTGTATTTCGCGTTTGTCTTCGTCGCCCGCTGGTCCTGGGGGCTGCCCATCCTGACGCGCCTGCCGATACCCGAACGGGCCGTCGCGCTGACCTTTGACGACGGCCCTTCGTCGGAAACGACGCCCGCCGTCCTAGACGCCCTGCGCGCGTCTGATGTTCGCGCAACGTTTTTCGTGCTGGGGGAAGCAATAGACCGTTCGCCGGATTTGCTGCGGCGGATCATCTCCGAAGGCCACGCGGTCGGCCTCCACGGCTACCGGCACCGCCCGTTCGTGCTGCCGCGTCATGGGCAAATACGGGACGAAATTCAGTGGACGCGCGAGGCCATTCGCCGCGCCTGCCCGGACGCCGCCGTGTCTCCCTGGCTGCGCCCGCCTTATGGGTTCAAGTCGCCCGGCGTGCTGTGGGCGGCCCATCGGGCGGGGTGTCGTTTGGCTGGGTGGAGCGGGGACGGGCGGGACTATGCGGAAGAAGACCCGGCGCGCGTGACGCAGAACGTCCTGCGCCGCCTTCGACCGGGGGCGATTATCCTGCTGCATGACGGGCCAGGCAATGCCGCGACCGTGGCCGCTCTGCCGCTCCTCCTGCGCGCCCTGTCCGAGCGGGGGGTTCGCTGTGTCGGACTGCCGGAAGGACTGCCGGAAGAACCGTCAGGCGGCCATGAGTAGCCGGCCAACGATAGCCCGGCTTGCGCGTGAGGGGTCAAGGAACCTGTTTTGGGGGTAAACTAGGCTTGGGAAACCTGCTGAAAGAGAACAAATGGGAAATACGCGACTGGAATCCGAGGCATTCGAGGACGAATGCCGGGACGCCGCCGAACACGAGGCGGAGCGCGGACGGCTTGAAAGACCCGAAGGGGCGCACGACTTGCAGCCCGGCCCCAAGCCCGGCGCGTTCCGCGCCCTCCACAATCGCAACTTCCGCATCTTCTGGTTCGGCCAGCTCATCTCCCTCATCGGCACCTGGGCGCAGAACCTGGCCCAAGGCTGGCTCATCGTCCTGCTCGTAGACCCCGCCCTGCACCACGGCGCCCATGTGCCCCTTCAGGCCATGCAAGGCGGTCATAATGCCGCCGTCGAGGCGACCGCGAACTTCTACTCCGGCTGGGTCAACTTCGCCGGCGGCCTCCCGATCTTCCTGTTCACCTTGCTGGCGGGCGTCGTGGCCGACCGCATGGACAAGCGCAAGCTGCTCCTGGTGACCCAGAGCGGCCTCATCCTGACCGCCCTGTGCCTGGGCATCCTGGCGGTACGCGGGACCGTGCAGATATGGCACGTCCTGTTCTTCGCCGGTCTGTCCGGCCTGTTCGCCTCGTTCGACATGCCGACCCGCCAGTCGTTCATCGCCGAGATGGTCGGCAAGGAGGACCTGCCAAGCGCCGTCGCCCTCAATTCCAGCATCTTCAACGCCGCCCGCGCGCTGGGGCCGGCCGTCGCGGGCCTGCTGCTCAAGATCGGCGTCTCCATCGGCGTCGCCTTCCTGGGCAACGCCGCGCTCTCGCTGGCCGTCATCGCCGGCCTGCTGCTCATCCGCGTCCCGCCGCACTCGGCGGGGGCTATGCCCAAGGCCGACAACACCCTGCGCGGCGTCTGGAACAGCACCCGCGAGGGCTTTGCCTACGTCCGTTCCACGCCGACCGTCCGCAACCTCGTCATCCTGGTCGGATCGTTCGGCCTGTTCGCGTTCTCGTTCAACGTCCTGATCCCTGTCTTCGTCCGCTACACGCTCCTGCCGCACTCGTCCGACAAGGTCCAAGTGGCGGCTTTCGGCTTCATGGAGACTGTGCGCGGGGTGGGGGCGCTTGGCGGCGCGCTGACCGTCGCCCTGCTCGGCAACGCCCGCCGCCAGCGCAACATGCTGATGGCCGGCAGCCTGCTCGCGACCGTCGTGCTGGTCGTCTTCGGGCTGTCCCGGACGCTCTGGCTGGCGTACCTCACCATGACCATCGTCTCCTACGGCTTCGTCCTGTGCTTCGCCACCAGCAACACGCTGATGCAGCTCCACGTCCCCGATCGCCTGCGCGGGCGCGTGATGAGCATCTACACCCTGATGTTCATCGGCACCATCCCCTTCGGCTCCCTGTTCGCCGGCTGGCTCGCCAAGTTGACCAATGCCCCCGCCACCATCGTCACCTGCGCCGTGATCTCGCTCCTGACCACCCTCATCGTCGCCTTCCGCCCCGGCGGCCTGCGCGACATGAGCGTGACGCCGAAGAAGGATCCCCAGACGGCTGCGGCCTGAGAAGGCGTCACGACTCAACATGAGAGGAGAGAAGGATGGAGGAGAGAGAAAGAGAGATAAAGATTCCACCAAGCGTGTGGCGCTGGCAAAGGGCGGCCTTTGGCATTCTGCCGGCACTGATAAGCGTGGCCCTGTTCCTGCCCACGCTGGCCGACGCCCCCGCCCGGTTGTCACTCTTCGCCGTCGCCAACTACGGCAAACAGGCTACCTACTCGAGAGACCTGGATCGGTTCAACACCAGGTGGTGGATGGGAGGGCAGCAACTTTCCGACTACAACAACCAGAGGAAGATGCTGCAGTCCGGCTATCACTTCCTGCCTTCGTTCAACACCGGGTACATGATGCGGACGCAGGGGTATTCGTCAGTGTCCCCTATTACGAATAAAGTGTTACTGCCTGCTAAAACGTACACAAAAAAGAAAATGAGCCGCCTGCTAAAACGTACATCCGCTTGTTCACATATCCCCAACAGTAGACAGGAGCTTCGCGCCCCGCTGTTGAATGTCTTCTTGCACCCAACAACGGGGCGAGGGGAGCCGGGGCCGTCCGGTTCCCTTCGTCCCAATACTCCTGGGTCCCAATACTCCTGCGTCAGAGGAGAACATCAAGCCACACTCGACCAACTGCGCCAGCGAACACGCCAGCGCAACCGTTCAACAGGACGGAAGGGGATGACCTTCCTCCTAGTCAGGGGCCTGGTAAATAGATGCACTCTAAATATACCAGCCTCCTACAACTTAGCCGAAAAGTTCGCAGGATGGAAGAAGTAGGCGATTCTAAAAATAATATCATTTCTCTTGAACCCATTTTAAGGAGTTGTTGCCTCTTAGCTATTAGAAGGCATAAAACGCAGTTCATAAACACAGGTTGATCATGTCCATAGCTGTTGACGATCATTTGCTGATAGCGGCCCAGAGAGGCGACACGGTTGCGCTGGAACGGGTGATCGCCCAATGCAGACCCAACCTGCGCCGCTACGCCTCCCGGTACTGCGTGACGACTTCGGACGCGGAAGAAGCTGTGCAGGAGTCGCTGATCATCCTGTACCGCCGCCTTCCGGCGCTGCGCTCGGTGGGGACGTTCAGCGGGTGGTTGTTTCAAGTGATCCGGCGCGAGTGTCAACGGCTGGCGCGAAAGATGTTCCATCAGCACATTCCGCTGGATGAGGCCATCGAAGACAGATATGTGACGACCCGAACGGATATTGAACTGCGCCTTGACATTGCGATAGCGATCCAGTCGCTACCCGACATCTACCGGGAAATCATCGTTCTGCGTGATTTTGAGGAGTTGACGGTCAAGGAGATCGCCGCCCGCCTCGGCCTGTTGCCGGAGACGGTGAAAACCCGCATTCACCGGGGGCGGCTGCTCATCCGGGAACATCTTTTGGCGTGAACATTATGAAGAATTATTATGTGTCCGACTAAACCGCTTATGATCCATCTGGTGCGGGGGGTGATTGGCATTGCCCTTCTCATCGCGGCCTTTTCGTTCGCGGGTCGCCTTCCCGTTGTGGCGCTGCTGCTAGGGGGCGGTGCGCTGGTTGCCTTTCGTGGCTGCCCCACGTGCTGGCTTGCCGGACTGTTCGACGTGGCGTCAACGAAAAAGCCTGCGCCGCCCGTTGCCGTGCCTGTCCATCCGTCTACGCGCGAAAACCTGATCCAACACCACTCGCAAAAAAACTGCTAACCAAACAAACAGGAGAAAAACGATGCAAGAAACATACACTGCCAAACCGGGCCGCGCCATTGTCGCGGGTCTCGTTGCCACTGTCGCCATGACGATGCTTATTTACATGGCCCCCCACCTGGGAATGCCCAATATGGACATTGCCGGGATGCTCGGCTCGATGATGAACGGCGGGCAGACACCCGCTGTTATGAGCGGCCCGTGGCTGATCGGGATGATGATGCATTTTGTTCTGGGAACATTGCTGTTCCCGCTCCTCTATGCCTATTTTGTCTATGGGCTGCTGCCGGGTAAGCCGTGGGCAAAGGGCCTGATCTGGGGCGTGGCGCTCTGGGCGGTGATGCAGGTCATGCCGTTGCCGATGATGGGCAAGGGCTTCTTTGCCAGCAAAACGCCGGAGCCGCTTCTGTTCGTCATGGGTACGCTGATGGGGCATTTGCTTTACGGCGCGGTCTTTGGCGCTCTGGCGGGCCAGCAGGCGCAGCGCAACGCCGATACGCTGCCCGGCCATTCCCATACTGCGGTCTAAGAATTACGCCCCTGAGAGGGGCGGTCAATCGTTTACAGGGCAGTGGCGGGGATGCTGCCGCCCTGTAGATGCGGGGCAATCATGCCCTGATCTCGCGCGATTTCACTTGCGCGCTTCCAAAAGGAAAATTAAAATGAAACATTCACTCGCTCCCCGGCTGGCTGGCGTGTTCGCTGCCGTCGCTCTGGCGGCCTTGTCCGCCGCGCCGGTCGCTCAGGCGGCTCCCGCAGGCAAGATGGCGCACAGCAAAAAAATGGCGGCGCATACCGTCTATGTCTGCAAGGACTGCAAAGCCTTCTACTCGCCTGCGATGGCGAAGAAGATGGGTTACAAGGACGGCATGGGGCATATGCTGGTCAAGCAGGCCAAAGCGCCCGCCGGGTACATGGACGGCAGCAAAATGAAGATGTGAGAGGCCGTGTGGCCCCTCAAAACGAGTAGCCTGCCTGTACCCAAACACAGGCAGGCATTTTGAACAGGAGAACCCATATATGAAACGCTTCTTCGGAAAAATCGGGCTTGGCCTCGCCACGCTCACGCTGCTGGCGGGGGGATGGGGTGTCAGCCATCCGGCGGTGGCGCAGAACTCCATGCCGGCAATGCCGCAGGGCAACATGGCGGGTAATCACGCCGCCATGATGATGAAGATGATGAACGCGCGGCCCAAAGAATTGAAAAAGGCCGACATGACCGTGATGCAGGCCAAAGCCACGGCCACGAAAAAGGGAATGTATAATTGCTGCCTGAAGCATCCTTGTGACTGGTGTGCCCTGAAGATGGGATCGTGTCCCTGCGGCAAGAGCGCGGCCATGAGTATGCCGGTCTGTAACGAGTGCAAGGGCGGCTGGGCGGCGGGTGACGGGGCGCTCCCCGGTCTGACCGCCGCCCAGATCAAGACATTCCCGCGCATGGACATGATGCCGATGGGTAAGAAGACAGGGGCGGCTCCGTAACACCAGTTTTCTCCCCATTGAGGCAAATACACCGCAACGAGGGGAATGGCAGGCAGGAAAGATGCATCTCCACGTCCCCGATCGCCTGCGCGGGCGCGTGATGAGCATCTACACCCTGATGTTCATCGGCACCATCCCCTTCGGCTCCCTGTTCGCCGGCTGGCTCGCCAAGATGACCAACGCCCCCGCCACCATCGTCACCTGCGCCGTGATCTCGCTCCTGACCACCCTCATCGTCGCCTTCCGCCCCGGCGGCCTGCGCGACATGAGCGTGACGCCGAAGAAGTGATGCCGAGATGCTCCGCGCCTCATCGCGCCCGCCGCTTCGGCCGTTTTGGCGTAGTCTGCGCCCGCCGGGGCGAAAGCCGGACGACCAGCACCTGATCCGGCACGTTTACCTGGAGCCTGCCGCCTGAGATCACCCCAACCGTCGGCTGCAAAACCTCGGCCTTGTCATAGGCATAGACAGTCGCGGCGGCAATGGAGGGAGGCAGGGTAATCGTCGCCGGCATGGCCGGGGGCTGGATTTGGCGATGTGGCTTGACGCTCGTGTCCTCGTCGGCGATCTCGTGCCAGAGCAGCAGGTAAAACGTCCCGTCGCTCTTTTGCAGCAGCAGATGGTGGACGTACTGCGTCCGATCATAGTCCAGCACCATGCCTGAGTTCGGCTCGGTGTAGCCGCGCACGGGGCGGACGGACAGCGAATAGGGGAGCGCGGCGGGCGTGAAGGCGGGCGCGGGGCGGGGGTCACTGAGCAGCGTCAGCAGGCTTTTGAGGGCCGTATACGCGGGCTTGGGCGTCAGGTCTTTGCGAATAATGCCGTAGTGGCACTCGATGTTGTCGCCGTTCGGGTCGGGGAACTCGTCCTCGTCCATCAGCTCATACCAGAACGTGCGCTGGACGCCGTGCGTGAAGTACTCGCAGAACAGGCGCGGGAGATACTTCCCCTGCGCCCGCTCGGATGAGCCGGAACGGTGGGTGGGGTAGCCCGTTTCGGACGCCGCCATCGGCTTGGGCGCGAAGGGCGGGGCGTAAGAGACGAAGGCCAGGGCGGCAAACGGCGAGCCTTTGTCGTCCCGGTCCATGCTGTCTGAGGGAAAGTTGCCCGCGTGGGTGTAGTCATGGGGCGCGACAATGGTGTCATAGGAGCCGCCATAGCCGTCGAAGTTGCCGCCGTAGGGGTAGGGGTGGAAGTTGCCCCAATCCACGGCCCCCGTCAGGCTCCCGGCGGGCATCGGGTTGGGGATCGTGTTCGGTGCGTAGGTGCCGCCGAGGGCCGGGCCGAGCACCATCATGTTTCTCGTCGCCGGGTCGGCCTTGAGCGCATGGTACAGGTCGGTTTGGAAGCCGATGGTGCCCTGAATGATGCCCAACAAGACGGCCTTGTCGTAGGCGTCCTGGGTCTCATCTGCTCTCTTGGGCCGCCAGCCGTGTCCTTTGTACGACTTCTGGAACAGGGTCCAGAAGTGGTCGGTCTCGTTCGGCCCTTCCACCGAGTCAATCGCGGGCAGGGGCGCGTTCGCCTTTTTGATGTTGGCGAGTACGCCTCGGATGGTGTCGTCATTGCCGTCGGCGGGGGCGAAGGCGGGGAAGTGGGTGTAGCGCGTGTCAATGTCGGCGACGGCCATCGTCTTGATTCCCGACGCGGCCAGATCCTGCGCGCGCGACAGGTCGCCCCGGACATGGCGGATGCCGGACGCGATCAGGAGCCGCTTGACCTGCGGGTAGCGGTCCGCGTAGCGCGACCCGCCGTAGCCCCAATGGGCATTGATGCCGATGCTGTCAATGAATCGAGCCGCGCTAACCGCCCGTTCGGGCGTTTGCGCCGTCGCCGTCAAAGGAGCCAGAAGGGAGGCCGTGCCGCCCAGCGCGATGAGCCAGGATTTCGTCTTCATGCTATCATGGTAGCAAGCGGGGCGAAGTTTGTCAAGCGGTAGGGCAATGGTCTCAGGGCGATTGCCTATGGAGGCCCCGGCACTGGAAGTGCCGGTCTACTCGCAGTGAAAGTGCCTCCGGCACTGAAGAGTGAAAGTGCCTCCGGCACTGAAGAAGATTTCTGTAAACCTGTCCTCAGTCTCTGTAAACCTGTCCTCAGTCGCGGAGCGACTTTCACTTTGAGTAGACCGGCACTTCCAGTGCCGGGGGCTATATGCAATTGCCCTGGCAATGGTCTATGGAGGGCAGGCACGGGGGCCTGCCCCTACCGGAGCCGCATGAATTTGCGATGTGTAGGGGCAGCCCTCCGTGGCTGCCCTCCTGCCTCTCCGTGGCTGCCCTCTGGCTATCATCTATAGGCGATTGCTTTGTGTCGTGCCGCGCCCGTTGCTTTGGGAATGACCAGCAGCCGGAAGTCGTGTTTGGCGATGCCCGGCACGCGCAGCGTCCCATTCGTCGCCGTCCATGTCTCCGACGGCTTCTCCCAATTGACGGCCTCGTAATTCTTCGGCAGGCCGAGCCGCTGAGTGTCCAGCGTCAGCCGCGCCTCGCCCCCGCCGCCGTAGTCCGTGACCAGGACGGCGACCGTGTTCTTGTTTTCGAAGGCAATCCACGCCGCATCAACCCCCGCCACGGCCAGCGGGGGCCGCTCGTCCCAATAGTGGAACGTGCGACACGCAGGCGTTCCGTAGCCCAGACTGTAGAGATAGTGTCGCACCTTGACAAACAGCGGGTCGGCGTGATACACGGCGATCTCATGCGCCAGGCAGACGCCCGCCCGTGTCCGCTCCACCCACGCCTGCTTCGCCGGGTCGGTGACCTCCGTGATGCCCGGCAGGACAACGGGCATATTCCCGCCCTGCCGGCCCAGCGAGGCGGCGCGGATGTAGTCGCGGCTGAACCTGTCCTGAAAGTCGCTGCCGCCGTACTGCATCTCCCAATCCAGATTCATCGTCGTCCAGCTAAAGACGGGGATGAGATAAGCGTTCGTCATGTGCGGCATGGTCAGGTTGCGTCGGCCCATTTTGTAGAGCATGACGGCGGTGCGCTTGGCGAGGGCGCGCAGGAGCCAGATGTCCGTGTCCGGCTGGAACTGGCCGTCGGCGCGGGTGTAGCCCGCCCCCGTGACGGGATTGAGGTTATCGTAAATGCAGATGTTGTCGAAGTAGATGCCGTCGAAGCCGTGCCGCAGCAGCTCCCGGTAGTAGTACAGCAAATAGTCCTGGCGGCTCGGCGTGGGCGTCAGCGAGAAGTCAATGCTGCCCGGAACCGGCCCCACAACCCGGTCATTGAAGTCCGTCCGCCGCCACTCGTCCTGATAGACCGCCCATTCCGGCGTGTTGGTAACGTCGCCGCGCAAGTTGGTATAAGGGATGACCGCATCGGCATGGCCCGCGCCCGAAGCCGACCCGACTTCGGCGCGGATGTCGGGGTTCTTGGCGAGATAGGCGGCGAAGAAGGCGTCGTCCCGCTTCCCCGCCTTCTCTGCCTGCGCCAGCTTGCCTATAACCTCATAGTCCCTTCCGCGCGGGAAGACGCCGTACAGGTCCGCGCCCCAATACATGCTCATGCCCAGCAGGCTTGTCTCAAACTTGCCCCCGGAGTCCACGCCCCGCAGCCGCCAGTCCGGGTTTGCGGGCATCGGCTTCGTCGGCGTGGCTTGCAGCCCGAAGACGATCCGGCGCGGGGCATCCCAAGCCGCCCGCATCTGCACCAGCCGGACGCGCAGGGTCAGCGTCCCGCCGTGGCGCTCCAGCGCCAGCGCGGGCCGCTTGCCGGACGTGTCCACGACCCAGTCGCGGTCGTTGGAGGCGAACCAGACCAGGCCGCGCTCCGGGCCGCCCACCCAGAGGTACGGCAGGAACGTCCCCAGGAGCTGATCGCGGGACGCCTGCATGCTGATCCAGACCGTCCCCTCGCCTTGGGGGACGAAGCCGCCGTAGTTGGAGCGCAAGCCTTCCCCGCAGGCGTGCATCAGCGGCGCAATGTTGTCCTTGAGCGGTATGACGAGATCGAGCGAGTCTATCGGCGTCATGCCAGTAGCCGCCAGGTCCAGAGTCACCTTCAGGCAGCCGTCATAATCAAAGACGCTTGTCGTGCGCCCGTGCAGCGAGCCTGCCGTCCAGGTGGACATAGCCGTCACCGCCGTCCGCCTGATCCTGCCGATGGTCAGCCGGGCCGAGACCGGAACCGCCTTGCCGCCCTGACGAGCTTCCAGGCGCATTGGGCCGCTCAGGAGGTCTTCGCCGAGTGCGTTCACCTGCGACCACAGCCCGTTATCCGCCACCGTGTGCCGCCGCCCGACGGCACGGACGACGCGGCCCTGCACGGCCAGCGGCGTGAAGGGCGGGATGACCACGTCGTCCAACCCCAGCCGGTTGCCTTTCCAGACGAAGTTTTCCCGGTGCATAAACGGCAGGGTACGGATGGGCCTGGCGGCGGGCGTGTCGCCGTCCAGAAACAGCGCCGCCTCATACTGCCCCGTCGCCAGTGCGGGCAAGCGTATGTCACCGAGAGCCGCGCCGTCCTTGCTGATGGACAATGACTGCTCGGCAGTGGCCGCACCCGCCCCTTTTGCCCGCACGACCAGGCGCATCCGCCGGACGTTCTCTTTCCCCGCATAGGCGGCGATGTTCGCGCGCCAGCGCAGGCGGTGATATGTCGGGTAGTAGGCGATGTCAAAGCGCGTCGCGTCCTGGACGTTGGGTGTGGCGACCGCCTCCCAGAGCGGCTCTTGGGGCCGCGTGTGCCACTTGAAGTCCCGGTGGTACAGCACGCCCCCCGCCGCATCCGTGACCAGCGCTTCGCCCAGGGCGGGGTAGTCGTCCGGCGTGAAAAACGGCTTCTTATAAACCACCGTCTGCGCCGCGCCGGGCGCGAGCGTCATGTCGGAATCCTGAAAGTAGCGCGGCTGGTCCTGCGCGTTGTAGCCGAGCCGTACATGCAGCGGCAGGGGGCGATCCGTCGGGTTGGAGAGCGCCAGGCCGACCGTGACGCCCTGCGCGTCCTGCACCGGCAGCCCGTCCACGACAGGCGCTGCGCCGGCGAAGCGGACATGGGCCATCGTTTCGGGCGCCTCGAAGCCGTGTACGCGGGCTTCCCAGCGGGCTTGGTCCCACGGGTTCTTGTAGTCCCGGCAGACGCGCATCGCGAGCGGCTGCGTCGGATCGGTGATGCCCAGGCTCGCCAGGTCTATGCCGACTTCCGCCGTCCATTCGCCATTCTTGACCCCATGCCCCTGGTGCATATCCGCTCGCCAATACTTCTGCGCGATCTTGTCCCGGTGGTTGTAGCGCGCCTCGTAGAACGCCCCGTTGGGGTTGACCATGATCTGAAAATACTGCCCCGTGTCGCTGCCGGGGCTGTTGTCCACCCAGATCTCGATGGCGTCGTCGAACACCACGTCCTGGTCCGTGTCGCGCGGGGCGTACTTGGCGAGCGCGCCGAGGGTGGGGTGGACGGCGGAGCGGACGGCGACGTAAAGCGTCTTGCGGTCACAGCCGATCCAAAACTCGCCCGCCCGACGCTCCAGCAGGTCCGCGTCCTGTGAGACGAACCGCGCCTGGTGCAGCGTGTTCCACTCCCCCGGCGCAATCACGCCATCCATCTTGGGCGGCTTGGTGAGGAAGGGGACCACGACGGTCGGCGTGACGTTCGGGACGTTGGCGCTGTCGGCGGCCCAAAGCCCGCCGATCACTCCGAAAAGCAGCCACGCGCAGGCCGCCGAAATAAGCAGGAGAAAACGCATGATTTACCTTTGACGGCGGCAGGAAAACTCACCCCCGCCGCCGTATTGAGACGCCATGAAACCAAAAGTCTTATTCATCGGCGGGACCGGCATCATCAGTTCCGCCTGCACCCAGCTCGCGCTCGAAAAAGGGCTGGACCTGTACCTGCTCAATCGCGGGAAGTCGGCGCGGCTCGTCCCCGATGGGGCCAAGACGCTCCACGCGGACATCCGGGACCCGCAATCCGTCCGGGACGCCTTGGGCGATCACCACTTCGACGCCGTGGTGGACTGGATCGCCTTCACGCCGGAGCAGATCGAGACCGACCTGGACTTGTTTCGCGGGCGAACGGGCCAATTCATCTTCATCAGTTCGGCCTCCGTCTACCAGACCCCGCCGGCCAGCCTGCCTATCACCGAATCCACGCTCATGGCAAACCCGTTCTGGGGCTACTCGCGCGCCAAAATCGCCTGCGAGGAGCGCCTGATCCGCGCCTACCGCGAGGAAGACTTCCCAATGACCATCGTGCGCCCGTCGCACACCTACGACCGGACGCTGCTGCCGACGACGGGCGGGTACACCGCCATTGACCGGATGCGGAAGGGCCGGCCGGTCATCGTCCACGGCGACGGCTCTTCCATTTGGGTGATGACCCATCACCGGGACTTTGCTAAAGGCTTCGTCGGCCTGCTCGGTAACGCCCGCGCGCTGGGCGAGACGTTCCACATCACGTCCGACGAGACCCTGACCTGGAACCAGATCCACCACATCTTTGCCGCCGCCGCCGGCGCGGAAGCCAAGCTCGTCCACGTCCCGTCCGTCAACCTCACCGCCTTCGACGGCATGGGCGGCGAGGGCTTGCTGGGTGACAAAACGCATAGCGTGATCTTCGACAACACCAAGATCAAGCGTTTCGTCCCGGACTTCGCGGCGACGATCCCGCTGTCCTGGGGCGCGCAGGAAGTCATGGCCTGGTACGACGCCGACCCGTCCCGGCAGACGGTGAACGAGGAGTTCAACCGCCTGACCGACCAGATCATCGCCGCCCAGGAGCGGGTGAAGCCGTAGATCGGCCCCGGCGGGTGTGTCACCGGCACTGGAAGTGCTGGTCTACTGGAAGTGCCGGTCTACCCTCAGTGAAAGTCGCTACGCGACTGAGGAAAGGCTTCTGAGCGCTGTTCCTCAGTGCCGGAGGCACTTTCACTCCACGGTAGCCCGGCACTTCCAGTGCCGGGGATCTTATTTCGGCCCGATCTCGCCTGCCGCCAGCATCGCAAGGAACGCATTGTCATCCTGCGTCAGCGGTAGGTCCACCCGGCCCCGGCGGCGGCTGGACTCGTAGGCGGCGAAGATCACCTCCGTCTCGCGCAGGGCATTTTTGGCTGACAGCATGGACTCCCGCCCCGTCGCCAGCGCATCCACCACGTCCGCGATGGCGCGCTCCACGCCGTCCGGCCCGTGCAGGTTGTCCGGCTGCTCGATGACCCGCCAGCCGTTCGTCGCGGCGTTCATCAGCCGCACGAACGGCGCGTCCCACAGGACTTCAATCACGCCTTCCGTGCCGATCAGCCGGTGGGCGACGGGTTCATGCGAGTCGCGCCCGGTCGCCAGGAACGCCCGGACGCCGTCCTCAAATTGGAACTCGCACAGCCCCTGGTTTTCCAGCGGGACGCCGAAGACTTTGTACTCCTCGCGGCTGTCTATCTGAGCCAGAACCCATTTGGCGGGTGTCTCGCCGTGATAGAAGAAAAACATGTCCAGCCAGTGCGTGCCCCAGTCGTACAGGTCGCCGCAGTTGCCCTCGATCCGCGTCAGTTCTCCAATGGCCCCCGCCTCCACCTGCGCCCGCGCGGCCCCGAACGGCCCCAAAAACCGGCGCTGGTGGTTGAACGTCAGACGAACCCCGTTTTCCTCACAGACCCGCGCCATTTCTTTCGCCTCGCCCCAGGTCGTCGCCATCGGCTTCTCGCAGTGGATCGCCTTAACTCCTGACCTCGCGGCGGCAATTGTCATGGGCGCGTGCAGGTGCGGCCAGGTGCAGACGCTGACGATGTCCAACCCCTCCTCGGCCAGCATCGTCAGGTAGTCACTGTAGGTGCGTGGGACGCCGTACTTGTCCGCAAACGCCCGCGCGTTGTCGTCGCTCAGGTCGGCGCAGGCGGCCAGGGTGCAGCATCCCGTCCGCACATACCCCTCCGCGTGCTGGTAGGCCATGCCGAAGCCCGTCGCGCCCTCGCTCTTCCAGGGCCGGCCCACGCCGATAAACCCAACGCGGTAGTTGGTGTCGCTCATTATCCTGTTCCTTTGTTCTTTTATCGGAAAGAGCCGTAAGACCCCTGGCTTCAGGATTTATTCTTCAGCCACGGGGATATAAGGCTCCATGCCCTTCTTTAAGTCTGTTTGAGGGCATGATATTCGTGCCTTTATATTCGTGCCTTTCGGGTATAATCTAGGCATATACAAATACTGTTCATAAATACTGTTTGGGCTATCTACACACGCCACCAGAGCCATCACCTTCTTTGTTTTTGCCTCGGCTAAGAACAAGGTAGAGTTTGGGAAACCTTGTCACTGGAAGCCTCCAACGCATAGAAACAGTCATAATAGAAACAGTCATAATAGAAACAGTCATATCGAGAAACAAAGCAATTTGCCGTGGGATAACATGGCTATGGTGAAAATCCAGAGTAGCCCCTGCTGATGTCAAGAGGCCAACGCTTGCGATGCAAGCGGGAAGCCCCTGGCTTTAGCCATGGGGAGTTGTCACCATGCTCCGCTTTTTACTACAACGCCTTGCCCTCGCCCTGGTTTCTGTCTGGGCCGTCTGCACGCTGACGTTCTTTATCGCGGCCTCGGCTCCCGGCGACCCGGCCCTGATCGCGGCAGGCGAAAAGGCCACGCCGGTCGCCATCGCGCAGGCGCGGCACGACCTGGGCCTGGACAAGCCCGTGCTGACGCGCTACGGGCTGTACCTGGCGGGGGTGGCGCACGGCGACCTGGGCCGGTCGTTCCTGCGGGACCGCGAGCCGGTGGCGCACTTTCTGCGGCGCGGCCTGCCCAACACGATCATTCTGGCCGTGGCCGCCATCGTGCTCGCCCTGCTGGTCGGCATCCTGACGGGGATGGCGGCGGCCTTGAAGCCGAATAGTTTGCTCGACCGCGCCCTGATGACGTCCGTTCTGGTCGGCGTCACCCTGCCGAACTTCGTCCTCGCCCCGGTTCTCATCCTGATCTTCGTGCTCCAATCGGGTCTGCTCCCGCCGCCCGCCCAGGACAACCTGTGGGCGGTCTCCCCAGACCACCTCGTCCTGCCTGCCGTCGTCCTTGCCGCCCGGCCCGCCGCGTTGATCGCGCGCATGACGCGGGCCTCGCTGCTGGAGACGCTGCGGCAGGACTACGTCCGCACCGCCCGTGCCAAGGGCTTGTCGCCCGCCAGGGTCCTGTTCCGGCACGCGCTCAAGAACGCCTTCCTGCCCGTGCTGACCACGGCGGGCGTTTCCTTCGGGTATCTCCTGTCCGGCTCGTTCGTGGTCGAGACCGTGTTCACCATCCCCGGCGTCGGCGCAGCCTCCATCGAGTCGCTGGGCGAGCGCGACTACTCGGTCATCCAGGGGACGACCCTGCTGCTGGCCGTGATCTTCGTCGGCATCAACTTGCTGACGGACCTGCTGTATGCCTTCCTGGACCCGCGCGTCCAGGCGACGGAGGGGGCGGCATGAGAAAACCTATCCCCGCCGCAAGCGGCGACCCTTCCCTGTTAAGGAAGGGTAAGAGGAGGGGCAATGGGTCGGTTTGCGCTCCGGGTAGCCAGTGTTGCGCCGGAGATAGGCTCCGAAAGGCTCTGCCATGAGCGTCATGCTGGAACAGGAGCGGCAGGAGGCCGGCGATCTGGCGGCGGCGCGCCCCGCGCCCGGCGTCCGGCAGCGCCTGCTCCGAAACCCCCTGGCCGCCGTCAGCCTCGCCGTCTTGGTGCTGATCGCCCTGCTGGCGGTCTTTTACCCGCTCGCCTCGCCGTACAGCTACGCCCACCCGACAGCGGACATCAGCGCGCCCGCGTCCGCCCGGCACTGGCTGGGAACGGACGATTCGGGCTACGACCTGCTGACGCGGCTGGCCGTCGGCGCGCGCGTCTCGCTCACGGTCGGGGTGGGGGTGGAGGCCATCGTCCTGCTGGTCGGCGTCCCCATCGGGCTGGTCGCCGGCTACTTCGGGCGCGCGGCCGATACGGCCCTGATGCGGCTGACCGACATGATGTTCGCCTTCCCCGACATCCTGCTGGCGATTCTGATCATGGCGGTCTACGGCCAGAGTCTGGGAAATTTATTTGTCGCGCTGGCCATCACCGGCTGGCCGGGCCTGGCGCGGCTGGTGCGCGGGCAGGCGCTGTCCCTGCGCGGGCGCGAGTTCGTCGAGGCCGCCCGCGCCCTGGGCGTCCCTTCCGGGCAGATTCTGCGCCGCCACCTGCTGCCCAACCTGCTTTCGCCCATCGTCGTCGCCAGCGCCATCGACATCGCCGGCGTCATCATCGCCGAGGCGACCCTGTCCTTCCTGGGCATCGGCGTCCCGGACCCGCTGCCCTCCTGGGGCAAGATGATCAGCATCGCGCGCACGTCCCACTACTGGCGCTCGCACCCCGCGCTCGTGATCTACCCCGCGCTATGCCTGTCACTGACCGTCCTCAGCTTGAACTTTTTGGGCGATGCCCTGCGTGATGCGCTGGACCCGCGCTCGGAAGCGGCGGGCAGATAGGAACCTGGAGGAAACACCATGCCGACCGTGAACGGCGTCGTCGAAACGGCGCTTTATGTGGATGATTTGGGGCGGTCCGGGCGGTTCTACGGGGAGGTCTTCGGCTTCCGCCTGCTCATGGCCGAGGACCGGATGCGGGCGTACAGCGTCGCCGACAAACAGGTGTTGCTGCTGTTCAAGAAAGGCGGCTCGACGCAGCCCGCGCCGATGCACGGCGGGGTCATCCCGCCGCATGACGGGCAGGGAACGCTGCATCTGGCGTTCGCGATCTCGCCCGAAGAGGTCGAGCCGTGGAAGCGGCAGCTAGGGGAAAAAGGGGTAGCGCTCGAAAGCCAGGTGCATTGCGGGGACGACCGCCCCCAAGGCGACAGCCTGTATTTCCGCGACCCCGACGGTCATCTGGTCGAACTGATCACGCCGGGGTGCTGGCCGATCTACTGAGGCTCAGGGGCTAGGGCGTGATCGGCGCGACATAGGCTGGGAAGCCCTTCTTCTGAAGGTCCTCGGCAGCCTTGTTCGCGCCGTTCTTGGAGCGGTACGCGCCTGCCTGGACCTTGTAAACGAGGTGGTCGCCCTCGCGCTCGCTGCGAGTGCTGGCGGTGTAGCCCTGGCCGCGCAGTTGGTCGGCGATGCTGCGGGCGTTGCTTTCGTCGGTGTAGGAGCCGGTCTGGACGCGGAACTGGGCCTTGCCGCCGCCTTCCTGTCCAGGTTCCGAGTCGCCGGGCTTGCCGACGCGCTCGAAATCGGGGTCGGCGGGGGCCGCCGGCGGGGCGGGCGGCTTGCTGTTGTCTGTGGGCGGCGCCGCGTCGTTTGGCGTGGCCGCCGACGGGGGCATCGTGTCGCCGCTGGAAGCGTCGCCCACTGCATGCGGGTCGGATGGCTCTCTCGCCGGCTGGGTCTTGACCGGCGGCGGAGCCTCCTGGCTGGCTTCCGTGTCGGCCGGTGCGGCGGGGACCGTCCGATCCACGCGCCGCAGAACCTGGGCGCTTTCCTCGCGGATGACGATGCGGGGGGCGCCGGGCGCGATGTAATTGCCGTTGGCATGGGGGCGCAGGCTGGGCGGCGCGGCAGGCGGGGCCGCTGGGGCGGAGAGGGCAGGCGCGGGCTGCTGGACGACCTGTTCCGATGAGTGGGAGGCCCGCGCGCCGCCAAACAGATAGCCGATGGCGACGCCGCCGACGATGGCGGCGGCGGCGGCGCCGACGATCTTGAGTGCTCCATTGGAATTGCTGCGTGCCACGGCTAAACCCCTTCTGACTCTGCTATCAACTACTATACGTCTCCGGCGACGGTTTTGTCAAGATTTTGCCCAAAATCTCGGTCCAAAAACCGGTTGACAGGGCACCCTGGGGGAATTACAATGGAGCCGACTTCGTGATCGTACAGGGGCTGCCTCCACCCTCATGGCGGGGCTTCTGACGGAAAGTGGGTCTTCTGATGGCTCGACTGCGCCTGCGCACGCTGGTCGCCTGTGACGACACGCTGGTCGCCTGTGACGAGGCGATCATTTCCACCTGGGACGACATTGACCTGTTCACTGCCCCGCTCCTACGCGACCACCTGAGCGCCCTCGCCGCGCCGGGATGCCGCCGCCTGGTCCTGAACCTTTCCCACACGTCCTATCTGGCATGGACAGCACCGGGTCGACCGTCGCCCGCATCCTGCACCTGTCCGGCTTTCACACTCTGGTTGCCATTGAGGAATGCGCGGCGCGCGTCCGCCAGAAGGCGACTGCCTAATAGCCCTCCCGCATAAGTCCCCGGATTTCAATCCGGGGAAGAAAGGCAGGGGACTTATGCAAGAGGTTTATTCTCTAGCGAATTGGGATCACCCTTGTTGCTGCGACAAAAAACAACACTGCCGCCACCGTTCTTTCCGGTTGCTCAAAGAACGGGAAGTGGCCGCAGTGGTCCAGCTCGACGAGCTGCGAGCCTTTAATGGCCGCGTGGGCCGCCTCTGCCGCCGAGGGCGGGATGACGCCGTCCTGCTTGCCGTTGAGGATCAGCGTGGGGGTCGTGACCTTCGCCAGCAGCGGCGTGTCGTCGCGGGTGAGGAAGTGGTCGTTGACGATCAAGGCCGCGCCCGGTTCCGAGGCGGGCAGCAGGGCGGTATAGGCGAGGTTGTACGGCTTGATCGCCGCCCCGATCTGCTTGTAGGAGGCGGCGAAGCCGGCCTGCTGGTCGCCCGCGAAATAGAGACCCGCCGGACCCATCGCCAGACCCAGGGCGCCGAACAGTCGGGCGGGATTATCGGGCGGCAGGGCGCGGAGCTGCGTCACCTGGGCGAGATCCGCGTCGTCTTTCGGCGTCGCCGCCGCGAACTTCTTGCCGGCGTTGTCCAAGATCGCGGTCTGCATCTGCGGGACCGAAACCAGGCCGTCCATGTGGATGTAGCCCAGGACGTGATCGGGGTGCGCCGTCACATATTCCAGCCCCAGCATCCCGCCCCACGAGTGGCCCAGGACGTACCACTTGTCCACTTTCAGGAACCGCCGGACGCCTTCCACGTCTTCCACCAGGTTCGCGACCGTGTAGCCCTTGACCTCGGCGGGCGTGGGCGCCATGACGTTCGCCACTGTCAGCCGCGCCGACTCGCCGCTGCCGCGCTGGTCCAGGTAGACCACGTTCAGAGTCTTTTCCAGGCTCGGTCCCCAGGCATAGAACATGTGGGAGGAGAACCCCGGTCCGCCGTGCAGGAGGACGAGGTACGGGTGGGACTTGTCCAAGCCCCGCACGCGGAAGTGGAGGGTCGTGCCGTTGATGACCTCTTTGTGATCTTCGTCAAAGGCGAAGGCGGCGGGGAGGGCGGCGAGGAACAGCAGGCCGCACAGGACGGATGCCCGGAGGCAGGCGGCGAAACGAATGTGCATGATGATTTTCCTTGTTTTTATTTTCCTTGTTTTGAGAGGCTCACGCAAGAACGAGGCGGGCGACTAAAGTCGCGGCAACAAGTTCATAAAACCTGCCTTCGCAGGTTAGGAGCAGACTGTCTGGATTAAGTCCTTGGTATGAGTCCGCGCAGGCGGACTTTGTGCTTCTGTTGCTGCGGTTTCAACCGCCTGCGACCGGGCCGACGATCTGGCGCAGGACGCGCACATGGTTCTCGAACGCCGTGCGGCCTGCGGGACTGAGCGAAAGCCAGGTCCGGCCCCGCTTGCCCTCGAACACTTTGGTGATGACGACGTACCCCAGCGCTTCCAGGGCGGAAAGGTGGCGTGACAGGTTGGACTCGCCCAGGGCCAGGTGGCCGCGCAGGAACGCGAAATCCACCTTTTCCGACTGCGCCAGCAGCGCCATGATGGAGAGGCGGACGGGCTGATGGATGGCCTCGTCCAGTGCCAGCCGGGGGTGGGGCGGTGACGTCGGCAGGATGCTCATGGGCGCATCCCCCGCGCGTGCCGCCGCTGGGTCCAGCCGACATACAGCAGCGGCGCGGCGTCCAACAGGCCGATGATCGTGAACGTCCCCGGCAGCGCACGGTCGGCCTGCCAGAAGTGCGTCCCCAGCGCCATGCCGCCCATCAGCACGGCGCCGTGGTACAACCCCCACACGCCGAACAGCCAGGGCTTTTCCACCTTGAGCGGCTTGACCGGCAGACGCAGTTGGTAGAAAACCGTCCAGGCCGACGCCGCCAGGGCGACGGCGAAGTTGACGGCCGCCGCGACGGGCGGCGGGATCAGGTCGTAGCCGATCAGGCAAGCCAGAACGACCACGCCCCAGACCAGCGGCACGGTCCCGTTGTTTGGGCTGTGCAGGCGGGCCGTTGCCTCCGCCCGTGAAATGGCTTGCAAGGCTTCCCGCGCCTGCTGCGTTTCGATTTCCATGTCTTGCCTCCTGTGTAAGCACTTTACTATAAGTAAAGTATACAGCATGGGTGGAAGTTTGTCAAGAGGCGCTGAGGATACTTTTCGTGGAAATACTTCCCGGTTGGCCGCTTAAATCGCTCGGCGAGGCCTCGGCTGCCACTGGCCCCTCTGGATCGCCCCCCACAGAAGGAGCAGGCCGGCCAGCGTACCGACCGTCAGAAGAACGACGCCTGCTTCTGGGCCGAACGAGCCGCCAGTCATCCAAGATGGCCCGGAAAAGTTCGCCTGTAGCAGCGCGTGGGGATCATGCGTGCCGGAGTCGGGGCAGCCGTAGATCGGCCCTTCCAAGTAATCCCAGCCCCAATGGATGCCGATGGGCAGCCACAACCGACGGGTCAGCAGGTAGGCCGCGCCGAACGGCAAGCCTGCCTCCAAGCAGATAAACAGCGGGCCGGCCAGCCGCTCCAGCGGCGTCACCCCCGGCGCCGGGTTCCCCAGATGCGCCAGGCCGAACAACAGGCTGGATGCCGCCAGCGCCGCGCCGCTCCCCCAGCGGCCTTCCAGTGTCTGGAACAGATACCCCCGGAACAGTGTTTCCTCAGAAACCGCCACGCCGAGGTACAACACGAGAGGCGCCCAGAGCAAGACGCTCGGCGTCACCGCCGTCACCTGGTATAAGCCGAACAGCCGGAGCGTCCCCACAACGGCCGTCAGAATGGCCGCTCCGACCGCGAAGCCGCCGAGCAGCCCCACCGGCAGGCCGCGCCATGTCAGGCCCGCCGTCGCCCAGGGCCGCTTGTCCATGAACCGCACCATGATCCAGAACGCGAGGACCGGGCTGGGCGCGTACAGCCCCTCGCTGACGATGGCGATCAGCGTCTGGTCGTGTCCGGGCTGGTGGTGCAGCAAGTGGAGTACGCCGAGTGGGGCCAGAGAAAGCGCCTCCGCGACCACGCCGTAGAGCAGCAGATAGAGCACGATGCGCGTCACCGGGAACGCCCAAAACCGCCGGCCTCGGCTGGGCTTGGGGTCGGCACTCCTCATGTCAGTACCTCAAGTACGCTTCGGAGACGGCGTTGCCGATCTCGATGCACCGGACCTGAACCTGGTCCAGAAACTGGTGCAGGCCCTGCTCGATGATCTCATCGGTGGTGATGAACGACAAATCGGCCCGCAGGCGTCCGACGAGCCGCTCGGCGCGGTTGGAGGCGGGCTGGCCCTCCGTGCCGCCGATGTGGCGCAGGGCGCGGTCCAAGCGGGCGACGGAGTAAGAAATGGACGCAGGGAAGGCGGGGTTGCGCACGAGGTAGGAGACGACCTTGCCGGGCGTGATGCCGAGCCGGTTCGCCTTGCGGAACGCCTCAAACGCGCCGACGCTTTTCAGGACGGCGATCCACTGGTGCTGGTCCAGCGTCCCGCCCACTTGCTCGGGGCCGAGCAGGATATGGTACTTGACGTCCAGAATGCGCGCGGTCTTGTCCGCCCGCTCCAGATACATGCCGCAATCGAGGAAGGCCCACGCCTCGTCGCGGGGCATCGTCCGGGCGGTGACTCCGTGGAAAAGCTGCGAGGCGCTCTTGACCTGGGAAAAGTAGGAATGCGGGGAGGCATCCAGAATCTTGTCCACGTCCCACTGCGTCACTTCCAGGAAGAACATATTCAGGCTCTCGTACATCTCCGACGAGATCAACTCGCGGACCCCGCGCGCGTTCTCGCGGGCGCGGCTGACGCAGGACGTGATAGAGTTCGGGTGGTCGCGGCAGAAGGCGAAGAAGTCAAGCACGTTGCGCTCGACCTGGTTGTCGGCGTAGAGCGTCGCGAAGAGGTCCGCATCGCCCGAAATGGCGAGGATCGGCCCCCACAGCGCGGACGGGTCGCTTTCGCCGGTCTGCGCGAGCGGGAACGCGCCTTCAAGTTCCGAGTGGTACTGGACGTCCACGATTCGGGCGGTCGCCTCGGCGCGCTCCACATAGCGCCCGATCCAGAACATGGCGTCGGCTTCACGAGCAAGCATAAAAGGTCCTCATCGGAAGAACGGGCGACTGAAGTCGCGGCTACAAAAGCGCGAAGTCCGCCTGCGCGGACTAAGAATAAGTCCTGTTCTGAACCTGCGGAGGCAGGTTTCGTGCCCTTGTTGCCGCGGTTTCAACCGCCCCACTCTTCTTCCAATTCTTCCCATTCCCGATCAAAGGTCTGATGACGATGGTGCTCTTCCTGACCCCAGATGTACTTCTGGACGCGCGGCGCCTCGCGCTTGGAAACGGTGAACGCCCCGTAACTTCCTTGCCACTTGAACCACTCGCCGGGCGCGAGTTGATGGGTGACAAGGTGCGAGGACGCGCCCTTTACTTGCTTGGCTATCGTAGCCACGTCTACGGTCGTCGGAAAGCGCACCAGCAAATGCACATGCTCCGACATGGCATACTGAGCGAGCACCGCCACTTTGAGCATGGCGCATTCGGCTTGGATGCAAGCGCCAATGCCCGGTTTCCACTCAGGGGCGATGATGGGCTGGCGATCCCAAGTCGCCCAAACCAGATGAAGGTACAGTTGCGTATACGGTTCGTGCATTCCCTCGCTCCTTTTGTTCTTCCGTAATTTCTTTTAATAAATCGGTGCGGGCGACTGAGGTCGCGGCAACAAAGGCACAAAGTCCACCTTTGGGGACTAAGGATTGATCCGAATCTTAACCTGCGGAGGCAGGTTTTGTGCTCTTGTTGCCGCGACTTCAGTCGCCCGCTCCTGCCGCCCCCTCCACAGGCCGCGTCTCCGCCGGGCCGCCGAAGCCCTGCATCTGCGACTGGCTCATGCCGCCCATCCGCTGCGACTGAGACTGGGACTGCCCCGTCGGGCGGGCCAGCACCCAGGTGTCTTTGGAGCCGCCGCCCTGGCTGGAGTTGACGACGTAGGAGCCTTTCTTCAGCGCCACGCGCGTCAGGCCGCCGGGAATGATGGTGATCTCCTCGCCCATCAGGATATACGGCCGCAGGTCAATGTGACGACCCTCGAACCCTTCTACGTCCGGGACGAAGGCCGGGGCGCGCGAAATCTGGACGAGGGGCTGGGCGATGAAGTTGCGCGGGTCGGCCTGGATCTTCTCGGCGAATTCCGCCTGCTCGGCCCGCGTAGACTGCGGCCCCATCAGCATCCCGTAGCCGCCCGCCTCGTTGGCGGCCTTGACGACCAGCTTGTCCAGGTTTTCCAGGATGAATGACCGCTGAGAATCGTCGGCGGACAGATAAGTGGGGACGTTCGGCAGCAGGGCGTCCTCGCCCAGATAATACTGGATCATGGCCGGGACATAGGCGTAGATCACCTTGTCGTCGGCGACGCCCGTGCCGACGGCGTTGGCGAGCGCGACGTTGCCGGCCCGGTAGGCGTTGATCAGGCCGGGGATGCCCAGGCCCGAATCGGGCCGGAACGTCAGCGGGTCCAGAAAATCGTCGTCAATGCGCCGGTAGATGACGTCCACCCGCTGCGCGCCGCGCGTGGTCTTCATCCAGACCAAGTTGTTGTCCACATACAGGTCGCGGCCCTGCACCAGATCAATGCCCATCTGCTGGGCCAGGAAGGCGTGCTCGAAGTAGGCGGAATTGAACTCGCCGGGCGTCAGCAGGACGACCGTCGGGTCGGCGATGGGGCGGGGCGAGACGTAGCGCAGATTGGTCAGGAGCTGCGAGCAGTAATGGTCCACGGCCAGGACGCGGTTTTCGCGGAACAGGCCGGGGAAGATGCGCGTCATCAGCAGCCGGTTTTGCAGCAGGTACGAGACGCCCGAAGGCGAGCGCAGGTTGTCTTCCAGAATGTAATAGTCGCCCTTGTCGTCCCGCACCAGATCGGTGCCGCAGATGTGGACATAGATGTCCTTCGGGACAGGCGCCCCCAGGAACTCGCGGCGGAAGTGCTTGGCGTTGACGATCAGCTCGCGCGGCACGACGCCGTCTTTCAATATCTTTTGGTCGTGGTAAACGTCGTGCAAGAACAGGTTCAGCGCCCGCAGGCGCTGGATCAGCCCGCGCTCGATACGAACCCACTCATCGTGCGTGATGATGCGTGGGACGAGGTCCACGGGCATCGTCTTTTCCAGCCCCTGGTTGTCCCCGTAGACCGTGAAGGTGACGCCCTGGTTCATCATGCTCATCTCAGCCATCTGGGCGCGCTGCTTGAAGTCGCGCGCGGTCAGCGACTCCAGAGTCGCGTGCAGGCTCCGGTAGTGCGGGCGCGGCGTTTTCGCTTCGAGGAACATCTCGTCGTAAAACCCATCGAGGGTGTATTGGTCGAAGAGGGACATGGGAATGGCGGCGGCTCCTGCCTGTTTAGCGTTAGGCCGCGCGCCATTGCGGGGGATAGTTGGATTATACCAATCGGAGCGGGATGTGTCAAGCCGGAGTTACGTTAGCGACTTATGTCACCGGCTTACTGTGAAATAAATCACGTCTTATCTCAGGCGACTAGGTATACTCCGTGCTAGATCATTCATCTGCATCATTGATCTGCGGCGCTCTCCAGCAATCCTACGCCGCACCTACTGTGTCCGCACCAAAGGAGATCACCCATGTCCACACGCCGGAAGCGCGCCTATGAGCTGCGCCGGAACGCCGCCACGTTCTACCGTGACCTGCCCGCCCCGCCCCAGCGCAGCAACGGGGACGAGCAGCGCCTGCCGGGCTTCGCGGGCAGCTTTCCCAAGGGCCTCCAGCACCAGACCCTGGCCCACTTCGGGGAGGTGGAACCCGCCGTCTATGAGCAGTTCACCTCCGCGCTCTTCGACGGCTCGCCCGCCGCCTTCGCCGCCATCCCTATCGCGACCCCCTTCAATCCGGCCGTCCCGGACTCGCGCCTCGTGGACCCCCAATCCGGGATCGCCTTCGACACGGAAGGCGCCGACAGCGCGCTCCTGACGATGCCGCCGGCCCCCGCGTTCCACAGCGCCGAGGCCCTGGCGGAGATCGCCGAGAACTACTGGATGGCGCTCTGCCGAGACATCAAGTTCACGGACTACGCCGCCAATGCCACCGTAGCAACTGCCGCCAAAGACCTGAGCCAATTCAGCGCATTCCACGGGCCGCGCGACGCCGCCGGCAAGGTCACGCTGCAGACCGTCTTTCGGGGCGGCTTTCCGGGCGACTCCATAGGTGAGTACCTGTCCATCTTTATGACCCACCCGATCCCTTACGGTGCGCAGCAGATCGAGCCGAAGATCGCCTACAGCCTGCCGCTGGGTCAGGATTTCATGATGGATGAGGCGGAGTGGCTTGGGGTACAGAACGGCGGCCCCGGAAAACCCGTTAGGATCACGCCGGTGACGCCCCCCAAGCCCATCGAGACCGGCCGGGACCTCGCTCAGTACGTCCATATAGACGAGCTGTTCCAGGCTTACTTGAACGCCTGCCTGATCCTGATCACTCCCAGCGGGCGCGGCGGCCTGTTCCCCGGCAACCAGATCCCGATCTCTCCCCGCCTGCCGTACAACTTCGCTTCCGGGTCGGCGACGTCCAAGAACCAGACTGGCTTTGGGACGCTGGGGGAGCCGAACTTCAAGACTCTGGTCTGCGAGGTCGCCACGCGCGCCCTGAAAGCCGTCTGGCGCCAGAAGTGGTTTATCCAGCGCCGCCAGCGGCCCGAAGCCTACGCCGGCTGTCTCCACTTCGCCAAGACCAAACCGGCGGCCGAAGCCCGCTACGGCCTCAACGTCGGCAGTCTGGGAACCGTGCTGGCCGCCGTGAACGCCCATAATGTCAGCAAGGGCAGCAATACATTCCTGCTGCCTATGGCCTTCCCGGAGGGCAGCCCCAAACATCCCGCGTATGGGGCGGGCCACGCAACGGTGGCCGGGGCGTGCGTGACCGTCCTTAAGGCGCTGTTCGACACGACGGCGCCTATCCCCGGCAACCCGACCGTGACTGTGGGGGACGAACTGGACAAGCTAGCCGCCAATGTCGGCATGGCGCGCAACTTCGCCGGGGTCCACTGGCGCTCGGATTACACGCAGTCGGTGCGGCTGGGCGAGCAGGTGGCCCTCTTTTTCCTTCAGGAGACGATCCGTACCTACAACGAGGATGTCACCTTCACGGTCCCGCTCTTTGACGGTCGCACCGTGACCATCAACAAGGTAGACGACTTGACGACGCAGGGGCACGACTTCCGCATGTTGTACCCGGATGTTTACGGCTTGTAGCATGGCCGTGAGGGATGCCATAGCACAGCAACAGGGGTGCTATGGCGTCCGCCCCTGCCGCTGCAGCAGGTAGAGGAAGAAGATCGCCCCGAAGAAGGCCGTCACGATGCCGACGGGCAGCTCGCGCCCATCGGGTAGGAGGCTGCGCGCCGCCGTGTCGGCCCAGACCATGAGGATGGAACCGCCCAGCGTCGCCAGCGGCAGCACGATCCGGTGGTCCGGCGTCCGCGCCAGCTTGCGGGCGATGTGCGGCGACATCAGCCCGACAAAGCCGATGATGCCCGCGAAGGCGACCGTCGCCGCCGTCAGCAGTGATCCGGTGATGATGAGAACCGCCTTGAACCGCTCCGTCTCCACCCCCAATTGCTGCGCCGACTCCTCGCCCAAGGCGAACAGGTTCATCGCCCGCGCTTCCACGGACAAAATCAGCAGGCCGGCGACCAGGAAGCCCAGCGTCACGCCGCACTGTCCCAGAGTCGCATCCTGGAGCGAGCCGTTCAGCCGGAACTGGAGATACTGGGCATCATTGGGGCGGCTAAACATCATCAGCAGCGTAGAAATGCCGCCCAGAAACGCGCTGACGACGACCCCCACCAGCAGCAGCGATGTCACCAGGACGCGCCCCTGCCGCCGGGCCAGCGTGTAGACCACCGTCATGGCGGCGGAGGCCGCGCCGAAGGCCGCCACAGGCAGGGCAAAGCCGCCCAGCGCCGCCTCCTGATGGGCCAGGATCGTCGCCTCCGACCCGACGGACGCGCCCGCCGAGACGCCGACGAGGTAGGGGTCCGCCAGATCGTTCCGCAGCAGGGACTGGAAGGCAACCCCGGCGGCGGCGAGCGACGCGCCGACGAGCGCGGCCAGGCAGACGCGCGGCAAGCGGCTCCATACGATCTCGGCATTGCTGTCCAAGCTATTCGGGCCGTGCCGGAGACCGGTCCAGACCTCACCGGGCGATAGATGCACCTGCCCGATGCCGACGGCGAGGATCAGGGATGCGAGGAGGAGGAGCAGGAGGCCCCCCCCGCCCCCAATAATGGGGGGGCCGGAAAAACGCCTATGTTTTTTGGTTCCTTCCCCTCTGGCTCCCCCATTATTGGGGGCGGGGGGGGCTTCTAGGTTCTTCATCTTGAATGCAGCGCCCGCGCCACCAGTACCAATCCATCGGCCAGGCGTGGGCCGGGGCGCGAGGTCAGGTCGCCCGGCAGGGCGTAGAAACGCCCCGCGCGCACGGCGGGGAGACGGCCCAGGAGCGGGTCGGCGCGGAAGGCGGATTCAACGTTCGCGTCGCCCAGAATGACATCGGGCGGGTGCGCCAGCACCAATTCTTTGGAGAACGTCCCGTAGCCGCGCACAGCGGCCCCGATGTTGACGCCCCCAGCGCGCGTCACCAGGTCATTCATAAATGTCCCCACGCCCGCTGTCCAGAGAGGGCTGGTCTGCACGACGAGGAGGACGCGCGGGCGCGGGCGCTTGTCCGACGCCGCGATCTGTGCCGCCTGCCGCGCCTTGCGCTCCATACTTGCGATAACCGCTTCGGCCTGCCGGGTCGTCCCCGTCCGCTCCCCGATCTGCCGCAGGCTGGTTTCGACGGCGGGCAGCGACGTCGGGCTGACGGCCAGGACTGGCTGACGAAGCTGCGTCAGCCGCGCCACCGCCCGTCCGTTGGCGACGGCATCGGCAACGATCAAGTCGGGGTGCAGGGCCAGCACCCGTTCGTAGTTCGTGTTGACATCGCCTACTTTGGCAATCGCCTTCGCGGCGGGCGGATAATCACAGTAGACCGTGTCGCCGACGACAAACCGGCCCAGGCCCAGGGCGAACACCATCTCCGTCGTAGCGGGCGACAGCGAGACGATGCGGCGCGGCGGCGCGGCAGATACCGTTGAGGCCAGGCACAGGAGCAGGCCGAGGAGGCAGAACAAGCGTCGGGTCATGGGTCACTATAGTCCAGTTATAATGGACTTGTCAAGACGCGGGCGGGTGTGCGGCCCGCCACTCGCCCTCCAATATCGCGTAAATGAGTATATCCCACCAGCGGTCTTTGAACCACGTCTTCTCCCGCAGGCGGGCCTCGCGCTGCATCCCGATCTTATCCAGGACGCGCGCCGAGGCCGCGTTATCGGCGACGCACTCGGCGTAGATGCGGTGCATCCCCAGCTCTGCGAAGCCGAACCGAAGCAGTTCGCGTGCCGCCTCCGTCGCTAAACCGTGCCCCCAGAGGCGTGGGTCCAGTTCATAGCCGATGTTGGCTTCCCGCATCTTCGCGTCGTTTACGCGGACGCCGCCATTGCCAATGAGCCGTCCATCCTCCTTCCGGGTGAGGGCAAACGGAAACTTACGCCGGGGCTGCTCCGCCTGCTGTGCCAGGAACAAGCCGACGAACCCGCGCACATCCTCCTCGGTGCGGTCAGTCCATTCATAGTAGCGTAGGTACAGCGGGTCGGACTGATAGGCCAGCGTCGCCCGCCAGTCGTCTTCCGCGAACTCGCGCAGGATCAGGCGGTTGGTTGTGAATCTAAGGTTTCCCACGCCGACAGCGTCTCCAGGAATCGGCGAACTTGGCCGGGCGTCTGCAAGTGAACAAGCCGTCGCCCCTCGGCGTACTGCCCCATCTTCGCCAGTATCCCAGGCCGTCGGTCGCGGCGGTAGTTCCAGATATACTTCAAAAAGAACGAGGTGAGCCGCTCCGGGCAGCTTGGCCCCATGTCGGGGCGCGTTTGCTTCCAGTACCGGACCTGCCGCGCAACCACCCGCCACAAGCACAGCAGGGGCGGCAAGTCAAGGAAGATGATCGTGTCGGCGGCGGCAAGCCGGATGTCCATCGTGCCGCCATAGTTGCCGTCCAGTATCCACGTCTCGCGCTCGGTCAGTTCGCGCACGGCCTGTTCCCAAACGTCTTTCGGCGTTTCGGTCCACCCCTCGTGCCAGTAGTGGGCGTCCAGGTGAACGACGGGCAGGCCCAGCCGGTCGCCGAGTTGACGCGCCAACGTGGACTTGCCCGCCCCGCCGGGGCCGATAATGGCGATGCGGTTCATGGTTATGTACGAGAATGGGTCTGCCACGGGTTGAAGCGTCGCCGTAGCCGTCGCCACGGGTTGAAACCCGAGGCTGAGAAATGCCCACCGTCTAGGGGACGGAAGACCGGAAAGCCAACTGTCAAGCATTTCTTGTGTCCCCTGGACACCGGGCGCTTCTCAGCCACGCATTTCAATGCGTGGCAACCTGCGGACGAGCCGGATCATGGCCCGCCCCTTCCTCTGTTACCGCCGCCGGACGCCCAGCGCCACCGGCTCGGCTGCCGGGGCCGGCTCGGTGCCGTTGGTCTTGGGCGGGAGCGTGATGCTCTCGGGGGCGTCCAGCCGGAGCTGACCGCTGACGAGTTGCGTCGCCAGCAGGGTCTGGATGACGCCGGTGATCTGGTCCGTGGCGTTGCCCGCCGCGCCGCGCCCGTCGCCCGCGCCGCTGATGTTGATCAATTTGGCGTTCGCCAGCGCCTCGGCGATGCCGGGAACGATCTGCGGCAGCAGTTCCAATTGCTTCAAGGCCAGGTAGGCGTCGCCGCCCTGCTGGATCGCCTCGTTGACGGCCCGGATGGCGTCGGCCTGAGCCAAGCCCAGCGTCCGCACCTTGACGGCCTCGGCGTCCGCCGATGCCTCCGCCTGGATGCGGACGCGGGCGGCGTCGGCATTCGCCTGGGCGATCTGCGTCGCCTTCAGTTCGGCCTCGCGCTGGATGGCGAGGGCGGACTGCTTGGTCGCCTCGGCCTCGGCGACCGTGGCGGCGTTCTGCGCCTTGCGCTGCTCCAGGTCGCGCTGCTTGTCGCTGATCGCCTGCTCGGCCCCCAGTTGCGCCTCGCGCGCCCGCCGCTCCTGGTCGGCGGAAACGATGTCGGCGTTGGCCTTGGCCTCGACGGCGGACTGACGCCGCCGCGCTTCGGCGACCTCGCTCTGGACTTCCTTGATGTTCAGCGAGTTGAAGACCAGCCCCAGGTCCTGCAATTCCCGCGAGCAGGCGCCTTTGATGATGAGCGCCAGCCGGTCGTCCTCCTCCACGGGCACGGCGGCAATGGACCGGGCCACGTCCGAGCCGGGCGCTAGGGCGGAAATATCGCGCTGGCCTTTGGAAGAGAACAGCTCGTCGTGGTTGAGCAGGTTGACCGCGCGCCGCCCCGTGGAGGTCAGCAGATCGGACAGCGTCGCCGTCTGCTCGGATTGCGGCTTGGAAAAGAACTTGTTGGCCGCCGTCGTGATCATCTCGTCCGAGTCGCCGACGGAGACGATGGCCGAGGCCAGGACGCGGACCTTGATCGGCTTGGGGACGCCGTTGCGGTCCACGTCGGCGGTCTGGTCGGCGATGTCCAGGTCAATAGACATTATCGGGTTTAAGCGGGGCAAACGAAGTCCCGCACGTCGAGCGTTGTAAACGGGTGTCGGCAGGAGACACGCAGATTGTGCAGGCCACAGGCAATCTCCATGACCTGATCGGAGATG
>JAABUR0100002085.1_pt1 | contig 32397 bp, 42 predicted proteins | sample 5560091 | NCBI WGS metagenome assembly JAABUR01 (sample SAMN10711879, study PRJNA513375) | rock metagenome | isolation source: Antarctica rocks | place: Antarctica: Victoria Land, University Valley sud
GACGTTCGCCGCCCTCGGGGTCTTCGGCACCAGCGCGATCACCGCCCTGACCGCGCAGAACACCCGCGGCGTCAGCGGTGTGCACGCGGTGCCCGGCGCTTTTGTCGTGGCGCAGGTCGAGGCGGTGTTGGGCGACCTCGACGTGCGGGCCGTCAAGACCGGCATGCTCGGTACCGCCGAGGTCGTCGTCGCCGTCGCTGGGCTCGCAGCCGCCGGCCGGCTGCCGCACCTGGTCGTCGATCCCGTGATGGTGGCCAGCTCCGGCGACCGGCTCCTCGAGCCGGCTGCGGAGAGGGCGTACGTCGAGCTCCTGCTGCCGCACGCGGCGGTCCTCACGCCCAACCTGCAGGAGGCCGAGGTGCTGTTGGGGGCAGGGATCGGCAGCCTCGCTGAACAGCGTGAGGCGGCGCGGGCGCTCGGCGCGCTCGGACCCCGCGTCGTCGTCGTTAAGGGCGGCCACGCCACGGCCGATACCCGGGACGAGGCGGTGGACGTCGTCTGGGACGGCAGCGGGCTGCGCGAGCTGCGGGCGCCCCGGCTTGCGACGGGCAACACCCACGGGACCGGCTGCACCTTTGCGGCGGCCACCGCCGCCGGGCTGGCCCAAGGGCTCGGCGTCGGCGAGGCGGTCGACCGGGCCAAGGCGTACGTCTGCCGGGCGCTCGCCGGCGGGGCCGGCTGGCGGCTCGGCGGCGGTCACGGGCCACTGGACCACCTGCTCTGGAGCGAGCGCTAGCTGCACGGCGGCCGCAGCATCACCGCGTGCAGCAGCGCTGCCATCCCACGCCAAAAGGGCGCCGCGGGACGATTGGAGCCGTCCGCCGCCGTCAGGCCCGTCTGGGGACGCAGAAGCAGTGACCCTGGGATCGGACGTGGGGCGAAGCACGGTCTCGTGCCTGACCAAGTCCGCGCTTGACCGCGGCCCAGGGAGCAACAACCAGGCCCATCCTGGCGAGTGAGCACTCAGCAGCAGACGCGGACGTCCCGATAGTCGAAGGGCTACCGCGACAGACTGTCAGCCGAGCGCCGCTCGCGGGTCCACTTCACGCGGCTGCGCCTTCGTCGAGGTAGACCACGAGGGTCTGTTCCGGGTGGTCGGCTACCGCAAAGGCGGCGTGGGCCAGGTCGAGCACACCCCGCTCCGGGTGGCGCACCCGCTTCCTCCCGACCGTGCTGGCCCGCACGTCGTGCCGGGGCCACCATGACTGCGCTTCCACACTCACCGCCTGCAGTTCCTGGACCAGCTCGTTGTACCGAGGGTCGTTGGGGTGGCGACCTGCTGCGGCCCGCAGGCGGGCCAGGACGTCCTGGGCGACGAGCTCCCACTCCGGAAGCACCTCCCGGGCGTTGGGGTCGCGGAACAGCCACCTCGCCACGTTGGGCCGCTCACCGTCCCACCGGGCCATCAGGCTCGGGAACAGTCGCGCGGCGGCGTCGTTCCAGGCCAGCACCTCGAAGTCACCAGCCGTCACGTAGGCGGGGTTCGGACCCAGTGCCTGCGTGATGGCAGACACCGTTTGCGCCAGGACGGGCACCGCGGCCGGAGAAGGTGCCTGCGCAGCCAGGTCGAAGACGTGGGTGCGTTCGGTGCCGCTGAGTCGCAGGGTCCTCGCCAACGCCTCGAGCACCTGACGCGACGCCCGCACGTCGCGGCCTTGTTCCAGGTAGGTCAACCAGGTGGTGCTGATACCGGTGAGCATGGCCAGCTCCTCGCGTCGCAGCCCCGGCGTGCGCCGCCGCCCCGCCACGGGCAGGCCGACGTCAGCGCAGGTGAGCCGTTCCCGGCGGTTGCGCAGGAACGCGCCGAGCTCGCGGCGCCGTTGCGTGCCGGTGCTGCCAGCGGGAAGGTTGGTGGTCATGGTGACACTCCTGGTACCAGGATAAGGCGCTTCTGGATATCAGGCTAAGGCTGGCCGAACCTGATGCCATGCGCGCCTGGGAACTCGACGAGACAGATGCCGATCTTCGACTGGTGGAGGTCCCGGATCCACAAGTGCGTGCCGGCGCGGCGCTGGTGGACGTGCTGGCCGTGCACGTCCCGGCCTACACGTCGGTGCTGACCACCGGTCTGCGCGGCAGCGTCCCGACGCCGCTGGTGCTCGGGACCGGCGGTGTCGCGCGGGTGAGGTCGGTGGCCGACGACGTCTTCGGGCTGCGGGCGGGTGACGTGGTCGTCAACGCCGGGCTGCTTCGCTCCGGCGACGTCACCGACCCCGAGGAGTTCATCCTGTCCTGGACGGGGATCGGCGGCCGGGGGGAGCGCACTGCCGACATCGCCAGGATGCAGGCGCAGTGGCGGGACGGGACCTTCGCCGAGCGTGCCGTCCTCCCGGCGCAGGTCCTGGTCCGGCTCCCCGGCGCGCAGGACCACCCGCGCCCGGAACTGCTCAGCGTCCTGCCGTGGCTGTCCATCGCCGCCGAGGGCCTGATCCGCGGGGAGCAGCAGCCCGGTGACGTCGTCGCGGTCCTCGGCGCGACCGGGCAGCTGGGCGGATCGGCGGTCCTGGTCGGCCTGGCTCGTGGTGCCTCACAGGTGGTGGCGGTCGGTCGCAACCGCGTCGCGCTAGACCGTCTCGCCGCACTGGACACCCGCGTGGCGACCGTCCCCCTCACCGGCGACCGGGCTCAAGACGCGGCCGCCATCCGGGCCGCGGGGGAACCCGACCTCGTCCTTGACGCTCTCGGGGCGACCTCCAGCGCCGAGCCGACCTTGACCGGTTACGACAGCCTGCGCCCCGGTGGCACGCTCGTGCTCCTCGGCGGGGTCCGCCACGACCTGTCCCTGCCCTACGGACACCTCATGCGGCGTCGTCAGACCGTCCGCGGGTCCTGGATGGCCCGCCCCGAAACGGTGTCGGCCGTGTGGCGCCTGGTGCGCTCAGGAGCCATCAACCTGAACCAGATCACCGTCCGGACCGTCGGTCTCGACGACCCCGCAGCAGCCCTGGTGCTGGCGGCGCGCTCGAGCGGACTCGACTTCGTCGTATTGGCTCCTCAAGCCCTCGGCCGTGAACAGCACGAACCCAAGTGAGCGGCATACCGGGGCCGGTGCGGTAGCTGGCGGCACTTGCCGACATCACAGTCATGACACCGGTCGCGCGCCGTCGACGTGCCACGCAACCTCGCAGCTGAAGGTCACCCAACAACAGTGACGGCAGGACGACATCGCGGTCCCGATAAACGAACGTCAACCGGTTGCTACGCCAACGCATCGCACCCCAGCAGGCGCCACTAGCGTCAACGCATCGCACCCCAGCAGGCGCCACCAGAGTCGGCCTGTAGGAGCGCCGACGACCGCCGGGCCGAGCTGCTCATCCTCGTCGGTGTCCACGGCCGGCGCGCCCACGTCGCCGCCGCGACGCCCCCCACCCCGCCGGGCCGCCTCGCGCCCGAGGACCCGCCGGCGCACCGAGCCTGATCTCCCTGTCTGGCCAGCGTCGGGATCACTCAGGTAGCCCCAGATGCGGCGACCGCCTCCACCTGTCGAGCAGCGACCTGGGCTGGGACCGGCAGCGTGCGCACCGCACGTTCCCGCTCGGCGTCAGCGTCGGCGGTAGGGCCCCAACCTGCCTCAAGAGGGTCGCAAGGTCCCGGCCAACGCCGACTTTGGTTCGTACCCGCGGCCGCGACACGTGCGCCCTTGGCGTGCCGGCGGCACAGCTGCGCGCGCGCCCGTGTGGTGACGCTTGACTACCCGTAGCTAACCGTCTTAGGTTTTAGATATCTAACTTAGCCACTCCGTCCTATGGAGGTTGTCATGACCGCACACTTGACCGTCGACGGCGGCACGCTCGCCTACGAGGTGACCGGCACGTCCGGCCCGCTGGTGGTGCTCGCCCACGGCATCGGTGACAGCCGCGAGGCGTACCGGTTCGTCGTGCCGGCCCTGGCGCAGGCCGGGTACCGGGTCGCCGCGGTGGACCTGCGCGGCTGCGGGCAGTCCAGAACTGGCTGGGCGTCCTACACCCAGAGCGACATCGCCGGGGACCTGATCGCCCTGATCGAGCACCTGGGCGGCCCGGCGGTGCTGGTAGGGCACTCCATCTCCGGAGGCGCCGCCACGATCGCCGCGGCCACGGCCCCGTCGTTGGTCATCGCGGTGGTGGAGCTGGGCTCGTTCACCCGCAAGCAGCAGCTCGCGCTCAGCGACCTGCGGGTCCAGTCCTTCCGCCGCTGCGCGCGTCACCTGCTCGGCGTCGGGCTGTTCGGCAGCATCGCGTCCTGGAAGAAGTACCTGAACCTGGCCTACCCCGGGACCAGGCCGGCGGACTGGGACGCTCGCCTGGACCAGATCGAGGTGATGCTGCGCGAGCCGGGCCGCAAGAAGGTGCTGAAGCGGATGAGCACGGGAGGTGCGGCGGAGGCCGGCGCCTGCCTGGGCGACGTCGCCTGCCCGGTGCTGGTCGTGCAGGGCACCCTGGACCCCGACTGGGCCAGCCCGCAGGCCGAGGGCGAGGCGATCGTGGCCGCGCTGCCGCCCGGCCTGGGGCGCCTGGAGATGCTCCCCGGCGCCGGGCACTACCCGCACACCCAATGCCCCGCGCAGGTCGTCACCGTGCTGCTGTCGCTGCTGGAGTCCGTGCGTGCCTAGGGCCGGCCTCGGGCCGGCCGCGGTCGTCGCAGCCGGCGCGGCGCTCGCCGACGAGGTCGGCTTCGCGGACCTGACCATGGTCCAGCTCGCCGAACGGGTCGGGGTACGGACCCCGTCGCTGTACAAGCACATCGCGGGCCAGGACGACCTGAACCGCCGGATCGCCGCCCTCGCCCTCACCGAGGCCGCCGACGCGATCGGCCTGGCCACGCAGGGCTACGCCGGCCGCGACGCCCTCGCCGCCGCAGCCCGCGCGTTCCGCGCCTTCGTGCTCGCCCACCCGGGCCGGTACGCCGCCACCATCGGCGTCGCGCCGACCGGCCCGGACGACCCGATCGCGGTCGCCGGGGAACGGCTGCTGGGCTCGTTCACAGCGGTGCTCCGGGCCTACCCCATCGGACCCGACGACATCGACCATGCGCTGCGCGCGTTGCGCAGCGTCTTCCACGGCTTCGCCACCCTGCAGGCCGCACACGGCTTCCAGTGGCCGGCCGACGTCGACGACAGCTTCGAGTGGCTCATCACCCTGGTCGACCGGGCACTGCGCAGCACCCCTTGCACGGGAAGCTGAACGGCGCCCGACCCGCACGGCCGTACGAGCGCCAGCACGTTCGCGAGCCGCGAGACCATCGGCTCCATCCTGCCCAGGGACCTCACCCGCAGCTGCCACCCTCGCCCCCCGCCCGATCTCCAGCCCACAGGCCGGGCCGACCTGCTGCACATTCCACGCCCCCAGGAGAAAGCGACATGATCACCACCCACCAGTTCACAGGCACGACACCACTAGCCGAACAGAGCCCTACGGCCCTGGCATCGCACGACGGCGCCACCGCACCGCCAGGGGTGGTCACCGGCCGACCCCTGACCTGGCTGCGCGTCGAAGGCCTGGCCGTCGCCGCAGCCGCTCTCACCATGTTCGCCGCCACCGCCCAGCCCTGGTGGCTGGTCCCGGCGCTGCTGCTCATCCCCGACCTGTCCGCACTTGGCTACCTCGCCGGCCCACGGGTAGGCGCCTGGACCTACAACCTCGCCCACACCGCGCCGCTGCCGCTGGCACTGCTCGGAGCAGGAGCCGGATGGCACAGCAGCGCGCTCACCGTCGCCGGGGGCCATCGGCCTGCTCCACCTGGGCCTGGACCGGGTGCTGAAGTAAGGCGTCACGTACGACCACAGCTTCGCCGTCACACACCTAGGCGCGCACAGCGGCCACTGACAGCCGGCGCCATCACACGCCCTGCACCGGCTGTGTGTTGGCCTTGCCTTCGGGCTGTTTGGCTCCCGTGACCGCCGTCGGCGAGGGGGTCGAGTTCGTCGGCTGCGACGAGCAGGTCCAGGACCGCGCCGGGCTGCTGCAGCTCTGCGGCCTCGAGGTTGTGCAGGGCTCGCAGTGGGCGCAGCAGGTTGGTGTCGGCGGTGGAGCTGGCGAAGTGGCCGGCCGGGTGAGCGCGACGTCGTTGGGGTGGGCCGGCCTTCGACCAGGCCACGGGCCTTGAGCTGGTCAATGATGCGGTGGTGTACGAGGCGTCGGAGCCGTTGCTCTCGGCGAGCTGGCTGAGAGTTGCGAGCCCCTGCCGGAGCTGAAACAGCACCTTCCCTCGCCCAGCACCAAGGCTGAACCCGAGCGCTCTGGCGAGGTCCTCGCACCGGCTGTGCGCGGAGACGAACTGCTGCATCAGCAGTGACGTCCAGGCACCGTCGGCGCTCCCCGGCACGCGCCAGTCCTCGACGTAGGGCGCGAGCGCCGCGTCGGCGAGCACGCCGGCAGCGGCGCCCGTTTCGTTTTCGCGCGCCCGTCGGCTGTGCGCGTTCGTACGCTGGCTGTGTGAAGGGCTTCGCCTCCGACAACTACTCCGGCGCGCACCCGAAGGTGCTGGCCGCGGTGGCCGCGGCCAACGACCTGCACGCGGTGGCGTACGGCGCCGACCCGTGGACTGCGCGAGCCGAGCAGCTGCTGCGGGAGCACTTCGGCGAGCAGGCCCGGCCGTACCTGGTGTGGAACGGCACTGGCGCCAACGTGACGATCCTGCGTGCGATGTGCCGGCCGTGGCACGCAGTGCTCTGCGCCCACAGTGCGCACATCAACGCCGACGAGGGCGGCGCGCCGGAGTTCCTCGTCGGGTGCAAGCTGATCGACTTGCCGACGCCGGACGGCAAGCTCACGCCCGAGCTGGTCGAGCGGGCGGTTGTGCGGGTCGGCGACGAGCACGCCGTGCAGCCGCGGGTCGTGTCGATCACGCAGAGCACCGAGCTCGGCACGGTGTACCGGCCCGAGGAGGTCCGCGCCCTCGCCGAACTCGCGCACCGGCACAGCATTTACCTGCACCTGGACGGCGCGCGCCTGGCTAATGCTGCCGCGGCGCTGGAGCTGCCGCTGCGGGCGTTCACGACCGACGTGGGGGTCGACGCGGTGTCGTTCGGGGGGGACGAAGAACGGGCTGCTGTACGGCGAGGCGGTGGTGCTGCTGGCGCCCGAGCTGGCCGAGGGCTTCGCGTGGGTGCGTAAGCAGTCGATGCAGCTGGCGTCGAAGGGCCGCTACCTCGGCGCGCAGTTCACCGCGCTGCTGGAGGGCGACCTGTGGTTGCGCTCGGCGGCGCACGCCAACGCGATGGCGCAGCGGCTCGCGGACGCCGTCACCGGTCTTGCTGGCGTACGGATGACGCAGCGGGTGCAGGCCAACGTCGTGTTCGCCGTGCTGAACCCCGCCGTGTCGGCCCGGCTGCAGCGGGGCCCTTTTACCTCTGGGACGACGCGACCGGCGAGGTGCGCTGGATGTGCTCGTGGGACACCAGCGAGGCTGAGGTCGACGCGTTCGCCGCGGCGCTCAGAGCGGCGGCGGCAGCCGCCTGAGACAGCGTGCCCTCCCTCTCCGGGGACGTGCCGGGAGGGCAGGGTGGGTCTTACGGCTCAGCCGGGCGGGCGGCTCGCCGACGGGCGGCCGGGATCTCGGACGCGGGCGGCGCACCTGGCACGATTCGGCAGAGCCTGCCGGGCGCCTGCCGACCGTTATGGCGTGCGTGCTGCGTAGGGCGACGAGCCGAAACAAGGTCTGCGGCGTCAGCGAGACGTCGCCCCGGCGGGTACTGCACGCAGGCTCCGCAATAACCAGACCCCACCTGCCGCGCCCGCACAGCGCCTCCTACGACGTCCCGGTAGGCAAAGGACCAGCGGGACACATCGCCGGCTAATGGCCCCCGTCGCCGGCTGCCGTGCGAGAAGTAGAGCCGCTCATTCATCCCGGAGCCGGGAGCGGTCGGGCGCCCGAGGTGGTCGCGGGCCGGGGGCCGGCTCAGCTTGAGTCAGGCGACCGCGGCGGCCTGGCCTGCGCGGCCAACCTCGTGGACGAGGTCGTCGAGGGTGAGACCGAGCACCTGCGTGATGGCGGCGACGGTGAACAACGCGGGCGTCGGCACCGCTCCCCGCTCAATTTTGCGCAGGGTCTCCTCGGCAACACCTGCGGCTGCGGCGATCTCGCGAACCGGTTTGGTGCCGCGGGCGCGGCGGAGCGCTGCCCCGAGCAGAACGCCGCGCATGCGCTCCTGCTCGTTGAGGGCCATGCGAACCATGCGCACATCCTATCTCCGGACGGTACAACTGTCCCGGGATAGTTGTACCGTCGCGCTATGCACACCCTCCCCGTACGCACGGCGACCGAACTCGACACCATGCGCGCTGCCGGTCAGGTGGTGGCCCGGACGCTGCAAGCGGTACGGGCGGCGGCCGTGCCAGGTGTGCGCCTCCGCGAGCTCGACGACCTGGCGCAGACGACGATCCATGAGGCGGGCGCGCTGTCGCCATTCCTCGGCTACCAGCCGACCTGGGCGCCGACGCCGTTCAACGGGGTGCTCTGCCTGTCGCCGAACGAGATCGTCGTGCACGGCAAACCCAACGGGCGGCGCCTGCGTGACGGCGACCTGCTCAGCATCGACTGCGGTGCGACCATGGACGGTTGGAACGGCGACGCGGCCATCACCTTGCACGTGGGCGAGGCGACGGAGGCCGACGTCCAGTTGGTGACAGCGACGGAGCACGCGCTACAGGCCGGTATCGCGGCCGCCGTCCCCGGAGCGACGCTGCTCGACGTCGCCGTGGCCATCGACGAGGTCGCCCGCGCGTACGGCTTCAGCCACCTCCCCGACCACGGCGGGCACGGGATCGGACGGGAGATGCACGAGGCGCCGTTTGTACCGAACGAGCCGAGACCGGACGCCGCCCACTACCGCCTGCAGGCCGGCAACACCATCGCTATAGAGCCGATGCTGCACGCCGGGACCAGCAGGTACCGGACCAAAAAGGACGGCTGGTCGATCGCCACAGCCGACGGAAAGCGGGCAGCGCATGTCGAGCACACCGTGGCTGGCACTGACGCCGGGCCCGAGATGCTAACTGCGGCAGTGGCAAGGCAAGAGGAACTGTCCCAATAGCGGATCGATCAGCGGGACAGCTCTGCAGGCGCTTCAGCGGCCCCGAACATGGCCGCAATGGGCACAACGGCGTCGGGCGGCAGCGCTCTGGTCAGTGGCACCGGGCCTCCTCCTTGGGAGTATCTAGGAATGGTGACGGTGCCTCCGGAACAGTTGTCGTGCGGGCGCGCGCACTTGCGGCGGTGGCGTCGGTCGGACCTTGAGGCGCTGGTCTCCGCGTCCAGGGCTTCGTGGCGGCACCTGCAGCCGTGGATGCCTTGGGCGCAGGACGAGCCGGACGAGCAGTCGACGCTGCCCTACTTGGACGGCGCGGAGAAGCAGTGGGACGCCGGTGATGCGTTCCAGTACGCGATCGTCGGCGCCGTTGCCAGCTCAGCCGTTCTTGGGTCTTGCGGCCTGATGCGCCGCATCGACGAGGGTGGCCTGGAGATCGGCTACTGGGTGCACGTTGACCACACCGGGCAAGGACTCGCGACGGCAGCCGCAGCCGCTTTGACCTCCGCTGGTCTCAGCCTCCCCGATGTCACGCACCTCGAGATTCACGTTGATCAAGCGAACGCGCTGAGCCGTGCAGTGCCGGCAAAGCTGGGCTACACCCATGCTGAGACGCGCGGTCGAGATCGGCAGGCACCCGGCGAGACGGGCCAGGACGAAGTTTGGCGGCTAACTGACGATCAGTGGTCGCCGAGCAGGGCGCAGGCGATCTGCAACAGCAACCCGCGGTAGCAAACGGTGGCCGCACCTGACCGGAACCAGGGACTACCGGATTCCGGAGGGGCCGCACTCCCCGTCCCTGATCTTGTGTCGAGGACGATCGTTCACGAGACGCTTCCCGGTCGGTGCCCGCCCGAGCAGGAGCACCGGTCGCACGACCCGTGTCAGCGGACTGCGTATCGTCAGGTGCGTTCCCGATACGGTCCGCGGGTGGCTCTCATCGGGGGTGCACCCGGAACCTTGATCCGCCTCTATCGCAATCGAACGTATGCGTGAGACCCGCAGCCGTGACGAGAACGCCGCGCGCAGCGTCCCCTCGGCCGCTCGGTCGCCCGCTGGCAGTGCCAGCGGCGCGGCCGCCACGAACGCTGCCGCGTAAGGGTCATCGAAGAGCTTGCCGGACCGCAGCCCCTCCGCAGCTCGCAGCCGAGCCATCCCGACCGCGGTCCGCCCGACCCCGCTCGGTCCCTCCACGTCCACACCCGCACGGTAGAACCTCGGGGCCACCCGAGCGTTCCGGTGACGATCCGCTCTATCGCAACACGAGGCGGCCGTGAACCGGCGGTAGTTTGTCAATCATGAGTAGGTGGTGCAGTGATGCGCCGGGGGTGGTGCGCCTGCCGTCCGGACGGCTTGTGCGGGGCCGCGGCCTGCGCCGTCGAGCACTCGACTCGGCCCTCCCCGAGTTCGGCGTCTACCTGCTGAACAAGCCCCCCGCACCCACCTCCTGGCAGGCCCGCTGGGTCCGCTGGCCCGACTTCCGGTTGCCCACGGACGTGAACGTCGCAGGAGATGTGTTGCGCGAGGCGTGGCGTCGCGCCGGAAGCCAGCGGGTGGAGATCGCCTGTGGCGGCGGCCGGGGCAGGACCGGTACGGCCCTGGCCTGCTTGGCGGTGTTGGACGGGCTGCCCGGCCCGGATGCCGTCGCCTACGTGGGGGAGCACTACGACCGGCGAGCCATCGAGACGCCATGGCAGCGCCGCTACGTCAACCGCTTCCGGACCGGCTGAGGAACGTCCGCCTGCCGAACCCCCAACGGCACACCGCGTCGCGAATGGGGAGCGGTAGCGGCACCTACCCAGCGTGCCGCCGATACGGTGACTCTCATGGACCTCGCCAAACTTGACGAGCCGTTCCGCGTCGTCCAGTACGACCCAGGCTGGCCGGTTCTATTCGAGCAGGAACGAGACCGGCTCGCGCCTGTTCTGGCTTCGCTGGCCACTGCGGTGGAACACGTCGGCAGCACTGCCGTTCCGGGCATGGCAGCGAAGCCGGTCGTCGATCTGCTTGTCGGCGCCGCACCCGGCGCGTTACCCGAGGCGCGCACTGTGCTGGTTTCCGCCGGATACGAGGACGTTGTTCTCTACCTGAGGAGCAGGTCCCACAACGACTTCAACGTCACGCTGACAGAACACCAGAGCGCCGAGTGGGAGCGCGAGATCCTGTTCCGCGACTACTTGCGTGCCCATGTTGAGGACGCGAGGGCGTACGAGCAACTGAAGCTCGGTGCTGCCGCCAGGCACGGAACGCATTTGGCATACGCAGGCGAGAAACGCGCCCTCATCGAGAAGTTGCTGGAGTGCGCCCAACGCTGGCGTGCTGAGGCAGCGAAGGTGGACGGTGCATAGTGCCGGCTATCACCCGCGCGCCCACGTCGTCCCGCAAGCCGAACGTCGACCGGGACAAGGAGTCAGGCTGGAGGCTCGGCCGTGAGGATCAGCGCGGCTGGCGGGCATGTCATGAGTTGTCGCGGTGCGGGGCGACCCGCGACGGGCCGCCGATCCGCTCAAGCTTGGTCCAGCCGCGCCAGCCGCGCGCCTCGAGCAGCTCCATGATCCGGGAGGCAATCGGTACCGAGTCGAGGAAGACCGAGTCGAGGAGCTCCGCGAGTTCGTCGCTCAGGTCGTTGTCCTGCTCCTCCCACCCGGCGGCGTCTGCGGCGTCCAGGAGGTCGGCGAGCTGGTCGCTGATGGCTACGAGCCGCGGGTCGTCGGCGGCCCAGGTGATCGCTGATGCGAGGTTGCGGTAGAGCGCGAGGGCCCCCGGGTCGTCGAGCTGCTGCTGCTTCATTCGCATGTAGAACGGCATCTGCTGCGGGCGCTGCGCGGCCACGAGGATCCAAGCGTCGCGCTCGCCCGCGATCAGCATGTCCGGCAGTCCGAGCCCACGCAGCCGGTCGAGGTAGGCCACCGCCTCGGGGGGTAGTGCCAAGCTGTCCCCCGCGGCCAACTGCGCGACCCGCTCGCGGTGCTGCTGCCGCTGGCGGATCTCCGTTCACAGGCGCCGGTCGATGTCGGCGACGGCCACGGCGAAATCGGGCTCGCCCGCCGCCAGTAGCTCCCGCACCCGGGCTAGCGGCACGCCGGCGTCGGCAAGCGTCCGCACGCGGACCAGCTCGACGACCGCGGCGGCGCCGTAGCGCCGGTACCCCGAGTGGTCGCGGGCAGGCTCGGGCAGCAGGCCCTTCGCGTGGTAGTGCCGGACCGCGCGCACGGTGACGCCGGCGTACGACGCCAGCTGCCCGATCGTCAGCACTGCGCCAGTCTCCTACGCGGCCGGCACGCGCGAGTACAGCCGCCGCGACCACAGGTAGCCAACCAGAGCGATCAGCGCGCACCACCCGATCGCGAACCAGGTCGGCCATCAGGCGCAGGTTCTCGCGGCGGGTGAGCAGCTCGTCGATTGCGGAGAACTGACCGGTCACGCCGATGGCGGCGCGCACCCCGGCGGGTTCCCGTCGTACATCGAAGCCGGCGACCCGGAGTTCCCCGTCGTCAGGGGTCAGCAGGGTCGAGAGGATGTTGATGACGGTCGTCTTGCCGGCGCCGTTGGGTCCGAGGAGGGCGTAGACGGTGCCCTTTGGGACGGTCAAGTCGACGCCGTCCAGCACGGTGTGGTCGCCGTAGGACTTGGTGAGCCCGGTGACATCAACTCGCGAGGGCGGAAGTGGTCATGCCGACATGCTCCAGCCCTGACGCTGCGTCAGGGTCAAGCAGCGGTCGCGACCGTACGGGCTGTCCGGTCCTCACCGTTCTTAAAGGCCGCGCAAGCCGAAGGGCGCCGGGCAGGGCCCTAGCCCCGCACGCCGCGGTCGGGCAAGCGCCAGGTGAGGTCAGTTCCCCACCCACACCCGGCGCCAGCCGCCCGGAGCCTCTGTCCCAGCCGACGATGGTCAACCGGGACGAGGCAGGCGCAGGAGCATGGTCAGGGAGCCGCCGACCTGGCCGACCTGCCGGAAGCCGGCGCGCTCATAGAGGCGACGTGCGTAGTTGTCCGGCTCAACGCTCAGGCTCAGCGACGCCAGCCCTTGCTCGCTGGCAGTCGCGATCAGCCCGTTCAGCAGTCGCGTGCCCACCCCCCGGCCCCGCCAAGCCGGCGCCACGCCCATGGACACCTCGGGGCTATCGCTGTCGACGAATCCGTAGCCGGGATCGCTCCTTGGCAGCATCCGGGCCCAGGCGGCCCCCACCGGCTGCTGACCGCTCGAGGCGATGACGCCGAGGTCGCCGGGACGCGGCCAACCCGCGATGTAGTGGGCGAACTGCGGGTGGCCGAGGACCTGTGGGACGCTGTCGCTCGGGCCATCGGCGCGCCAGAAGGCAGCGGCGACGAGCATCTCGGCGAGGAAGCCGGCGTCGGAGCCTTCAGCAGGGCGAACGATCAGGGTCACGGGTCCACTGTGACCGTTAGATGAACCTCGGTCTCAGAGGGTCGTTGCGTTGTCGGCGCCAGGCGTGCAGCGCGTGTCGCGGCGCTGCCGCCGCTGAGCCCGTCTGTGCGGCGGGGCTTGCGCCTACGGTGTGGTGATGGGCAGGACCGTGTACAGAACTGCGATGGCCCTTACCGGTCACATCGCCGACGAGCACCAGTCGCTGGACTGGCTGTTGGCCGTGGAGGGCGGCGAGGCAACGCGGTTCGAGGAGTTCCTCGCGACAGTGAGCGTGCTCGTGCAGGGGTCTACGACCTACGAGTGGGTGCTGCGCCAGGAGCACCTGCTCCAGCAGCCCGACAAGTGGCCGGTGCTGTACGGGGACCGGCCCATGTACGTCTTCACCCACCGCGAGTTGGCTGTCCCGGCCGGCGCGGACGTGCGCTTCGTTCGTGGCCCGGTCGCGGACGCGCTGCCGAGCATGCGCGTCGCCGCTGGAGATCGGGTCCTGTGGGTGGTCGGCGGCGGCGAACTCGCCGGCCAGTTCGTCGATGTGGACGCCCTCGACGAGGTCGTGCTCACTGTGGCGCCCGTCGCGCTACCCGCCGGCGCCCCCGTACTTCCCCGTCGTTTGGACGCGTCCCGGCTCCAGCTCGCCAACGTGCAACGGCAAGGCCAGTTCGTCGAGCTGACCTACCAGCTGCGTCCAGCCGCTGCGCAGAGCCCCGGCCTGAGTGATGCTGGCGCACCCGAGAGGGGGGTAGCCCCAGTAGGCGAAGCTCGGTCTCAGCGGGACACCGCAGCCAATCGCCCCTCCCTTCGCCAAGTGCCGCAAGCAGTCCGGGTCCCAACTAGACCTGCTCATCCGATTGCCGGACAACGACGCCTCCGGGAACAGCCCGTGCCCGGACGCATGGTCGTGGACGGCAGTGACTTCACTTGACAGGTAATTATCCGGTCGGTTAACTAGTCGGGTGGACACCAGACAGCTCGACGCGACCTTTGCGGCACTAGCCGACCCCACCCGGCGAGCCATGTTGGTCAGGCTCGCCCATGGCGAAGCCACCGTGAACGAGGTAGCTGCGCCGTTCAACATCAGCCTGCCGGCCATCTCAAAACACCTGAAGGTACTCGAACGCGCTGGCCTGATCTCGCGCGGACGCAACGGCCAGTTCCGTCCGTGCCGGCTCGAGACCGAGCGCCTTGACGGCGCGACCGACTGGATTGAGCAAAGCCGGCAGGTCTGGAACGACCGCCTTGACAAGCTCGCCGCGCACTTGCACGACCTGCAGCAACCACCAACTACGGAAGGACACACGTCATGACCGAAACAGCTTCCGACCTCGGCGAGGTCGTCATCACCCGCATCTACGACGCGCCCCGCGAACTGGTCTTCGACTGCATGACCAACCCGGCGCACCTCACCCACTTCTGGGGACCAATGGGCGTCAGCACCCCGCTTGAGAACATCACCGTGGACCTGCGGGTCGGCGGCGTCTTCGAAACAGTGATGGTCAACGACGACACCGGCGAGCAGTACCCGTCCAAGGGCGTCTACACCGAGATCAACCGGCCGTCGGTGCTGGCATGGGAAGAACCCGGCGGCATGGTGAACCGCTCGACGTTCATCGACCTCGGCGACGACCGAACTGAGGTCCGGATCCACCAAACCAACGTCCCAGCGATGTTCCGCACGCCCGAGGCGCAAGCAGGAATGGTCAGCTCACTCGACCGCTTCGCCGACTACCTGACCAAGCAGTCGGCCTAAGCAGGCGAGTCAAAGTCCTGACTGACGGTCCCAGTAGGCGACCGTCCTCCGGCACTGTCTCAGGGCTTGCTGCGGCGGGACCGCCTATGCGGCGCAAGCCTCGGCTGTTGCTCGACTCATGCCTGCGGGACGCGGTCGAGGAAGCCGAGGATCTTGCGGATCTTACTGTCGGGGTCGAGGACGGCAACGTCGAACCCGACGATCGGGGCGGGCTCGCTGCCGGGACCCAGTTCCCAGGTGAAGCGGACCTGGTCGTGGTGGCCGTCGACGTCTCCGGCGAGCCGGAAGCGGAAGCCGGGGAACTGGTTCTGCGCGGCTCCGATGGTGTTCGTGATGGCCTCCGGGCCCTCAGCTGCGGCCACCGGGTCGGTGTAGCGGGCGTTTGCGCTGAACAGGTCGTTGACCAGGGCGGCTCGGGTGGTGGGGTCGGTCTCGTTCCAGGCGTCGATGTAGCGGCCGGCGAGCTCGGTGTAGTTGGTCATGGCAGTGCCTTTCTCCGGGATGCGAGCCAGGCGGTCTGGCTCGGCCGGCTCACTGTTGGTGCCGGCGGCCGGTCCCGTCGATGACCTGCGAGGTCATGGTCGCGCCACCCGCCTCGGCTCTACGGTGGCCCTCGTGACCATTGCGACGGACCCGGGCGGGTCGTTGATCCGCCTGTTGGCGGCGGCGGCGGCGCCGTCTGTCCCAGCTCGAGTTGTCCGAGCTGGCGGGGACCTCGGCCAGGCACCTGTCGTGCGTAGAGACCGGGCGCGCGACCCCGAGCCGGGAGATGGTGCTGCGGCTCGCCGGCGCGTTGGACGTCTCGTTGCGTGAGACCAACCAGATGCTGCTCGGGGCGGGGCTGGCTCCGGCCTACCCCGACGCCCGGGTCGACCGGGTCGCTCGCGGTGCGTTGCTGGACCTGCTCGACGGGGTGCTCGACGGTCACTTGCCCAACCCGGCATTGGTGCTGGACGCAGAGTTCGACGTGGTCGCCACCAACGCCGCGGTGGATCGCCTGCTCGGCGCCCTGGTGGACCCCGAGTTGCTGGACCCGCCGGTCAACGTGGTCCGGGTGACGCTGCACCCGCGCGGGTTGGCGCAGCATCTGGAGAACCTGGGGCCGTGGCGGGCGCACCTGCTGCGCCAGGTCCGCCAGCACGCCGCCGCGGCGCCAAGCACGTCGCTGGACTCCCTGCTTGCAGAGGCCGAGGCGTTTCCGCACCCGGAGCACAACGCGTCCGAGGGGGGCGCGTTCGCGCTGCCGATGCTGTTGCGCGTCGGCGGGCAGACGCTGCGGTTGTTCAGCACCCGTCGCCACCTTCGGCACCCCGCTAGACGTCGCGGCCAGCGAGTTGGCGATCGAGACGTTCCTGCCCGCCGACCCCGCCACCCGGCGTTGGTTGGCCGAATCGGCTACCTGACGGCGAGCTGTCGTCTGACCTGCCAGGTCATCGACTGGCCGCGCGATCCCGGCGACGGTGGAGCAGTCCACCGACACCGACCGCGAAGGAGCGTCAGTGATGAGTATCGACATGCCAGACCATAGCGGCGAGATCATGACCCGACCGGCGAGCTACGCCATCGGCCTGCTGCACGAGGTGCAGTCAGGAGCCGAGCTTGCGGACTACCTCACCGGCATCGACGCCACCCTGCAGCCCTTCGGCGGCAGCTTCCTCGTCCAAGGCGGCTCACCACAGGTCATGGAAGGGTCGCTGACCTGCGACCTCATCGTCATCGGGTTCCCGGACGCCAACGGCGCTCAGCACTGGTACCACTCCCCGGCCTACCAGCAGCTGGCCGTTCTGCGTCGCACGTTCGCGCAGGGGTCGGTGATCCTCTGCCGAGGCGAGGACAGCGACCACCGGGCTGTCGACATCTTGACGCGGTCGGAGGTCAAGAGCTGATGGCCGGCAACGTGACTGATGACCGCACCCGCCTGATGTTTGACGATCTCGGCGCGGGCCAACCGGTCGTGCTGCTGCCCGGCTGGAGCCTGGACCGGAGCTGATGGGAACACCAGGTGCCCGCCCTACTGGCCGCGGGACGGCGCTGCGTGACCTACGACCGGCGCGGCCACGGCCGATCCGATGTGCCCAGCGCTGGGCTATGACGCCGACACCCTCGCCGACACCCTCGCCGGGCTGATAGTCGCCCTGGACCTGCGCGGAGCTACGTTGGTCTCGCACTCGATGGGGTCCGGCGAGATCATGCGCTACCTGGCCCGGACGGCGAGGACCGGGTTGCCAGGGTCGTACTGCTCGCGCCCACCACCCCCATGCTGCTGAACACCGCCGAGCACCCGTTCGGGCTGACGACGGAGATGATCGACGGTGTGCTGACCCGAGTTCGCCGCTCACCGGGCACAGTGGTTCGAGCAACGGCGCGATGACTACTTCGCCCTGGGGTCGGGCGGCGATCGAGTGTCGCTGGCCTTCGCCGAGCACACCATGCGGATCTGCCTGGCCACGCCGCCTGGGTGAGCACCGACACCCGGACGACGGGCTGCACGAGGAAGACACGGCGCTGTGGGACAGCACCGGGCGGCTGGTCGCGCAGAGCCGCCAACTCACGGTCCTACCCCCGTCACACGGCTAAGCCCGACCCAGACCTTGGACCGTGCCCGGGTCCCAGGGGCGCTAGACGATGGCTCAGCGGGCACTCGTTCGTGGGGAGTCGGCCTCGGCCGGACGGGTCGAAAGCTCATCGGTGAGCAGGTCCTGCACGCGCTGCCACGCGTCGTGGGCCGCTGCGGGGTTGTAGGTGGCACGCCGATCGTTGAGGAACCCATGGCCCACGCCGGGGTAGGTGATGATCTCGTGGCGCACCCCGGCCGTGCGCATCGCCTGCGCGATGTCGCGGCGGTGTTCTGGTGGGACGACCTGGTCTTCTTCGCCGACCAGGACGAGCAGGCGACCGGTGATCTGCGGTGTGCGGGCCAGGGTCGGCTCGGGGCGACCGATCGGGATGTCGATGGTGGGCAGCATCCCGCCGTAGATAACGGCGACGGCGGGCAGGTCGAATTCGGTGGCGGCCAGGTAGGCGACGTGGCCACCGACGCTGAGACCGACCATGCCGACGGCTGCGCTGGCATCGGCGTGTAGCCGGGCGATGGCCGCGGCGATGTCACGCAGGACCTGTTCGCGGGTCTGCTGGTGCAGCAGTTGGAAGCCGCGTTCGCGCCCGGCAGCATCTTCGGCCAGCTCCACCCCGGGTGCGGTGCGGTGATACAGATCGGGGGCGACGGCGACGAACCCGCCGGCGGCCAGCCGGTCGCAGACCTCGCGGACGTGGGCGCTGACCCGAACAGCTCCATGGCGACCACCACGCCGGGATGCGGCCCGGGATCGGTGGGGCGGGCGACGTAGCCGCGCATGGTGGTCCCGTCGTCGACGGTGTGGGTGAGGATGTCCTTCGGGGTGGTCATGCCGGCCTCCTGGTGGTTCGGTGGGCGGCGAAGGAATGTCGGTCACCGGCCCACGCGTCGCGGGGTGCCACGGCCTCCAACCTGGCAAGGTCGGCAGGGGTGAGGTCGATGTCGGCGGCCGCAGCGTTCTCTTCCACGCGCTTGGCTCGCTTGGTGCCGGGGATGGGGACGACGTCGTCGCCTTGGGCCAGTAGCCACGCCAGGGCGAGCTGCCCGGGGGTCACGCCCGTTGAGCGGCCATGGCCTGTACCTCGGCCAGGATCGCCTGGTTGCGGTGCGCGTTGTCGCCCTGGAAGCGCGGGTCGCCGCGGCACAGGTCCTCGGCGCCGAAACCATCCGGGGCGGCCGGGGACAGCGTGCCGGTGAGGAATCCGCGGCCCAGTGGGCTGTAGGGCACGATGCCGACGCCCAGGCGCCGGGCGGCCGGAAGCAGGTCGTCTTCGATCTCCCGCCACCACAGCGACCACTCCGATTGCAGTGCGGCGATCGGGTGGGTGGCGACGGCGCGTTGCAGGTCCTCCACGCTGGCCTCGGACAGGCCCAGGTGACGCACCTTGCCCTCGTGAACCAGTTCGGCCATGGCGCCGACGGACTCCTCGACCGGGACGGCCGGGTCGACCCGGTGCAGGTAGTACAGGTCCAGGTGCTCGACGCCGAGCCGGGCCAGCGACGCCTGGCAGTAGCCGGCGATGTGGTCGGGGTGGGCATCGAGGTGCACGCCGTGCTCGTCGCGGGCGATGCCGACCTTGCTGGCCAGCACTACCTGGTCACGCCGGTCGGTGATCGCCCGACCGATCAGTTCCTCGTTGTGGCCGGCGCCGTAGCTCATCGCGGTGTCCAGCAGGGTGACGCCGGCCTTGATCGCCCGGTGCAAGGTGGCGATGGACTCCTCGTCGTCGGCGGGTCCGTAGGCCTGAGACATGCCCATGCAGCCCAGGCCGAGCGCGGACACGGTGAGGCCTTGCTGGCCTAGGGTTCTCATCTTCATGCACCCGACGTTAGGGCCGGCTTAGGGTGGTATCATAGCCTGCTATTACTGGTATGGGGAGTGCCACGATGACCGCCGTGAACCGTCAGAGCGCCGCGCTCGCACCCGCCGCAGACGCCGCGGCCGGCCGTGCCCGTGAGCTTGCGGACCTGTTGCGCTCCCGCCGAGAACGACTGCAACCCGCCGACGTCGGCCTACCCGCCGGCACCCGCCGCCGGACCCGCGGCCTGCGCCGGGAAGAAGTCGCCCAGCTCGCGGCGATCTCCACCACCTACTACACGTTCCTGGAGCAGGGCCGCGACGTGCACCCGTCCCGGCAGGTCCTGGACGCGCTGGCCCGGGCGCTGCGGCTCAGCCCCGCGGAACGCGCCCACCTGCACGAACTCGCCCACGGCCACCGACCGGCAGAATCTCACCAATCTGGCGAGGTCCTGGCACCCGCGGTGGCGGCGCTCGTGGACCGCCTCGACCCGCACCCGACCTACGTCACCGGGCGTCGCTTCGACGTCCTGGCGGCCAACCGGGCCGCCCGGGCGCTGTGGACCGACTGGCCCGCGCTCCCACCGCAGGAACGCAACCTGCTGTGGTGGATGTTCACCGACCCAACGGCGCGGACCATCCTGATCGAGTGGGAGGCCGAGGCCTCGGCGCTGCTCGCCCGGTTCCGCGCCGCCGCGGACAGGCATCCTGACGAACCACAGTTCGCCACCCTCATCCAGCGACTACAAGCCGCCAGCGCCGAGGCCAGAGCCTGGTGGAGGCGCCACGATGTGGTCGCGCTCAGCTCCGGCACCAAACGACTGCACCACTCCGTGCTCGGCGACCTCGAGCTAGAGCACGTCGTGCTCCAACTCGCCGACAACCCCGAACAGAAACTCGTCACCTTCACCGCCGACGGCACCCACCAGCAGCGCATCGCGGAACTCATCGCCGGCCAAGACAGCTAGCCGAGCTGCCTTCGGAGTCCGCAGTCCCCAGATGAGATCGGCTTACGCGACGTACCGCAGGACGATCGGCATGCGCAAAAAGGGGCACCGGTGCTGTTCGGACGGGGTTAGCCGGTGAAGCTCCTCCCCGCGATGCAGAACTCGTTGCCCTCGGGGTCCTGCATGACCGTCCAACGATGGCTGCCCAAACGGTGATTGCCAACGACTGTCGCGCCGAGCGCGACCAGTTTGTCGATAGCTGACGGGTCAGGATCGACCAAGTCGACGTGGACGCGGTTCTTCGCGCGCTTAGCTTCGGGGACCTTGTTGAAGTACCAGGCCGGTTCTTCTCGCGTGCCGTAGGCACCGCCGATTGTCGCGAACTCAGCGCTGCTGCCAGCGTCGAGCGACCGGCCGAGGGCCGACGACCAGAAGCGGGCCGTGCTCAAGACGTCCACGCAATCGAAGGCGAGGTTGCCGATTCTTGCCGCCACGGCCCGATCGTACGGTCCACGATCGACGTCACCGGCACTGACCGCGCCCCGCTCACCGGCGCATCAGCAGCGTTCCGCAAGTCGAAGGTCCAGCGGGACCACGTTCCGCTGGACGATTCTCAGGCGACAGGCCAAAGAACCTCTGCAACGGGCCGCCGCTGACGACCAGGCGCAGCAGGTTCCCGAGCGTCGGACTCGTCGCCATCCGGTCGCGGGACCCGTCCGACAGCCGACATGGTGGTGACCTCCCAGTGCGCGGGCACGACGAAGTCCGCGGCCAAGCTGGCACGGTCGAAGGCCCGAAACTGTCGCACGAACAGACCGAGAGCCTGCGCCTGCAGCGTCATGTGCGCGACCGCCTGCCCGAGGTCGTACTGCGAGAACTCGGAGTACTCCCAGTCGGTGTCCTCGACGCAACGGTGCGACAGATTCGCGACCAGCAGGCTCGCCGTCGACGCCCACCTCGCCGAGCTGCCAGCCAGATGCCGCACCAACCGTTCATGCGTGCCGTCGCCACGCCGCCCCGCGATGAAGGCCCAGGGCTGGGAGTTGCCCGCCGACGGTGCCCAGCGCGCAGCCTCCAGCAACAGGTCGACATCGGAGCGGCTGACCTCACCCGCCGGGTCGAAGGTCGTCGGACTCCACCGGGTGGCCAGCAGTGGGTGCAGCCCCGGTGTCACCTGCTCGTCCTGCACCGTTCCAGCCTGCCATCGGCGTGAAGCACTACAAGCAGCACCGCCTGCAGAAGGCGTTCCGATAGCCGATCCTCATTCGGGAGAACGACCTTGCAACGCACTCTCGTAGGATGATCGTCTGCTGAAGCGGCTTGACCTTGGAGTGCGCTCCCAGGTTTAGCGTTCCGGGCGTGACGCTAACCCCGGATCCACCGTCCGGATTCTGGAGGTGCCCTGATGGGGCTTGATGATCTTGGTTTGGGGGGTGGGCGTGCTTGTGGGGCCGGGCTGGCCGGTGGTCTCCACGTGGTGTTCCAGTCGGTCCTTGGCGGGACGGGGTGGATGGGGTCAGGCGGCGAGTGGTGGTCCGTGCCGGGCGCTGTCGGTCAGTTGCGTCCAGGCGGTTTCCCACGGCCAGTCGACAGGCAGGTGCAGCACCATCCGACGAGCGGAGCAGGCGAGCCTGGCGGGGACGTTGATGAGCTGAGCTCGGATGGTGCCGGTGGTGGCTTTGGCGTGAAACGTCGAGGCGAGCACGCCGCCGGCGCGGGTGAGGTTGAACGCCATCGTCGCGCAAACCAACCAGGCACTATTGGCCCAAAACCGCCCTGAGGGCAAATGAGCGAGTGGGCCGCTTTTGAGGTCGGCGTTCACCTGCTCCACGATCGCATGCCCGCGGTGGGCCTTCTCCGCCTCGAGCATCGGCAGCGGGCTGTTCGTGAACAACGCGTGGTAGCGGTAGACCGTGAACAGCTCGCTTTGGTGGGCGGGGTTGAGCTCTGGGACGCGGCGCACGATCAGCCGGGCGGTGACCTGCTTGGCCTTGGCCTTGGAGCTGAACGACGTGAACTCAATCTCGGCGACCTCCGCGTCGCTGATCCAGCGCTGCTGGTCTTCGTCGAAAATGGCGTTGGTGTACTTGATCGGGGTCCAGGCGTCCTCAGCGATGCCCTCGATCGCCTTGCGGACAGGGGGAAGCCGCCGAGTGGTGATCGAGAAACAGCTGTTGTGCCGCAACACCGCGCAGATGACCTCGGACTGGTAGAACGCCGAGTCCGCGCGCAACACCAGCACCCCGGTGGCGCCGCAGGCCTTCGCGGTGACCAAAGTGTCGGCGACGAACTGGTGGGCGCCCTTCGCGCTGTTGGTGGCGCCCCTGCGCAACCGGGCGGCGGCGATCACCGGTCGGCTCGACGGGGTGCTGATGATCCCGAGCAGCGCGTTCAGCCCCTTCACCCCGCTATAACCACGGCCGGCGCCTTGCTTGGCGTAACCGAACGTCGGCTTCACGGTGTCATCGATGTCGACGTAGGCCAGCTTGTCGGCGCCGGGCAGCAGCTCAGCGCAGGTGCACAGGTTGATCAACAATCGGGACGCGACCGCGTCGAGCTGCCGAACATGACCGAAGGTGAAGGACCTGAGGAACGTCCCGAGCGTGGAAGGGGCGCGGACGCCGGTGAACAACCGGCCCATCGCGCCGTGCCGCAACACCGCCATGTCATCGATGCTGTCCGCACCCACGATCATCCCCGCCACCAACGCCGGGACCTTCAACGGCGCGTTCCCACCGCCGGGCTTGTCGACCCGGACATGCTCAGCGACCAGGTCCTGCAGGCCCGCACGTTGGGCGAGCTGAAGGACCGGAGCCAGACCCGCGGATGACACGAGATTGGGATCGTCGAACTTGGCGGTGAAGTCATGGCACACTCGCATCTACCGGATGTCCTTCGGTTGTGGTTGGAACAGGTCTCTCGACAAGACCCATTCTCCCGCAACAGAAGGGCATTTCGGCTTCACGCCGCGCCCTACAGACCAAACGATCCTCGATCAGACCACCCCGGCTGGTGGATCCGGGCTAACCGGTACGCTCGACGGCTGCTGCCTGGCACCTGCCACGGGTGTCGCCACGTTCAGCGTGGCGCAGCTGGCCCGCAGCGTCGGGGTCAGGCCGGACACGATCCGGTACTACGAGAAGGCTGGGCTGCTCCCGGCGCCGCAGCGCACACCCGCTGACCACTGCCGGTACGACGACGCCGCGGTAGACCGGTTGCGCTTCGTCCAAGGCGGCCAGCGGCTCGGCCTGCGCCTGCGGGAGATCAGGACGCTGCTCGAGGTCCGGGACACCGGCGTCTGCCCGTGCGGTCCCGTCGAGGTGCTGCTGCACGAGCGCGTCGAGGAACTTGATCGCGAGCTGGCCCGGCTGGCAGCCCTGCGCGCCGAGCTAGTCCGGATGCTCGACGCGCTACCGGTCGACTGCCCGGAACCGTTGCCTGGCACCTGGCTCCCGAGAGGAGGTGACTGATGACCACCGACACCGAGTGCTGCCCGTGTGCGGGTCCGGCAGCTGCGACAGCTGCTGCGACACGGGCTGCTGCTGATCACCCGCCGGCCCCCGGCACCGCAGCCGGGGGCCGGGGGCGACGCCGGCAGCCGATCGGTGTGCGGTCAGTTGACAGGGCATCCGCGGTAGGCGCGGCGGTACGCGGTGGGCGTGGTCGCGGCGTCCCGGGCCAGGTGGAGGCGCAGAGTCAGGCTGAGGCGGGGTGATGGCCGCCCAGGGCGGCTGCGGTAGCGAGGAGCGGGGCGCCGAGGTCCTGCGCGCCGAGGGACAGCGCGTACAGACCCGTGCACACGCGCTCCAGGAAGCCCCACTGCCAGATGGCGGCGTCGTCGACGCCGGTCCGGTCCGCGAGCAGCCGGCAGTAGCGGCGCAATGTGCTGACCGGGTCGCCGGCGAGCAGCTGCGGCGTCCAGTCCCGCACAGCGACACCCAGGTCGTACGCGGGGTCGCCTACGAAGCCGTCGGGGTCGACGAAAACAAAGCCGGTCTCGGCGCCCGCTCGCCGCGCCGGCATCCGCAGCAGGTTGGGGGCGCGGCGTCTGCCGTGCACGGTCACGCACTGCTCAGGGTCGAAGACGGCGGCACGCCGCTCGGCACAACGGACAGCCTCTGCTACCACCGCTTTCGGGCAGGGACGGCCGCACTGCTCCCACAGGTGGACGACCCAACCCCCCAGCGCAACCGCCTTGTCGTGGGCCTCCTGGGGCAGGCGGGGCGCCTGCCAGGCGACCCGAAGCGTGTCGGCCAGCGCGACGAGCTGCCGTTCCGGCGTCAGCCGGGACCGGTCTGCCGAAGGACCCAGGATCTCCAGCAGCCCGCGTAGCGGCTGAGGTCGTGCTCGAGCACCCTCACGTAGCCCCGCCCCTCGGCGGCCAGCAACGTGTGCACCTGACGGGGGAAGTCCGGGTCAGGAACCGCGACCTTCAGGACGACAGGCGTGCCCTTGGCGGTCCAGGCGCGCGCGGTGAACGAGCTGGTGCCCCCGCCGAGCGGCTCACCCACCCGCACCGACCACGCCTGCTCAAGGTGGTCAAGATGCGCCGGCAGGCGGACCGCCCAACGAGCGCCACCGTCCCCGTCGACCGAGGCCTTGCTCAAGACGATGCCGGGCAACGAGAGTTCTTCGCGGGCCATCGACATCAGGTTTACCGCAGACGCAGGTGAAGGTCAGCGCCGCTTCGCGCCGCCCGGGCGAGTGACCACGTACTCGCCCCGCCAGGGATGGACGGGCAGCGGTAGCCGGCCCGTTCCCCAGCGCGTTGTGCCCGGCCCCGCGGCAGCGATCATCTCCGGTAGTCGAACGTCCTACGGGAACACCCCGCTGTCCGTCGAACGCGCTCAGGGACCTTGGTGGTGACGGGCACGGGGACGGGCACTGTCCTCTCGACGCTGATAGTCAGCCGAGTCGTAGCCGGTTGCGGTTTCCGCCGCCCGCGCCGCGAGCTCGTCCCGGATGCGCGGTGGCGCCAGGGCTATGGCCGCCGGGCCGGCGGCCCATAGGGCGCGCACGGCATGGGCGTGTTCCTCGAACTCCAACTCCGCGAGCGACCATCCATAGGGCTCGCCTTGGCGACCAACAGAGCGCAGTGCCGTGCCGGACAGCGACTCCCAGGCGTCGTCCCGCACCAGGCAGGTGACGGTGACCTTCGGCAGGGAGCTCCGGAAGGACGCCCAGTGCGCCAGGAACGCCGCCTCCAGGTCGACGTCCGGTGGACGCCTCGCCGGCTCGGCGAGCACCGTTACCTCCTCAAAGCGGGAGACCCGGTAGGTCCGCTCGGTGCCGTCGCGCAGGGCCAACAGGTACCAGTGTCCGCCGGCGTGGACGAGGCCGACGGGATCCAGCAGCCGCTCATCGACGTCGACGTCGAGGTTGGTGTCTCGGCGGCGGTACGACGCGCGCACCTGGAGGCCGTCGATCACGGCCCGATGCAGCTCGATGAGGTGTGGCTCGGGCGGCCGCGGCCAGGCGAACCCGTCGGGGCGGACCAGGATCCGCTGTGCTGCCCGGTCGGCCTGAGCGCGGTGCGGCTCCGGTAGCGCGGCCGTGACCTTGCGCATGGCGCTGGCGAAGGCGGGACAGGCGACCCGGCCGGAGCCGGAGCCGAGCAGCGCCTTGGCCTCTTTCAAGGTCAGGCCGGTGAGGTCGGTGCGGTAGCCCGGGGTCAGGCTGATGCCGCCGCCGCGTCCACGGTCGGTGTAGACCGGAACCCCGGACGTGGACAGGGCGTCGACGTCGCGGAGCACTGTGCGCTGCGACACCTCTAACTCCGTCGCGATCTGCGCCGCGGTCAGCCGGCCGCGGTGCTGCAGCAACATCAGCGTCGCTAGCAGCCGGTCGGCGCGCACCCCGCAAGACTGCCAGGTAAACCTGACAGAAGATGGCATGTTTGGTCGGTGTACTCAAGTCAAAACCGCCACATGGCGGCGCGACGAGAGGAGCAAGTCATGACCGCAACCACCACTTCGCAACTGATCGACCCCCGCCCGGTGTACCTCGGCGCTACCGGCTGGGTGTTGGGCCTGCTCCGGGCCGTGCGGGAGGACCAGCACGCCCTGCCCACCCCGTGCGAGGAGTCCGACGTGCGGACGCTGTGCTCGCACCTGATCGGCACGGTCGGCCGGGTCATCGCCATAGCCGAGCTGGGAAGCGCCGACTCCGTGCCGCCGCTGGCGTCCCAGCACGACGCAGACACGTTCAGGCGGCTGGCCGAGCGCGCCCAGCAGGCATGGGCTGATGACGCCCTGCTCGACAAGCCGGTCACAGTGCCGTGGGGGCAGGCACCCGGCCGCCAGGCGCTGTGGGGCTACGTCGGCGAGGCACTGGTGCACGGCTGGGACCTGGCCGTCGCCACCGGACAACCGTCCGAAGCCGGCCCAGCGCTCGTCGAGCCCACAACTGTGGAGGTCCGCTGCTTCCTTCCTGCCGACGCTCGCATGCCCGGCGTGCCCTTCTCCGCGGTCGTGGAGCCCCGCGCTGGGGCGGGCCCCACTGAGCGCCTGGCCAACTGGTCCGGCCGGTCCACCCAGCGCTGGGTCTGATCCGCGAGGTCGTAACCACGACGCAACGGCACCCGACGAGCCCCGTGTCCGTGACCCATCGGTAGGTGGCGCGATTCCTGCAGCGCCAGGTGGCAGGGGCCGGCTGTCACGCGACCTTGTCCCCAAGCCGATCGTCTACCGGGCCAGGCCTTCGGTGAGGCGTGCAAGAAGCTGCACCAGCGTGACGTAGTCCGCTTGCGGAAGAGCGGCGCTGACCTGCCGCCGCACGCCAGCCACGACTGGCGCCAGGGCTTCCTGCTGGTTTGTGCCCTGGACCGTCAGTCGCAACAGCCCCGCGTGTTCCTCGACCCAACCTCGGTCCTTGAAGTCCGACACCGTCTCGGTCAGTACGGGGGCGGGAGCAAATGATCCGAGCGACGTAAGCAGTTCTTCCTGGCTAACCGGTCCACGCGACAGCGAGCTCAGCACCTGCCAGCCGCGCCGGTCTACGCCTGAACCCCGTAAGGCCTGGTCAAAGGCGTTATCGAGCCGCGCGTCGGCCTCCTTGAGCCACCATCCGATCGGCCGCATGCGCGTTTCGTCTGCCACCCGGCCACCGTAGTTCCCACCCCCCAAGGTTCTGTTCCGGAGAGGATCTTTGAGGGACGGGACCACGTGAGTGGAGGTCCGTGCATTATCACGTACCAGTCCGGGTGCTGAGACCGCAGGTCCTGCCTGTTGGCCTACATCAACGCTCCCAATTCATCCCGGCAAGGCGGTCAGGTCAGCTCAACAGGCCGACCAGCGGCGATCTCGATGGCGAGTTGGTGCAATGTCCCAGCGTTCATTCGCACACCCAGTGGACGCATCGAGCTTGCGATCACCCGCTGCACCTCATGAGCGGGCCGCCCGGCGTAGGTGCGGGACAACGAGCGCAGCACCGCGCCGGCGTAGCGGCGACGCTGCGCCTTGACCTGCGCGGCAGCCGTGCTCCGCGGTGCACCAGCACCCTTCACAGCGGTCCCGCTCACGACCGTCACCCGATACCTCATCTGCTCGAACGTCTGTTCCCTCAATATTCTAGGCCGAGCTGCGACCCGTGCGGGTCATCCGACGCTGGTGGGTGTGTCGGCGCTCGCGGGTCGCTGGGCCTGTACTTGGGCGGCGGCGAGCCAGCTCAGGTCGCTAGAGCTGACCAGGCCAGAACGGCTGACGGCGTCATCCAGCCGCCGTTCCACAGCGTGCATGACCAGCAGCCCGATCAGGCCAGCAGGCGGCAGGAGCAGGGCCAGCAGCAGCAACAATTCTCCAGGGCCGTTCGGGTGGCTGACAGTAGGGCTCAGCTGACCGATAGGGCGGCAGGAGCGGGTCCGGCACGCCGGCTACCGCGTCCCGCGGGCGCCACCCCGGCTCGGGGCCGCTGCCCTACTCAGCAGGTGCCGGGTCGACCAGGGCTTCGTCCCGAACAGTGCCATGCCGCTCATCCAGCGCGTCGAGCTCGGCTTGCGGCGCGGTCTCCAGGTGCAGCAGGCGCTGATCGGCCCCTGGCAGCACGCGCAGGATCTCATCGAGCTTGCGTTGCACCGCGGCCTGCTGCCGCATCTGGGTGTGCTGCAACGCAAAGACCATCACCAGCGTCACAGCCGCAGCGAGGGCCTCAAAGGAGGTCAACCACAAAGTGGCGCCGTTCAGCAGCAACGCCGCGAGCAGGAACGCGGTGCTGACCCCCGCAGCGGCTGCGGTCGCGCCGCTGCTGGCTGACAGCTCGTTCAACCGATGGAGCTGGCGGCTGGCCCACGGCCGCTGATCGCCAACACCGGCCCGGCGCTGCGCCCGCAGCTCCCGGACCACGTCATCGTCGTCCAGACGCGCCAGCAGCTCAGGAGGTGACGTCACCACAGCGCACTACCCACCAGCACCCAGGGCCAGCAACACTGACCGCTCGGGGAGCTGTCGCCTGCGTCACGCACGCAGGTGACGCGCCAGGCACGGACGAACGCGCCTCTGAGTTCAAGCTGCCGTGAGTCAGGCCGTCGGCAGGCCGACAGTCCGTTGGGGAGATCACCACCGTCGCTAGCCCGCAGTTGCTGGCAGGGCCCTGCAGCTGGGGCGACGTCGAAGGAGTGCGAAGCGGGATCACCCGCCGCCCCGCCCAGCATCGGCGCGCGCCGCCCAAGCGTCTCGAGAGCGCTGTCAACGGGCGCTAACCGGCAGTGACGTCGCAGCATCTCTGGCCGCCGCTGACCATCACGTACCGACGCGTCGGGCTTGCGGGCCGCTTCGGCGACTTCAGGGGGTGTTGGTCTCGGATCATTGATCTGTCTGATGTCTGGATTTGAGTGCGCTGGCGGTCCTCGAGGCGCAAGTTGCCGGTGGTGATGCGGGCGAGACGGCAATCGCGTGGGTTCTCCTCAGCGTGAACACCCCTGATACAAGAGCGCCGCCGTGCTTTGGTGCAGGCATGGACATCTTGGTTCTCGGCGGTACACAGTGGGTCGGTCGAGCGGTCTCGCGCGAGGCGCTGGAACGTGGTCACCTGGTGACCTGTCTCGCCCGGGGCGTGAGCGGGCAGGTGGCGGACGGGGCAGAGCTTGTCACCGCTGACAGGAGCCGGCCGGACGCCTACGACGCCGTCAAGGCTCGGCGTTGGGACGCTGTCGTCGAGGTCTCCTCGCAGCCTGGCTTTGTGAAGGCCGCGCTGGCCGCGATCAGTGCCGGTCACTGGACCTACGTCAGCTCCGGCAACGTCTACCTACGCCACGATGAGCCAGGTGCGGACGAGTCCGCCGAGCTACAACCGACCACACACCTGGAGACCGTCACTCCCGAGCAGTACGGCCCGGCGAAGCGGGCCTGCGAGGACGCCTGTCATGAGCGGTACGGCGACCGCCTACTCGTTGCCCGCGCCGGGCTGATCGGTGGACCGGGCGACCACACCGGCCGGTCCGGCGCGTGGGTGGCGCGCTGCGCTCGCGATCGCCGCGGCGCGGTACTCATCCCGAGCGAGCCGGACATGGCGACCCAGGTCGTGGATGTCCGCGACCTCGCGGCCTTCCTCGTGGATGGCTTTAAAAAGCACATCGTTGGGACCTTCAACGCCGTCGGACCAGTGGTGCCGTTCAGTGAGTGGTTCGCGCTCGCCCGGGCCGCCGCGCAGCACGACGGCCAGGTGGTCACGGCGTCATCTGCTTGGCTCCTACAGCAGGGTGTGGAGGAGTACATGGGCCCGGGATCGCTGGCGCTGTGGCTGGCCGACCCGGCTTTCAGCGGCTGGTCGCGGCGCTCAGGTGCAAAAGCAACGGCCGAAGGGATGCACCACCGGCCGCGGGCCCAGATGGTCACGGACCTACTCGAATACGAACGAACGATGAACCTGACGATCAGGAACGCTGGCTTGACGCCCGAGTACGAAGCCGACCTGCTCCGCCTACTCCTTGACCCGGCGTGACAACGCCAGTCCACGAAGCTCGTGTCCCAGAACGAGCGATTGCGGGACGTCTTCGTGCGCCCAACCGGTCTTCTGGTCGTTCGGGACATCAAACGGAGTCGTGGCGCGCCCGCTCGTGCTTGATAGCAGATGTCGCTCTGACGGAGGCTCGAGCAGGAGCTCAAGATCCTGAGATACTTCTTTAGAGGAAACTAGGAGCGGACCAGAGCCGATGCCCGTGTTCGCGGGCCTTTCGCATCCGGCCCGGGGGTCAGTGTTCCCAGTCCAACAGGACCTGCGTCCGGCTCCGGTTGGGAGAGGTTATGACCCATACCGTTTCGCCGCAGACCGTGTACTGCGACCAGAGGAGGTCCCGCTGACCGGGCATCATGTCGTCGGGCCCCATGAACTCTTGGAAGAGGCCTGCGTCGTTGCTTAAGCGGTCCTCGGGCGGCATGTCGCCCCAATCGCCCCGCTGGTGTCTCGCCAGCGCCCCCTCGAGCTCCTGCCGGAACGGCGAGTTCCGGAGAAGCAGGTCGACTCCTCCGGAGCAGACGACGTCACCGAGCTCGAACTTGTGGCCACCGGCGGTGCGGTTTGTGCTCTTGTGGTCTGCATCCGGCCGCAGAAGCACGAAGCCGGCGCGGGCCAGCACGGTGGCCTCGCGCAACTCCCGGTCCGCCGGGCTCGGCGCAACGTGGCTTAGCAACGTCAGGGCACTGCCGAACCGGTGCTCATGGACACTGTCGACCAAGTGCATCACAGCATGGACATCCCCAACGTGCAGCCGGGAGCCGCCACCGTGCGCGTCCAGGCAACCCGGGAGCATCTGCGGCAGGAGCACGTCCACACACCGCTGTCGAGTAGACACCGGATGCTCGACAGCGCGAGTGCCCATCGTCTGGTCAGCGGCCCACCGGTCGATGCTCAGCAGAGTCTCTAGGTGTGTCAGGGCCAAGCGGGAGCAGGCTGCGGCCATGATGGCGGTCCAGCCCAACTGCCTCCTGTGGGCGGCCAATGACACGGCGAGGGCGGCCAGGACATCGCACAGGACCTCCTCGACTTGGGGCTGGTTGGCTGAGCTCAGTGCGCAAAGTACATGGGCGGCTTCGGCTGACCAGTCATGTCGCGGAGAGATCCCTACCCGCACCTGGGACCGCGGCGTGTACAGGTACCACGCGTAGGGGTCTAGGTCCCGACCATAGAGCTGGTCGTAGGAGGGCTCGCCAGGTTCGTCAGACAACACCGTCTCTGGGTCGGGAGAGACCGACGCGGCCCGCGCGGCCGCGACGACGCGGTCGGCAAAGGCGATGAACGAGCCAGGGTCAGCCTCTCACAGGAAGTGCGACAGCTCATGGCCGAGGGCGAAGCGCTCCTGTAGCTCCGTGAGGAGGAAGACCTCGAACTGCTCCTCAGCGTCAACGCGCGTCTGGTAGGACCTGTCGATCGGCGTTTGGGCCAGCAACGTATCGGCTCGTGTCAGCTGCGCAGCGCCGTCCGCCGCCCGGCCGGTCAGTACGAGCCGCACGGCGGTGACTCGGCGGAGCAGGGCCTCGACAACCGGGGTCGGCTGGTTGAACGGCAGTGGGAACGCGAATGCGTCGAACAACGTCCCTAGGCCTGCGTCCCAGACAACAGCGGTTGGTTCGCCACGGAACCGGACCAGCGCGGGCAGTGCTCGGGGGGTGTGCACGTTCTCGATCCACGGTGGGTCCGCGGAACTGCCTGTCAAGTCACGGATCGCGGGCCACACGTCTCCCAGTCGGGCGTCGCATCTCCGCACCTGGTCAGGCGACACGTACCGTGCGGTGGCGTCGCCCCACCGAGCGTCGATGAAGTCAGACCGCGCCATCATCATCGTCGTCCAAGATCTTCTCCGCGAAGACCCGGATAAGCCTGGATCCACCGTTGCGATAGGGCGGTTTGGCATGTCGTAGACCGCGGATGCCCTGCTGTGTATGGAGAATGTGGCTTGCGAAGGACACGTTCTACCGACTCAGAAGGAGCATCCGCGGGAT
>JAABUR0100002086.1_pt1 | contig 32394 bp, 26 predicted proteins | sample 5560091 | NCBI WGS metagenome assembly JAABUR01 (sample SAMN10711879, study PRJNA513375) | rock metagenome | isolation source: Antarctica rocks | place: Antarctica: Victoria Land, University Valley sud
AGCCGGTCTTCTGGCCGCCGTAATCGTCGATCTCGTTGGTGGCGTAGAGGAAGCGTTGCGTGGGATGGACGGCCAGGAATGACGGGTTGGCGCTCGGGACGGTCTGCACGAGCGTGAGCGCGTCCGCGGCGACGCGGAACACGGCGATGCCGACGGCGGGCAGGGGGCCGCCCCCGCCCGGCGGGTTCGTGGTATACGTGCCGACATAGGCGAAGCGGGCCTCGCCCGCCCCGCGACCGCGAGCGGCAATCCGCCCGCAACGGCGAGGCTGGCGAGGCCCGCCGCCCCGGCCACCACGAAGCGGCGACGACTGATCCGGAATGCGATCCCCATGCGCTCCTCCTCTTCCATACAGCACGTCGGCGAATCATCCGCGTCGCACGAACGCCCGGTTATCGTCCGGGATCTGCTCGGGCGGCGTTCCCCCTTCCCCGCGTTCACCTCCCCCGCTCTTCCTGGTCACAACCGGACGTCAGGTAAGATACCTTGTCAGATAGGTAGATGCTATCATAGCGACCACGCTCATCGTGTCAAGAGCGGTATCGACCGGTTGGCACAGCCGTATGAGCGGCGAGGCGAGGCGCGTCCGTACCGGGCACCACCGGAGCCGCCGCAGTGTGACGCCATCGGCGGTCACGCGGGATCGGTGCGGCGGTAGGGTGTGGCGCGGACCGTCACCTGCTCGAGGGGTCCGTTCGCGCGGCAAGATGATCCGCAGCGTCCGACGTCGCGCGATCGCCGTGGCTCTCGCCTGATTCCCCCGCCCGATCGGCGACGCGATGCCCGGCCAGAGACCACCGGCGCTCGCATGGCGGAAGGGGACTGGCGTGCTCCGGGCGCACGCAGCCGCTGTGGTTCACCGTCGATCGCGCCGTTGGCATGTGCGGGCCGACACGCGAGAAAGATCGCGGGCGGGGACACCGCCCAGCGGCCCCTCCTGGGGGCGATGTTGGACGATTCGCGGGTCATCCTCGAACAGGCACCCTGGACGACGCCCTTCGTGAGCGCGGCTCTTCCCCTGACCGTTCTTGCCATCAAGCTCCTCAGCGATGGCCCGCGCGACCCTCTCGATCCGCGTCTGCGCCGCGTGTGGGCGGGCACCTGCCAGGGAAGCCTGGAGGAGCATGACCGCGCGGCGAGGACGGCTGGTGCCGCCCCGGCAGGACGAACGCGGCGCGATGGCGCGCGGTCGATGTTGCAGGAGGACGCGATTAGGGGAGCGGGCTGGTTCGCCATGCTGGTCCGCAGCGCGCGGATCGTCGACGGCGAGGCAATCCCTGGCGGATATACTGGGAGTATGGGACACCGCGCCGGAACGGGCCGACCACGCGGCGTGACCTTCGCGTCGAGGCCGCTCCACCGAAATCGCTACCGCCGCGCGCTAGACTGTCCCATCCGGTTGTAGTCGCGCGGCGATCGCGACTCCCGGATACGCTCCCCGAGCCGTCTGGCCTCCCCGAGAGGCCAGACGGCGTTTTCGGCCCGGACACCGTCACCAGCCCCATCGTCCTCCTCGCCTGTGTTGCGGGCGGCGTCCATCCGCCCGCCGCGCCTGGTCGGGGACGGCATCCGAGACATCATGAGGCGAGCCCACACACGTGGCGATCGACGAATAAGGGGACATGGGACAACGACACAGCGGCGGCGACGCGGGGGGCGGGCCATGAACGGGGTGACCGATCCGCGAGGGCGGGGCGATCCCGCATAAGCAAGCCGCAGCCCTCCTGTTTGCCCAGGGTCAGGGAGCGCAGGTGGCCCCCCGATAGGCGGCTGGCGGAGGTGCTGCACAACTCGACCTTCGTGGTGTCGGCCTGGGACGGTGCGATGCTCGTCGGCGCGGCCCCACGTCATCTCGGACCAGGTCGCGGTTGCGCCCCTCTCCCCTCTCTGGACCTGTGCCGGATCATGTGTCCCAGGGCCTATTCAAGGTCGATCGCGTTCGTGTGGGTCGGCCCGCAGCGCTGTTCTGGCGGGCGCGATCCGTCGCGGAGGGGAACAAGCGCGCGGCAGGGCCGCTACCCCCCTGCCGCGCGACGACCGGCGGCGGGCCTGATGCCAAGCGCGATGCCCCCTCCGAACCCTGAACGTGAATAGACCCTGGGCACATTACCAGAGTCGTGTGATCGGATAGGCGTCGAAGAGCGCGTCGGCGCTGGCGATCGGCAACCGCTCGGCCTGCGCCTGCGCGATCAGGAGCCGGTCGAAGGGGTCGCGGTGGTGCAACGGCAGTTCGGCGACAACGGCTCAGCCGCTCGATCGCGATCGAGCGGCTGGTGATGCCATTGCCTGGAATCTGATCCCAGAGGGCCGCGAGGGGCATCCGCACGTCGAGCTTGCCGGTACCGACCTTGATCGCGATCTCCCAGGCGCTCGCAATGCCCAGATAGCGCCTATTGGCCCCATCCTCGATCAACCGACGCGCATCCGCGCTCAACTGGGGAGCGCCGCCGATGAACCACAAGAATGGATGCGTATCGAGCAGCAGCTTCAGCGCATGTATTCTTCGAACTCGGGGAGCGGATCGTCGAAATCATCGGACATGTGGATCATGTCACGCGCGCTACCGAAGCGAGGACGCCCATAATCACGCTCCGGCTCGGCGTCGGCCTTCACCGGCACCAGGCGTACCCGTACCGTGCCCGCACCTTCGATGTAGATCTCTTCGCCATCCAGCGCCGCATCGAGCAAATTCCGCCAAATGCGCCTGTGCCTCGTCCCGCGTCACCTGTCGCATGCTCCACCTCCCTCGCGCCCGTCAACGTGATAGGTCGAGTATAGCGCGACCCCGCTCAGCGTTCCCACCAGAGGAGCGCCTGCTGCGGTTCCGGCGCGGCGACGCGCCAGCGGTCGCCGGCGCGGATCAGGGTCGTGGCGAGCCACTCATCGAGGAGGCCATCGGCGCGCGGATCGTGGCCGGGCGTGCCGAGCCAGAGGCGCTGACGGGCGAAGGCACGCGCGGCGTCCGGCGACGCGAACGCCCAGATCGGGCCGGACGACGGGACGAGGTCGAGGCGGGCGGGGATACCGAGCGCGTGGAGCGCCGCTAGCGCGTCGGTGTGATCGGTCTCGCGCGGGTAGGGCACGCCATGAATCGCTTGCCAGAGGGCGACGAGCGGCCCGTCCATCGCCACGGCGCGCAGGACGATCACGCCCCGCCGCAAGGTGTGCGCGTCGAGCTTGCGGAGGAACGGTTCGACATCGGCGAGCGGCATCAGGACGTTGGCGCAGAGGACCAGATCGGCGGGCTTCACCGTCGCCTCCTCCCAGCCCGCCGCCACGATCCGCAGCCGCTCCTCCGCGAGCCCCGCCGCCTCGGCGTTCGCGCGCAGATGTGCCCGCAACGCCGCCGACGGCTCGACCGCCGTGACGATCCGGGCGACGCGCGCCAGCGGGATCGCGAAGCGCCCCCAACCCGCGCCCACATCGAGGACACTGGTTGCGCCATCGACGCGGGGCAGCAGCCGATCGAGCGGCGGGGGCACGGCGTCGGGATCGACGTGCATCGTCGGCCCCATCGTCGCGGCGCGCGCGGTCCAATAGTCGCCCGGATCGCCCTGCCGCGCCCGGATCGCGCCGATGACCGCCTCTCGCCGCGCGGCGAGAAAGCGCCACCGCGCCAGCGGATCATCGGCGAGGGTATCGAGGCTGAGGGACTCGCGCATCGTGTCATCCGATCTTTATCGAGTGGGCCGTGGTCGGGCAAGGCGGGGATATTGGGATCGGGGGGGCGACTGCCAGGGCGTGGGTCAACCGAGGGGTTAAAACCCCCGGCTGAAGGCGGCTCACGCCGCCACGAAGTCCCCCTCCGGGGGCTGGAACGATGATAGGCCGCGACAGTAGCGGCGCTATCCTCCTCTCCTCGGATGGGGAGAGGGGTGCCGCCTACGGGCGGCGGGGTGAGGGCCGCACCGGCGTGGGAGAGCCGGTGGACCGAGGTCCCGGCTGAATGGCCTGCGGCCACGCAGTGCCCCGGAGGGCAGCCACTACCCGTGAAGGGCACAATGTCCCGGCTAGGGGCGGCTCACGCCGCCACGAAGTCCCCCTCCGGGGACTGGGCAAATTCCATACGCCACAGCGTCACCCAGCGTGCCCCTCTCCCAAATTGGGAGAGGGGTGGCGAGCGAATGCTCGCCGGGGTGAGGGCCGTCCCCACTCCACCCACTCACCCTCACTCCGCCCGCTCGATCGTCGCCGTGATGCCGTAGGTGCCGATCCGCTCAGCGTAGTATTCGGCCTGTTCGCGCGGGCAGACGATCACCGTCGCGCGGCCATGCAGATGCGCCTGCAACATGATCAGGATCGCCTTGCGTTCGTTGAGGCCGGGCACAGACTTGCAGAGCGCCACAACGACCTCATCCATGCTGTGGTGATCGTCGTTGTGGAGGATCACGCGGTAGGGCGGGAAGCGCTCGCGCAGCCCTTGCAGATCGCGCTCGCGCACCACGTCGGGCGCGGCGGAGGCGCGCGGGAGCAGGACACCAAAAGGCACGGTGCTGGCGCGAATGGAGGCAACGCCGGGTGGCGCGGCGCATGTCGCCCCGCGCCCACCCGGATCGTCACCGCAAAACCGCGTCGCCGTCATACCCACCCCTCGCGCCACCAGCACCCCTACCCGACGAGCGCGCCGACTTCCTTGACCTCGTCGGCGGTGAGGGTCCAGGCGGCGGCGCGCTCGTTCGCCTCCACCTGCTCGGGCGCGGTGACCCCGGCGATCACCGTCGACACCTCCGGCTGCGAGGTCAGCCAGGCGATCGCCAGTTCGCCGATCGTCTTGCCGCGCGCCTCGGCCCACTCGGCCAGGCGGTCGACCGATGCCTCGTCCTTCCCGGCCAGTTGCCGCTGGAAGAAGCCCGCCCCTTCCTGGTCGGCCCCGCGCGACCCCTCCGGGCGCGCGCCGCCGCGATACTTCCCGGTGAGGATGCCGCCCGCCAGCGGGCTATACGGGATCACACCGACGCCGAAGGTGCGGCAGGCCGGGACCAACTCGGCCTCGATCGCGCGGTCGAGCAGGTTGTAGCGCGGCTGCACCGAGACGAACGGGGTGTAGCCACGCCGGTCGCAGACCCACAACGCCCGGGTCAGCTGCCACGCCGCGAAGTTGGAGCAGCCGAGATAGCGCACCTTCCCGGCGCGCACCAGATCGTCGAGGGCACGCATCGTCTCCTCGATCGGTGCCTCGTCGTCCCAGCTATGGACCTGGAGGAGGTCGAGGTAATCGGTGCCGAGGCGGCGCAGGCTCGCCTCCACCCCCGCGATGATGTGCCCGCGCGACAGGCCACGATCGTTCGGGCCATCGCCCATCTTCATCGCGACCTTGCTGCCGATCAGCGCGCGCGCGCGCCGGTCGGCCAGCGCCTTGCCGAGGTGGTCCTCCGAGACGCCGTTCGAGTAGACATCGGCGGTATCGAAGAAGTTGATCCCGAGATCGAGCGCGTGGTGGACGATCCGCGCCGTCCCCGGCACGTCCACGTAGCGCCCGAAGGTGTTGCCCCCGAGCCCGACCGCCGAAACCTTCAGCCCCGACTGCCCGAGTCGCTTGTATTGCATCGTCGTATCCTCCCTACCTTCCGCATCGACGCCAGCGGCGACGATCGCCGCCCGGCGCGCACAACGTCCCCATTGTGACCGAGCGGGCGCGCGCTGGCAATCGCGGACACCGCGCGGCGGGTACAATGGGGCGATAGTTGACGGCAGGCGGCGGGTACGGCAGAGCAACGGGTGACGACCGGATAGAGGGACTGGTGCCCGCGCGGGAACTGATCGTCGGCTCCGATTTCTCCGGCGCGCGAGGGGCACGCGATCAGCGCAGGAAAATCATCGCGCTCGCCGCCATTCGCGACGCGGACGGGCGCTACACCATCGCGCCCGATGGCTTCAACGCGCGTGTCCTCGCCACCCCCCGGCAGCCGGGCTGGACCGCCGCCGAGCTCGCCGACACCCTCGTCAGCGGCGAACCGGCGCGCGTCGCCGCCTTCGACTTCCCCTTCTCCATCCCCGCGCCGCTGCTCGACGATCCGGCCTTCGCCGCGCGGGTCGGCCACGACGGGGCGTTCGGCTCCTGGGCGGCGTTCAATCGCTTCGTCGCGGCGCGGTTGCCACTCACGCCGCCGCTCGACTTCACCCCGCTCGCCCCCTGGCGCGACAAGACGCTCTGGCAGAAGCGCGCGACCGACCGCGCCGCCAGCGCGCAGCCACCTTTGAAGAGCGTGATGCCGGTCCTCTTCAACATGACCCTCCTCGGCAATGCGCTGCTGGCGGCGCTGGCCGCGTCGGGGGGCTATCGGATCCGGCCCTTCGACGAGCAGGCCGCTCTCATCGGCGGGGCTACCGGAGAAACCGGCCCGGCGAACGAGGTGGTCGAGATCTATCCCGCCCTCACCATGCGCGGTCTCGGTTTCCGGGGCTACAAGCGCGATCCGGTCGGCGCGATCGCCACGGCCCTCGCGGGTTGCGCCGCGCGCGGGATCGCGGTGACGCTCGACCCCGCGCTCCGTCGCTTCTGTGAGGTGTACACCACCGCCCCGCCCCCCGGGCGTGACCCGGACGCCTCCGATGCGTTAATTGCCCTGCTGACCGCGATCCTCCATCGTGAGGGGCAGACCGCCGAGGTCTTGCCCGCCGAGGCGGCGGCGTTGCGCCCGATCGAGGGGGCGGTCTGGGGGCTCCGCGCCGATACGGGTCCGATGCGCGATACTACCGTGCCGGTCGTTACAAACGCGCGAACGATGAATGACAGACGACTGATGAGCATGAGGAGGAGGACGACGATGCGCGACGAATCGCGGGCGTTCCTGCACGGACTGCTGGAGGCGGCGGGGCCGTCGAACTACGAGATCGCGGCGGCGCGCGTCTGGCGCGCAGAAGCGGCGAAGTTTTGCGCCGAGGTGACGCCCGATGTGAACGGCAACACGATCGCGCGGCTGCGGGGCGCCGTGGCACCGGGAGCGAAGAAGGTCGTCCTCTGCGGCCACATCGACGAGATCGGGCTGATCGTCACCCACGTCAACGGCGATGGCACCCTGGCGTTCCGGGGCATCGGCGGCTGGGACGTGCCGGTGCTGATCGGACAGCGGATCCGCATCCTGGCGCGCGGCGGCGACGTGACCGGCGTGATCGGGCGCAAGGCGATCCACCTGATGCGCGACGAGGATCGCGACCGCGCGGCGCGGCTCGACGATCTCTGGATCGACATCGGGGCCGCGGATAAGGAAGCGGCGGCGGCGCGCGTGCGCGTCGGCGACGCGGCGGTGATCGACGTGCTGCCGGTCATGCTGAGCGACGACCTGATCGCCTCCCGCGCGCTCGACGACCGCTGCTGCGCCTTCATCGCGCTCGAAACGCTGCGCCTCCTCAGCGAGGGCGAGGCGCCGTGGTGCGATGTCTACGCCGCCGCCACGGTGCAAGAAGAGATCACCCTGCGCGGCGCGCACACCGTCGCCGCGACCCTCGCGCCGGACGTGGCGATCGCCCTCGACGTGACCCACGCCAGCGACCGCCCCGGCGTCGCGCCGCAGGAGGTCGGCGAGCACGGCTGCGGCAGCGGCGCGGCGATCCTGCGCGGCGGCGTCGCGAACGAGCTACTGGTCGACCTGCTGATCGCCACCGCCGCGCGCGAGGGGTTGTCCCACACCCTCGAACCGTCCGGCGGGCGCAGCGGCACCGACGCCGATGCGCTGGTGCTCAACGGGCGCGGCACCGCCGGGGCGGTCATCTCGGTCCCCTGCCGCTACATGCACTCCCCGGTCGAGGTCGTCAGCCTGGCCGATGTCGAGACCTGCGCCAAACTCCTCGCCGCCACCATCCGCGCGATCGGCCCGGAGACGAGTTTCGTGCCGGAGTAGTGGCGAGTAGCGCGAGTAGCGCGGAGTAGGCGAGTAGGCGAGTGGACGAGAGAAGGACGAAGTACGAGAGGGGTTAGGTGAGCGGGGCCGACCGCTCGCAACGCGATCCCCCTCTGGCCTACTCGCCTACCGCGCCTACCGCGCCTACTGATCACGTCGTTCCTGGTGCGGGAGGAGATACCGGGGGCGAGCGTCAACATCCGTGCCAACGGGGAGCGCGCCTTCGCCGCCGCGCTCGGCACGCGCGATCTGTCCGGGGCGACCGCGCCGCGCGCCGACGACCGCTTCCCTATGCTACCGCATCACGAAGCTGATCCTCTTCGTGATCGGTTCGCTCGAAGAGCCGGGAAGCCTCTCGGCCCTGGTCGATCTGCCGCATCACTTCCCCGAACATGTGCCGCAAACGCTCCTTTTCGACAGCCTGGCCCAGCTGCAACCCGATGGCACGGTCGTGCCGAAGCTCGCCGAGAAATGGGCGATCAGCGCCGACAATCTGACCTACACCTTCACCCTGCGCGACAACGCCAAATTCCACGATGGCAGCGCGATCACCGCCGCCGATGTCAAGTTCACCATCGACACGTGCAACGATCCCAAGAGTGGCTCGTCGAATGAGAGGGTGGACACCGTCGATAAGGTCGAGGCGACCGACGCACGCACAGTCCGCATCACCCTCAAGAGCGTCACACCGATGTTCCTGGCACAGGGCGGGGCGCGCGGCATCGTCCCGAAGCGCCCGCTGGAAGGGAAGGATATCGGCAACGACACCTTCAACAAGCAGCCGGTCGGCAGCGGCCCATACAAGCTCGTCGGCCATACCCCCGGCCAATCGATCATCATGGAGGCGGTGCCCGATCACTACCGCGGGGCGGGGCGGATCAAGCGCATCGTCTTCAAGATCCTCACCGACCAAAACGTGATCCTGACGCAACTGCGCGCGGGCGAGCTCAATTACGCGCTGATCACCCCGCGCGATCTCGCGACCGTCAAGGGCATCGCGGGGACGCGCGTCCTCGAGGCCACAACCCCGCGCTCCTTCGACATCACGCCCAACTACGCTCGCACATACTGGCGCGAGCAGCCAGTGCGCGAGGCGATCCTGACCGCGATCGATCGACAGGGAATCGTGGACAAGGTGCTACAAGGGAAAGGCGCCGTGATCGATGCGAACGTTGCGCCGACCTCCTAAGCCTTTAACCCCGACGTACCGAAGCACCCTTTCGATGTCACCAAAGCGAAGGCACTCCTCACCTGCTGATCGGCGCGCAAGATTATCTCTATAGCGCCTCCTGGCTAGCAATCGCGCCTGGCCTCGCCATCACCGCTACCTTACTGCTCATCTACATCTCCGGGATGGGCTATGCTGCCGGCCCGCAAGGCCACGGACGCCAGTGACCGAGCCGATACCCGCGGCATTGCCGACCCTGGACCGGTTTCGTCCCCACCCGAGGGATCACCATCGCGCAACGCCTCCTGCAACCGCGCCTCGGCCTCTCCATGCTGCTGCTGAATGGGACACAACACCATCATCGTCGAGCGGGAGCGAGCCGCTGATCCGCCACGGTCCCACCGCCGCGCTCCCATTGGCATCGACGCGGATACGCAAGGCGGCCAACGCGAGCCGCCGCTCATCGAACCCGAAGCCCTCCAGATTGTCGGCCACGGCGGCGCGGTAGCCCTCGAGCGATACCAACCGATCCGTACGCGACTGTCGTTGCTCCACGCGGTCTTCCACCGCAGCGAGCACCGCCTTGACCTAGTTTCATCTCGCCGGTTCCCGCCGGGATCGCGCACGTCAGCGGTGACAAAGAGGAGCGCGGCGCCGACGCGCTGGCATTCGTCGTCGAGGATATAGACAGGTCCCTGTTCGCGCGCGAGGATCGCGCCGACCTCGCCTGCCCGCACGGCCTGATGCAACGCGGTTAACCCCGGCCGTTCCCATAATTCCGCGCCGGTGTGGACCTCGCGATAGATGTGCGCCTCATCGACCATGTAGGGTATGCGCGCGGCACAGCGCTTCTTGGCTGGACAGGGAGATACCCTCGGTTGCCTGTGCACCGGTCGACACGCGGCAGTGAATCAAAGCCTGCTACAGTGCCGCAAAGACTACCGGGTTACCTCAGCGCCGCTGTACCAGTGACAAATCGACACACCCGTGCCTCCAGGCACGCGATCAAGCCGGGTGCATCTCCCCAGCCGACACCGCGTGTGACACCGCCGTCAGCCCGCGATCGACCAGCAAGCGCCCTTCGCGGAAGACACCGAGCAGGCGCTCCGACTGTCGCAGCACGCGCAGATCGGCCAGCGGATCGCCGTCCACGACGAGGAGATCGGCCCAGCGCCCCGGCACGATCGCGCCGGTCTGCTCCCCCAATCCGAGCGCCTCGGCGGCGGACGAGGTGGCGGCCACGATCGCCTCGGCTGGCGAGAGGCCCAGGTAGGTGTGCAGCAACTCCAGCTCCCAGGCGTGGGCACCGAAGGCGAAGGTGTTGCACGAATCGGTCCCCATGAAGATCGGCACCCCGGCCTGGTAGGCTTTACGTAACCCTGCGATCTGCCCCTCGCGCAGCGCGCGCGCCTTCTCGAGCGAGGCGGCGGGGACACCGCGCGCCGCGCCCTGCGTCAGAATGTGCTCGGTGATCGCCAGCGTCGGGCAGAGGCGCGTGCCCCGTTCGAGCATCAGGGCGATCAATTCGTCGTCGAGTGACGAGCCGTGCTCCAGCGTATCCACCCCCGCTTCGAGCGCTTGCCGGATCCCCGCCCGCGTGTGGGCATGCGCCGCGACCCGCTTGCCGAGCGCGTGGGCCTCATCCACGATCGCCAGCGTCTCCGCCGTCGTGTAGTTCCGCCACTCCGACTTGTCGCCGATCGAGAGCACCCCGCCGCTCGTACAGAGCTTGATCAGGTCCACGCCATCGCGCGCGTACTGGCGGATCAGCTTGCGACACGCATCGGGACCGTCGGCGGGCTGCCACAGTCGCCGATCGATCGCCGCCGGGCAGAACATGTCACCGTGCCCGGCGGTCATCCCGACGAAACCGGATGCCACGACCCGCGCCCCGTCGATGATGAAGTCGTCAATGGCGTGCTTGACCGCGATCTCCGGGCGCGAACCGGCCATGTCGCGCACCGTCGTCACCCCCGCCAGGAGCGCCCGGTGGGCATTCGCCGCCGCGTGCAGCGTCTGCTCCTCGACGAAGGTCAGGACATTCCAGAGGTGGACATCGCGGTGCTCGTCCCCGGCATACGCCAGCAAGTGGACATGCCCATCGATCAGCCCCGGCATCAGCGTCTTCCCGGCCAATTCATAGCGGGCGGCAGTGGGCGGCATAGCGACCATCCCATCGGGCGCGACAGTGGCGATCGTGCGCCCCTCTACCACCACCGTCATCCCGGTCTGCCGCGCGGCACCGGTCCCATCGATCAGCGTCGCGCCGGTCAGTGCGAGCGTCATGGATACCTCCTGCTGTCAGGCACCGGGCGGCGGAAAACCGCCCGGTGCCTGGGTTGCGGCGAACATACAACAAGCCGTCGACAGCGCGAAGCTACAAGCGCCCCAGCGCCCGATCCTGCTCCGCGAAGAAGGCGATGCGCCGGGCGAAAGCGTCGGTCAGCGCGGCCCAGGCGGCGCGGCCACCCTCGGCGGTCGCCGGGGTCGGATCACCGAGCGCGCCGGTATCGCTCATCTCGTCGAAGAGGAAGATCTCGCCCCCGGCGCGATACCGCCCCGATAGGTCGCGCAGCACCGGGGGTCGCGCCTCGGCCTGACGCACCAGCGCGGGGCGTCCCGCCAGCCCGAGCGCCGTCTCCATCACGGCGGCGTGACCGCCGGCGGCACCGGGGAAGATTTGCTCCTGCAACGCGCCCCAATCGTCGGCGACGCCGATCATGCGGAGGGTCACATCGCGGTCCGCGCGCCGCGCCTCCGCCTTGACATCCCAGAGCGCACCGGGCACGACCCAGTGGCCGCCACAGCCGCGCACCACCAGGATCCGCCGGAAGCCGCCCTCGATCACACTCCAGACGATCTGCTTGAGGAGCGTCACATAGAGCTCGCTCGACAGGCTGATCGTGCCGGGGAGGCCCTGGTGCTCCGCCGCCGGGCCGAAGGGCAACGCGGGCAGGACCAGCGCCCGCGCATCGAACTCGTCCGCCGCCCGCCGCGCGCCCGCCCGCGTGAACTCCTCGACCTGCCAGGTATCGGTATCGACCGGCAGATGGGCCGCGTGCTGCTCCGTGCAGCCGAGCGGCAGGATGACCAGGGCGTTCTCCGCCGCCGCCCCGGCGATCCCCGCCGCAGTCCGCTCGCCCCACAGCACCAAATCGCTCATCGTCCTCCTGGTGGCTACCGACGACCAAATCTCTCACGACGCAAGGACACGATCACGCGACGACGAGAACGCGCGCCACGCTGAATAGCCCGTGCTGGTATGCCCGCACTTCAGCCACCGGCCATGACCCGCAGCAGAGCCAGCGTGGCGCGACAATCTGCCGCCGACCGGTGTCCACCGACCGCGATGCCGTGCGTGCGGCAGGCGTGTTCCAGGCTCCGTTTCTCCCGCCCCCCGCGCGGATTCGTCGCGGTGCGCCAGGCGACGTAGCGCTGCATGGCGCACTCCTGCGTGGGGATGGCGAGCGCGAGGCCATGACGCGCCGCTGTTTGTCGCAAGAGGCGCGCGTCGTACGACACGTTATAGGCGACGAGCGTCCGCCCGTCGAGCAACTCCCGCAGGCGCGGCCAGATCGTGGGGAAGGTTGGCGCGCTGCGGACGTGCTGATCGTACAGGCCATGCACGCGCGAGACGACCGGCGGGATCGGCCCCTGCGGGCGCAGCAGCGTATCGAGCAGCACCGTGCCGTGCCGGTCGAGCACCGCGAGATCGATGATCTCTGCGGTGCTGTCGAGCCCGGTCGTCTCGGTGTCGAGCAGCACCCAGTCGTCGCGCCGCATGAAGTCGCGCGCCCAGGATGCCGGACGGGCGGTGGTGATTGGGGACGCAGACGCGCGTCGCGTCACGGAACCACCAGCTGGTCGCGGCGGCAGGGCCGGTGCCGGTTCGACCGCCACGAGGAGCGCATCGAGCAGCGCGCCGACGCTCGTGAGCGGCGCGGGAAGCGTGGGACGCACGAAGCGTCCACCGCTCCAGAGGTCGGCGACGGTGAAAGGCTTCCCGCTGCCACTCCCGAGGGCAAACTCGACCACGATAGCGATCCCGGCGGGGAATTGTGCCGCGCCCGTCCCGCGCACCGCCGCGATCCGCCCCGCGCCCCACAGCCGATGCCGCACGGCGAGCCCGACCAGCGGTTGTAAAGCGGCGAGGCAGGCTACCGCTTCATCTGTCTGCATCGATCAAGATCCTCCCGATCTCTTCGCGTCTCATGTCGGAGGGTATTGTCAGGGTGACGGTGGTGCTGGCTGGGGTGCGCTACTCCAGGCATCGAAGATAGCAACACCCGCCCCCACCGACAAGCGGCGTCGCTTCCCGCCCGAGCGCAGCGCGCACGCCGTGTGGCCGTACTCCCGCTACGCCCGCAGCCACCGCGCTGGCGTAGGGTTGCGCGCCGCGCGGGGCGTCGTGCCGACCGCCGCAACCGTCCGGCGCTGGTGCCGGACGTGCGGCCAGGCCGACGCGAGCATCCCGCGCCGCCGCCGGCCGCGCCCCGGTGACCAGTGGCACCCGGACGCGGGCTGTATCCGGCTCAATGGTCGGCGACACCAGCCCTGGCGTGCCGTCGACCAGGACGGCGACGGGCACGCTCTCCTGGCGCGGCCCCACCAGCCCACGCGGGAGCGGGACCGGCGCAGGAGACGGTTCAAGCCCGTGGGACACGCCCGGCGTTCCCGCGCCGCTGGCCCGCGCCGTCGCCGCCTGACCGCCCACGCCCACCGTGAGCCCCGCGCCGCGCGTTGCGCCGCCGTGGCGGGCGGGCTACCGGCACCCCCGCGACGTACCCGTTTGCCGCACGACGTGACTGTACTTGACAGCGCCTGTCGGAGAGTATACCGACGATAACGCCCCGGCGCGCGACGTGTCCCGTTCACAGCGGCCCACCAACGAGTTCGCGCCCGATCGGTGCGGGTGTCGAGCGGGCCGACCGGCATAGCGTACACCCACAACGGGTATACACCCGTTCCCATCGCGACAACGAAGTCGTCAGGTTCACACAGCCCGCGCCCGCGCTGTTTGTATGGGGATGTTCGCGGACAATGCGGCTCTTGTCGCCCCACGATTCCCGCAACACCGCGAGACACCGACGACCGATGCGGTCAAAAACCGCCCCCTGTCGTCGACACTCGCGCGGGAATCACCCCCTTCCCGATCGCTCGTTACGCTGTGAGCGAGTGGCTGCGCGCCGTCAGCACGCTTTCCCCTGGCGTGGGCGACGATCTGCGCCTCGCCGGGGGAGGAGCGGCGGGCGCGGCGCTCCTCCATGGCGGCGTTGTCGTCCATGCCGTGCTCCACCGGGTGGCCGAACAGGCGTAAGCCCCCCGCACGCGGCCACCGCCGCTTGCCCGGTCGCGGCGGCGGCGGCCTTGGGCGGTTCATCTGCGAGTGGGTGAACCGCTACGACGGCGGGCATGGCCCTGTGCCGCGCGGGAAACAGCGCCGGATCGTGTAGGCGAGCCGGTGTGTTGCGCGTACCCGCCGCCGCGCCGTAAGCTGTCACCGCTAGCAGACCGGTAGCAGGGAGGCTCGGTCCCGAGTCTCCCTTTGGCGCGAACGGCAACACGAAGGAGGCGGCGTGGCGAAACGGATGGCGTTCGGCTGGAAGACACCGGAGTTCCCTGCGGATGGGAGCGATTATGCGACGATGATCCGGCAGACGACGGCGACGCTCGATCTGGTCGCGGACCGGTTCGATGCGGCGTGGGTCACCGACCACATGCTGCCCTGGGCGAAGTGGCAGGCGGCGGAGACGCCGGTGATCGAGTGCTGGACGACCCTCACCTTCCTCGCCGCCCGCTACCCGCAGTTGCCGTGGGGGACGATCGTCCTCTGCCAGTCATACCGGAATCCGGCGCTGCTCGCCAAGATGGTCGCGAATCTCTGCACATTCATCCCCGGCAAGTTCATCTTCGGCATCGGCGCGGGCTGGAAGGAGGACGAGTACCGGGCCTACGACTGGGCGTTCCCCCGCCCCGCCGTCCGCATCCGACAGCTCGAAGAGACGGTGGAGATCGTCAAGCGCCTCTGGACAACCGACGCGGTGACCTATGAAGGGCAGCACTACAGCGTCCACAACGCCTATCTGAACCCGAAGCCGGACCCGCTGCCCCCGATCATGATCGGCGGGGGCGGCGAGCAACTGACCCTCCGGGTCGTCGCACAGCACGCCGATTGGTGGAATGGCGGCGGCACGCGCGAGGTCTACGCCCACAAGCTGGATGTTTTACGCGGCCACTGCGCGACGATCGGGCGCGAGTACGACGCGATCGCGAAGACCTGGCAGTGCGAGTGCGTCGCCATCGCGCCGACGCAGGCGGCGGCGGAGCAGCTGGCCGCGGCGAGTCCCTTCTGCACCGGACTGGAAGCGTCGCTGGTCGGCACGCCCGCGCAGGTGATCGCGCAGATCGAGGCCTGGGCGGCGCTCGGCGTGGCGCACATGCAGATCCGCTTCGCCGACTTCCCACGGACGGACGGCATCCGGCTCTTCATGGACGAGGTCATGCCGCACTTCGCGTAGGCCCGAGGTGCCCGGATAGCGAGCGGGGCACGCACAGCACGTCGGTCGGTGCATACAACGACGTACCGGCCTCGCCGCGTGGCGATTCGCGGAGCGTGCCATAGCCAAAGCAGGGCGGTGTCCACTCTGGGCACCGCCCTGCTACGTCAGCGTCGCAGATAGGTTTTGACGATATCCCCGACAAGCGCGATATCGGCGATGGCGTCCCGTCCGGGCGTGCTCGGTTGCGTTGCGGTCTGGATACACGTCCCGAAGTGTTCCAGTTCGCGCTTGAAGGGGTTGTCGTGCCACTGATATTCCTGCCGCCACGGCGTACGATCGCTGTCCATCCCGTGCAAGGTGACGATCGAGGGCAGGCCACGCGCGAAGCCGGTCGGGAAAGCGACGATCGCCCGCTCGCGTGAGCCGTAGACCTCCAACGTCTCCTTGAAGTCCCACAGCTCCGGCAAGTCGACCCAGCTACAGACCGCGCGTTTCCCGGCGCCGTAATCGAGCACAGTGTTGATACCGCGACCGTTCTGCCAGATCTCCGCGCTGAGCACCCGCTGTGGCGGGCCGAAGAGCCCGTGCAGATTGCCGATGTCGTGGATCATGCTGCCGAGGATGGCGTTGTAGGCGAAGAGGATATCCCCCGGCACCGTCGCGCCCGCCGGGTAGTCGAGCGCCGCCGCGACGAGATCGTGCTGCTCTCGCTGCCACTCCTCGCGCACCCCCGCCGGGATATCGCCGAAACGCCGCACCTTGAACTCCGCCGTGTGCAGATTGTTATCGGGATGGAGATGATTGACCTGCACGAAGCGCACGTCGCGCATCGCGCGCACCCGTTCCTGCACGAATTGATAGGCCGGTTCGTGCCGCTTCATGTACGCGACCATCAGGATCACGCCCGACCGGTCGGCAGCCGCCACCATCGCCTCGGCTTCCGCCACGGTCGTACACATCGGCTTCTCGACCAGGATGTGCTTGCCCGCCTCGGCGGCGGCGATACTCGGCGGGGCGTGCGAACCCGAAGGACAGACGATCACCGCATCGATGTCACTCCGCACCAAATCCCGATAGTCCAGGAAGCGCCGCTCCTCCGGCACGCCATAGTCCGTCCCCACGGCGTCCAGCAGTTGCGGCGAGAGATCCGCGAGCCCCGCGATCACGAACCGCTCGTCCAATTCGCGCAAATGGGGGAGATGCTGAATCTGCGCGATCGCCCCGCACCCGATGATCCCGACCTTGATCCGCGCCATGATTCCCCTCCGCTCTCGTAGAGAACCGCACAATACACGCGACGAGATACACGACGAGCAAAGGGGTACAACACGGGGCGGGCTACCGCGTTCGTTTCCCCCCACGCCGCAGTTGCTCCATGTGTGCTGCGCGATGGTTGGTGTTACGCGGTGATACTCACGCGCCGCGTAGCTGCTTGACCATTTTCGGATCGAGGAAGTCGCGCAGGGCATCCCCGAGCAGGTTCGCCGCCAACACCGCCAGCGCGATCGTCACACCGGGGAAGATCGCCAGCCACCACGGCGGCTTGAACGATTGCGCCAGCACGCCCCCGAGCATGTTCCCCAGACTCGGGGTTGGCGGCGGGATGCCGACGCCGAGGAAGCTCAGCGCCGCCTCAGCGAAGATCGCCGCGCCTAGGTTGAGGGTCGCGATCACCAGCACCGGGGCGAGGCATTGCGGGGCCACCTGCCGCAGCATGATCCGCGCGGGGCTCGCCCCGATCGAGCGCGCCGCCTCGACAAACGCCTGTTCTTTGACGGCGAGGACCACCGAGCGCGTGATGCGCGTCGCCAGGGGCACCTGGGTGATCGCCACCGCGATGATCACCGTCCGCAGGCCCGGCCCGAGGCTCACGGAGAGCAGCAACGCCAGGATCAACGTCGGGAACGAGGTCAGCACCTCGACCAGGCGCTGACTGAGCATGTCGTAAGTGCCGCCGATGTAGCCGCTCGTCACCCCCCACAGCGTCCCCACGGAGATGCCGAGCAGGACCGAAGCGAGGCTGACCACCAGGCTGACGCGCAGGCCATAGATGATCCGGGTGAGGACATCGCGCCCGAGGCTATCGGTGCCCAGGCGGTGTTGCTCCGACGGTGGCTGCCGTGTCGCGGCGTAATCGTTGAAGAACGGATCGTACGGGGCGATCTGCCCGGCGAAGATCGCCACGGCGGCGAGGCCGACCAGGATGATCGCCGCCAGCGCCCCGAGCGGCGAGGACGCCAGGAAGCGCCGCAACACGCTGGTAGTCGGGCGCGCTTTCCGCTCCGGCAGCGCGGCAGGCACGTTGACCGCCGCGCCGGGAGGCTTCGTCTGTAGCATGATTACTCCTCGCTGCCTGCACCGGTGCTCGCCGCGCATCTGCCATTTGACGCGCTCACTGATAGCGGATACGCGGATCGATCCACGCATAGCTGAGGTCGACGAGCAAATTGATCGCGACGAAGATGATCCCGTAGATCAGCACCAGATTCTGAATCACCATCCAGTCCCGCCGACTCAGCGCCTGGACCAGATAATTGCCCAGCCCCGGCACACCGAACGCCGTCTCCGTGGCGACCGACCCGCCGATGAGCGCGCCCATCGCCGCGCCGGAGGTGGTCACGATCGGCAGGAGGGCGTTGCGGAAGACGTGGCGCGTGATCACCAACCGCTCGCGCACCCCCTTCGAGCGGGCGGTGCGCACGTAATCCTCGTGCATCACTTCCAGCATCGTGGAGCGCGTCATCCGCGCCAGTCCCGCCGCCAACCCGACACCGAGCGCGATCGCCGGGCCGCTGACGACCGAGAGGTTTTGTACCGGATCCTCCCAAAGCTGGACGATCGACAGTGGCGGGCGCCAGGTGAAGACGAGCACCAGGAAGAGGACGGCGGTGAGGCCGAGCCAGAAACTCGGGATCGCCAGGAAGAGGGTCACGAAGAGGCGCAAGATGTTATCGAGCCAGGAATTGCGCCGTGTCGCGCTCACGATCCCCGCCGGCACGCCGATGAGCCAGGAGATGGCGATGGCGAGCAGCGCGATCTCGAGCGAGATCGCCCCGCGACGCAGCACCACCGCCCGGATCGGCTCGGTGTTCCAGAACGAGTGCCCCAGATCGCCGCTGAAAACATCGGCCATCCAGCGGAGGTACTGCTGGGGCAGCGGGCGATCGAGCCCCAGGCTGGCACGCGCGGCGGCGAGTTCTTCCGCGCTCAGGGTGTATTGCCCCGAACCTTCGCTGGCGATCTGCGCGATAGGATCGCCCGGCAACACGCGCATCGCGATGAAAATCAGGATCGTGATGCCGAAGATCGTCGGGATTGCCGTCAGCAGACGGCGCAAGATGTAACGTTGCACGGCCAGCTCCTCAGCGCTAGCGACGGGCGGACGGGGATCAGGGAAAGGGCGGGGTGAGGCAAACCCTGCCGTACCCGGACGGCTCAGCCGAGCCAGCCGGTATCGACCCGACCCCATTCGAGCTGCACGCGCTTGTCGAGCGCGAGGCCCTTGACATTCGCGCGCCACATGAGCAGGTGATCGGTGTAGCCGATGAACAGCCAGGGCGGATCCTGATCGAGCAGATCTTGCATCTGGTCCATCATGGCCTTGCGCTTGGCCTGATCCAGCTCGGCGTCCGACTGTTTGAGCAGCGCGTCGAACTTCGTGTTGCTGTAGCCGCCGAAGTTCTGCGAGCCACCGGTCTTGAAGTAGGTGTTGCCGATCGGCGAGAAGTCGGAGATCGGCCCGTTCGGCGTATCGAGGACCAGCGTGAATTTCCCGGCCTTCTCGTCCTCCACCAGGAGCGAGCGTTCCGCCACGCGAATCTTGATGTCGATGTTGAGGGTGCGCTTCAACTGATCCTGGATACCGGGGGCGAGGATCTCCGCCTGCGGCGCGACGGTGGCACAGAGCAACTCGACGCCGGGGATCCCATCGGGAAAACCGGCATCGGCCAGCAACTTCTTCGCGTCGGCGATATCCTGCGTCTTATCCGCGCGATAACCGGGCAGCGTGGCGATCGTGTCGCGCGGCGTCGCGAAGACGCCACCGTGCGGCACCCAGCGCGAGAGATCGATCTGTTCCTGCGTGCTGTACGCCTGGATCAACCCTTGCTTGTTGAGGACCAGATTGGTCGCCCGCCGCACGCGCGCATCGTCGAATGGCTTCACCCTGGCGTTGATGATGACCTGATAGGCCCCGAAGTTGCCGACCCGGTTCGTCTTGATCGTATCGGTCCGCCTGGCCCCTTCATCGAAGGTCTCCTTCGAGACATTCCAGGAAAGGTCGGCCTGACTGGTGAGGATCGCGGTCCCCCGATCCGACCAGGCGGCGGCGTGGATCAGCTCGAGCGCATCGAGGTAGGGCAGGTCCTTGTTCCAGTAGTTCGGATTCTTGACGAAGGTCCATTTTTCGGACTCTTTGTACGCCTTGAACATGAACGGCCCGGTGCCGGGCGCGACCTGCACCTTCCGCAAATCGTTGTTATTCGCCTCTAACGTCTTCTTCGAGTAGATCCCCTGCGTCGTATCGGTCATCACCAGCAAGAGGATCGGCGAGGGCTGATTCAGGGTGAATTTCACCGTCAGCGGATCGGTCGCCTCCACTTTCGTCACCGCCGCGAAGCGATCTTTCAGCAGACTGACGATGCCCTGGGGCGGGAAAATCATCCGATTATACGTGGCGACAACGTCATCGGCGGTCAGCGACGCGCCATCGTGGAATTGCACCCCGCTGCGTAGGCTGAAGGTATAGCTGAGGCCATCCGGGGCGATGTCGATCTTCTTCGCCACATCCGGGATGATCGTCCGCAGGCCATCGACCAGATTGAGGCGTACGAGCTGACTATACAGGTGGCAGAGGACGCTCGCAGTGGCCCCCTGCTGTAAATCATAGTTCGAGGTCGTGACGCCAAAAGCGAGGCGCAAGGTGCCGCCACGCTTCGGATTCGGATCTGGCGAGGTGAGGATACCGGGATCGCTCGCCGCAGGCGTCGCGGCGACGATGGTGGAGGCCGCACGGGTGGCGATCGCGGGGGTGCCGCCAGCCGCCGCGACGGTCGCCGGCGCGGTCGGGGCCGCAGCCGGATTCGCCACCGCCGGGGTAGGCGGTATCCCGACCGTCGGGGCGGTGCTCGCCTGCGAAGCCGTGGTCGGCGTGGCGACAGCGCCGCCGCACGCGGCCAGAAAGAGGGCGATCGTGCTACCAGCAAAGCCAAGCCCGACCAAATGTCGGACGAATCGACGCCGACTGAGTTGCCCGGCCTGGAACTGGTCGAAGATCGTCAGTGCGCGCTCATCCAGAGGCATGACACGCTCCTTCTCGCGATGGGGCATCCAGATTTCCGCCGCGCTGCCGCATCCCCCATCTGTGGCGACTCGGGATCACGGTTGGGACGCACGCGGGGCCAGATCATTCCAGGCGGCGGCGAGGGTATTGAGCGCGCGGTACGTCGCGTAGACTTCCTCCCAGGTCGCATCCATCGCCACCTTGAGGGCGGCGGGATCGCCGTCCGTCGCGGCGCGCTTGACCGCCGCGATACTCGCCGCCTGTCGTTCGGCGGCGCCGCTGGCGACCTCGGCCAGCGCCAGGGCCGCCGCCAGGTGCCGATCGGCAAGCTCGGTCGTGAGCACAGCGGCCAGGGTATCGCCCTTGTCGAAGGCGGTGGGCGGATTGAAATGGGGTGGTAAGCGCTCCCCGGTATCGGGATCATAGTGGGTATGCGTCGGCTCGATGTGCGGCGTGACCGACAGATACAGCGTCATCGGCGCGGCGCTGGTGTTGCGGGCCTGGTGCATCTGCTGGGCGAAGGCCACGCACGCCTGCCCCGGACCGAGCACGGCACGATCCCCCGCGATCTCCATGTCGCACTGGCCTTCGAGGATGAGGAAGAGTTCATCACCGAGCTCGTGGCTGTGCCGGGCGTGGATCTCGCCCGGTTCCATCCGCAAGAATCGTCCGCGAATCTGAGGGGTGATGAAGAGATTCTTGATGTCGTGGCGATAATCGTAGATGGGGTATGGCATGGTGACTCCTGGGGCAAGGGGCTCCCCGCACACGCGGCGAGCCGCCATCACGCATTCGGGGTCAGGGCAACCGTTGGCGCGTCGGAAGCACCGTGCCAGGGGCACCCCCACGGGGTCGATCCTCGACAAGGCCCATCGTTAACCGTCGCGCGCGAGGATCACTCAGACGGCCCCATCTTCGCCCGCCGTTTGCGGGCCGTTCTCCGCCATCGCGCGGCTGTGCGCGGGGGGTGGCACCGGCAAATCGACCCGCTCGGCGTAGACCACGACCTGTCCATCCTCGATCGCGACCGGATACATCTTGACGCGCATCTGGGGATCCACCAGGCACTGGCCGGTGGTCAGGTCGAACTCCCAGAGGTGCCAGGGGCACCGCAGCACCTCGCCATCCATGACGATCTCCGGCTCGCCCAGATAGCTCGACGGCGGCGCGGCGGCGACCGGACGCCCGCTCACCCGCCCGACACAGAGCGGCCCGAGCTTATGGGGGCAGAGATTCCGCAGCGCATAGTACTGGCCATTGACGTTGAAGACGCCGATCCCCGCCCGCCCGCGAAACGGCACGATGATCGTGCGCTGACCGGGCGCAAATTCCTCGACCGTCCCCGCGACCACGCGGCGGACATCGTTCGCGGCATCGAGTGGCATACGGCCCCCTCCCTGCGTGGCGGGGACGGACCCCTCCCCCGGCCCCTCCCCTGAAGCGGGAGGGGTGACGCATTCATGGCGCGGCGGCGACGCGGGGAAGCCATCGGCATCCCAACGCCCCTCACCCTCCCGCTTCAGGGGAGGGGCCGGGGGAGGGGTCCGCCCCCTTATAACAGCCCGAAGAGTTCCCGCGCGTTGTCGGCGAAGACGCGCCGATGTAACCGTTCCGGGAGCTTCGGGAAGGTGGTGGCGGGATCATCCCAGTCCCAGTGCGGCCAGTCGGAGGAGTAGACGAGGGTTCGCTCGGCGTGCATCGCGTCGAGCATGCACAGGAACTGCTCGTTGTTGGCCGCCTCCAGCATCGGCTGCGAACCGACCCGGATATGATCGAGGACGTATTCGCTCGGCAGGCGCTTCACCCAGGGGGTCTGGTCGCGCAGACTCTTCCAATCGGCGTCCATGTGCCACATCAGGCCCGCGACCCAGAATTGGTCGACCTCATCGATCAGCATCTTCAGGCGCGGGAACTTCTCGAAGACCCCTTCGGCGATCAGGGACACGGCGTGGGCCATCGCCATCTGCGGGCGGGCCATCCGCGTCTCGATGTAGTAGGTCGGGTAGCCGACACCCGTGGGCGGACCGGCCATCCCCGCGCCCTCATTGCCGATATGGATCCCGAGGACCAGGCCGTGGCGCTCGCACGCCTCCCAGATCGGGTGGTAGAAGCGGTTGCCATAGGGCATCCGATTGCCAGTCGGCAGCATGATCGCCTTGATGCGCGGATTCGACCCGATGCGCTCGATCTCCTGGATCGCGAGTTGCGGATCGCTGGTGGAGATCGACATCGCCATCAACAGGCGCTCGTCACGATCCAACCAGTGCTCGATGGTCCAATCGTTGAAGGCGCGACAGAGGGCCGCAGCGAAATCGGGATCGGGGATGATGGAGGCACCATAGGTGCTCGAGCCGGTCAGCAACGCATAGTCGACATTCCAGACATTCAGATGTTCGTCGCGCAGCGTCTCGTAGGCTCCGCCATCCTGGAAGGGGTTGTGCTTATCGCCATCGCAGTTCGCCGCGAGATCGGTGCGCGCGGCATTGCGCGGCACGTTGAAGTAGCCGGAACTCGGTATCCGCAAGCCTTGCTCGATCAGCTGCTGCTTATAGACGCGCGGCAGATACGGGTGGAGGTCTTCGGGCTGCGTGATGACCTGATGGACATCGCAGTCGATCAGCCCCACATCAAGTCGCGGCTGGCCGGTCCAGCCGGGTGCGGTGATGATCCGTGTGCCGGTCTCCGTTGCCATGCTCGACCCTTTCTTGCAGGCAGCGGGCGCGCCCGATCCCCGGGCCGATCGCTCGCTGTCGCCGACATTGCCACGATCCGCCACGCCCCATCCGGGCGCGAGCGGCCGTTCGTAAACACGATCCAGCGGTTCTCGAGTATGCCTCTGGAATCGATTCCCATCCTAACCGATCGCTCGTGCGTTGTCAACAACGAATACTACCGCCGGTCAGACAGCGGCGGGGCCGATATTCCTGCTCGCTGCGTTCGGCACGATTGGGTATCATGTCGGGGTATTATGCGAGGTACGAAGTGGACGAGATCGCCCTCGATAGCGAACAAACCGATCGACCAGCGACCCGTACGCGGGCGAGCCACCACACCATCCACGAGGTGGCGAAGCTGGCCGGCGTCTCGGCCTCGTCCGTCTCGCGCGCCCTCAACGGCCACCCGAATGTAAGCCCACGGCTACGCCGACAGGTCGAGGCGGCGGTGCGCGAGCTCGACTACCGGCCCAACCCCGCCGCGCAGACGGTGCGCGGCGGGAGCACGCGCCTGATCGGTTTCCTGCTCGACAACATGGTCAACGGGCCGATCTATGCCTCGATCGATCGCGCGCTCCGCGAGCATGACTATTCGATGCTCCTCGCCAACGCCGAGAGCGAACCAGCGCCCGGCGGATCCTACTTGCAGCTCATGGCCGGGCGGCGCGTCGATGGGCTCCTGATCGACTCTGGCGTGGCGGAGCGCGGGCAGGTCATCGACGATCTCATCCGGCTCCGGATCCCGGCGGTCCTCTTCGATCACGAGCTCCCGCCGGGTGCGCCGCATATCGGCGTCATCCAGAACGACCTCGCGGGCGGCATGCGCGCCGCCGTGGCCCATCTGGTCGCGGCGGGCCACCGCCGCATCGGCCTGATCGGCGGGCCGGAGTGGTGGTGGCCGGCGCGCGAGCGGATGCGCGCCTATCTGGACGGACTCCACGAAGCGGGCCTCGCACCCGTGCCGGAGTTGATTCGCAGCGTGGCGATGTCCGCCGAGCGGGCGCACGCCGAAGCCGAGGCGCTACTGCGCCTCGCCCACCCGCCGACGGCCCTGATCGTGGGCGGCAATATCCTGCTCCTCGGTGTGCTGCGGGCCTTGCAGGGGCGCGGGTGCGCCGTCGGTCGCGACCTGGCCCTCGTCGGTGCCGACGACCTCGATCTCACCCAACTGTATAGTCCGCCGATCACGGTCATGGCCCGCGACCTGGCCTTGCGCGGTGAGGCGGCTGTCCGGCTCCTCATCGAGACGATCCGGCAGCAACCGGGGCGGGCGATCATGCTGCCAACCACGCTGATCGTCCGAGAGTCGTCCACGTTGCGACAGGGCGTTCCGGTCGTGTAAGCGCCATACCTCTTCCACCCGACACCGCCCACCACGCCAGGGATATCGCGGCGGGCAACAGTCGGGGCCAGGCGTGGGCGTGACCCGGTCCGGCAACGCCACCACCCTCCCGGCGAGGGCGTAGTAAAGGGCTATTGCAGCGATGTTCGCTTTCATCGCGCGGGCAATGCTGCTAAGCATCATGCGGCGGGGGTGAGGGGACGCTACCGGTCCCTGCCAGCGCCGACAGCATCGGTGGCGGCACGCCGACTGTCGGCGGCGCTCACTCGACGAGCGCGCGGAAGATCTGGTAGAGGGCGACCTTCTCCTCGAAGCCGATCCCCGGCGTCTCGGTGAGGCCGACGTGACCATCCACGACCGGCACGGTGTCGGCGAAGCCGCCGAACGGCTGGAAGATGCCGGGGTAGGACTCGTTGCCGCCGAGCCCCAGCCCCGCCGCGAGGTGCAACGCCATCTGGTGCCCGCCGTGCGGGATGCAGCGGCGCGGCGACCAGCCGTGCTCGCTCAGCATCGCCAGGATCCGCAGATACTCGACCAGGCCGTAGCCGAGGACCGGGTCGAACTGGAGGATATCGCGGTCGGGGCGCATCCCGCCGTAGCGGATGAGGTTGCGCGCGTCGTGTACGGAGAAGAGATTCTCGCCAGTCGCCAGCGGCGGCGCGTAGGCGCGACCAAGCGCCGCCTGGGTCGCATAGTCGAGCGGATCGCCCGCCTCCTCGTACCACTTCAGACCATAGGGAGCCAGCGCCTCGCCGTAGGCTACTGCGGTCGCCTCGTCGAAACGCCCGTTGGCATCGACCGCCAGGCGGCTCCCGTCGCCGCCCACGACGACCAAGGCCGCCTCGATCCGCCGTAGATCGTCCCCGAGTGCCGCGCCGCCGATCTTCAGCTTCACTGCGGTATAGCCCAGGTCGAGGTAGCCGCGCAGCTCATCTTGCAATGCGCGCTCATCCTTGCCCGGCTGATAGTAGCCCCCGGCGGCGTAGACGGCGACGCGCGCATCGGCGACGCCGCCGTTATAGCGGTCGGCGAGCACCCGATAGAGCGGCCGCCCGGCGAGCTTAGCGACGATGTCCCACAGGGCCATGTCGAGGGTGCCGACCGCCACCGCCCGCTCGCCGTGCCCGCCGGGTTTCTCGCCGGTCATCATGATCCGCCAGGCGCGCTCGGGATCGAGATTGGTCCCGGCCTCGTCGCGGAGCTCGCGCGGCGCGGCGCGGAGGAGGCGCGGGATGAAGCGCTCGCGCAGCAGTCCGCCGACGGCGTAGCGCCCGTTGGAGTTGAAGCCATAGCCGATGACGGGCTGGCCGTCGCGCAGCTGATCGGTGATGATCGCGACGACCGAGGTGGTCATGTCGCGGAAATTGATGTAGGCGTTGCCCATCTCCGAGGCCATCGACGCCGTCGTCTCGCGAATCTCCCGGATCGTGACCACAAGCCCCTCCCCTCACGCTCCCCCACCCGACCGCCGCAGTATATCGTGCGGGGTGGCGACCAGCTGGCCGCCACCCCGTCGGCAACACTGCGGCCACCCTCAGGCGATACGATAGGGTGCCAGCGACTCGTAGTTCGGGTCGGCGCCGATGCCCGGCACGTCGGGCGGGCTGACGGTGCCGTCGTCGTTCAGGCGCAGGGTGTGGTGGTAGATCTTGCCCCACATCGGGTCGACCGTGTCACGGTAGAACTCCAGGATCAGCCCGTTGCTGATCGCCGCGACCAGGTGGACGTGGATGTCCTGCGAGCCGTGCGGCGCGATGTCCAGGTCGTGCGCCTGGGTCAGCGCCGCGACCTTCATGAACTCGGTCACCCCGCCGAGCACCTTGGCGTCGGCATTGAAGATCGCCGCCGCGTTGTGCTCGATCAGGTCGCGGAAGCCGTAACGGGTGTACTCGTTCTCCCCGGTCGCGATCGGGATGCTGGTCGCCTCGGCCAGCTTGCGGTGCCCCTCGTAGTCGTCGGGCTTCACCGGCTCCTCGAACCAGTAGGGGTCGAACTCCTCGATCCGCTTGGCGAAGCGGATCGCCTCGTAGTAGCGATAGGCGCAGTTGGCGTCGACCAACAGCTTGACATCCGGGCCGATCGCCTCGCGGACGGCCCGGACGCGCGCGACGTCCTCGCCAAGCTCCACCCCGCCGACCTTCATCTTGATCGCGCGTGCGCCCAGCGCCACGTTGTCGGTCATCTCCCGCTGGAGTTCCTTCAACCCCTTGCCCTGCTCGTAGTAGCCCCCCGCGATGTAGGTGGGGACGCGGTCGCGGAAGCCGCCGAGCAGCTTATAGAGCGGCAGCCCCGCGGCCTTGGCCTTGATGTCCCACAGGCCGATGTCGATCGCGCCGATCGCGCGCGTGGTCAGCCCGCGCCGCCCGATCAGCTTCGGCACCCACATCTTGTGCCAGAGCCGCTCCACGTCGATCGGATCCTCGCCGAGCAGCAGCGGCGTCAGCACCTCGATGGTGGCGCGCCCGATCGGCCCGCCGCCGCCGAGGCCGATCCCGGTGATCCCCTCATCGGTCGCGATCTTCACGATGTCCAGCCCGCTATGGGTGTAGGTGTGCAGGCCGTTCGAGATCGGCGTGTGCCGCGGCCACTTGTACTCCTCGGTCGTGATCCCGGTGATCTTCACCATCGCCTCCTATCATCTCGCCGTGCCGCAAGTGCCTCCGCACACGCGGGGCGGCGGCGCGGCGCTTACTTGTTGATCGACCATTCCTGCTCGCGGAAGGAGCCCCAGATGGAGTTCGGAAAGCCCTGAACGCGCTTGTCGACGAGGAAGTTGCCCTGCTCGAACCACATGTAGCCCATCCAGGCCGATTCGTACATCAGCGTCTGCGCCTTGACGAAGAGTTCCTGGCGCTTCGCCTGGTCGTACGCGGCATCGGCCGCCTTCAGGGTATCGATCAGGCCCGGCACCTTGGCGCGGCTGTAGGCGGAGTTACCCTCCTCCGCCCAGGTAATCAGCAAGTCATCGGTCGGGTCGATCAGGACACCGGCCTGCCGTGTCGCCATCTCAAAGTCATTTTTGAGGCGGACCTTATCTCCCCAGGCCGTGCGCTCGACCACATCGAGGGTGATCTTGATCCCGACCTTATCGAGCATCTGCTGGATCAGCTGGGCCTGCTGCTGGTCGACCTCGCGGTTGTGCAGCGTGAGTCGGACCGGCACGGGCAGCGTCACACCCGCCTGTTGCAGGAGCGCCTTGGCCTTCTCGGGGTCGTAGGAGTAGGCGGGCACCTGATCGCTGTAGCCGATCTGGCCCGGAACCAGCTCGTAGGGGAGGACGACACCCAGGCCCGCGCCGAGCGCCTTGGCGATCGCATCGCGGTCGATCGCGTACTGCACCGCCTGGCGGAGCGGCAGATTATCCTTGAAGGGCGGCTTCAGCGCGTTGAAGAAGAACTGCCGCTTGACGCCGTTGAACGGCGCGTCGATGTAGCGCGCCGTGGCGATCTGCTTCGCGGCGGGGACATTGCGCCCGGTCACGTTCGCCATCAGATCAGCCGTGCCGGCGCGCATCTCGTTGAACTGCGTCGTCGCCTCGACGATCACCCGGTAGGTGATACCGTCCACGTAGGGCATTGGCTGCCCATCCACACCCTTATCCCAGTAATTCTCGTTCTTCGTCACGACGAGCTTGTCGCCGGAGTTGAAGCTGACAAACTTGAACGGCCCGGTCCCGACGGGGGTCGACTGCAAGGCGGCGGCGCCCTTCTGATCGGCGATCTGCTTGGAGACGATGAACGTGTTGACGTTCGCTTCGCTGAGCGAGGTCAGCGAAGCGGAGCTCGGGCGTGTCAGGTTCACCCGGACGGTGAGCGGATCGATGACCGTTGCGGGGTTCTGCCGATCGACGGCTTGCAGGTAGTTCGCGGCGAAACTCTTCGGGTCTTGGACCATGCGTCCGATATTCCACGCGACCACCTCGGCGGTCAGCTCCGAGCCGTCGTGGAACTTCACCCCTGGCCGGAGATTGAAGGTCAGCCCCGTGCCGCTGGTCTCGTATGATTCCGCCAGTTGCGGCTGAAGTGCGTACTGGCCCTGGGCATTCGGCCGCCAGCCGAGCAGGGATTGGTAGCAGGCCGAGGCGGTGGGACCGCTGGCATAGATGGGATCCATCGAGACGAAATCGTTCACCTGCATGATCTGCAATTGTCCGCCGCGCTTGATCGCCGCCGGGGCAGCGCCGGTCGTCGCGGTGGGTGCCGCGATCGTGCTCGCCGCGCGGGAGGCGGTCCCCGGTATCTGCGCGGGCGGCGCGGTGGGCGGGATGAGGACCCTGGTGGTCGGCGATGATCCTGCCCCGGCGGCGGTTGTCGCGGCGGCGGTGCCCTGCGCCGGCGTCGACGGGCTCGTCCCGCAGGCGGCAAGCAGGGCAACGGCGGCGAGCCCCCCGCTCCCCCCGAGGAAGCCCCGGCGCGTGATCCGTCTCCCTGGTGCCATCGTAACGCTCCTTTCGCCCCTTCGGGCGTTGCGGGGTAATGCGGTCTAGCGGCGACCGCCCAGTCGGGGGTCCAGGGCCTGCCGCAGGCCGTCCCCCACGAAGTTGAAGGCCAGTACCGTCACGAAGATCGCGACCCCGGGGGCAAAGGCCATCCACGGCGCGGTCTCGAGGTATTGCGAGCCGGTACGCAGCATCGCCCCCCAGCTCGCGGTGGGGGGCTGGACGCCGACGCCGAGGAAGGACAGTGAGGCCTCGGTGACGATCGCGCTGGCGACCAGGATGGTCGCCTGCACGATGATCGGGGCGGTGACATTCGGCCAGATATGCCGCGCCATGATCTGCAACGGCGGGGTGCCCAGCACCCGCGCCGCGTCCACGAACTCGCGCTCCCGCACCGCCAGGGTCTGCCCGCGAGTCAGCCGGGCGATCGCCGGGGTCGAGACGAAGCCGATCGCGATCATCGCGTTGCCGATGCCGGGGCCGAGGGCGGCGGTGATCGCGAGCGCGAGGATGAGGCCGGGGAAAGCCTGCACGGCATCCGTGAAGCGGGTGATCAGCGTGTCGGTGAAGCCGCCGATATACCCGGCCAGCAAGCCGAGGCTCACCCCGACACCCAAGGCGATCCCCACCGCGATGACGCCGACCTGGAGCGACACGCGGGAGCCGTAGATCAGACGCGACAGGACATCCCGCCCGAGGTCGTCGGTGCCCAGCCAGTGTGCGGCGCTCGGGCCTTGCGTGAACGCCAGATAATCCTGATCATTCGGATCGTAGGGTGCCAGCAACGGAGCACCGAGCGCACAAATGCACACGAGACCCAGGATCGCTAGCCCGGTGCCGGCGAGGCGGGTGGCCAGCACCCGCCTGAACAATTGCAGCGCGCGTCGTGGCCAGCTGAGCGTCAGGTCTTTGGCGCGCACATGTGCCGCCCCCCCGAGCACAGAAGACGGCCGACCAGTGACCTGCCCCATGTCCCTCTCCATGCCTCCACCGAGCGAGCGGGGCCTCACATCATCCACGAGCGCTCAATGAACGCTGATCCGGGGATCGACATATCCATACGCCAGATCGGTCAGCAGGTTGGCGATGAGTACCGCCAGGGTGAGCATCAGCACCGCGCCCTGCAAGACCGGATAGTCGCGATAAAAGATGGCGTCGACCGCCGCCCGGCCCACGCCCGGGATCGCGAAGACCGTCTCGACGATCGCCGCGCCGGATATCAGACTGCCGATTTGTAGCCCGAGGATGGTGATGACCGGGATCAGCGCATTCTTCAGGGCGTGGAGGGCGACAACCCGGCGCTCGGCGAGGCCCTTCGCGCGCGCGGTGGTGATGTAATCTTGCCCTAACACCTCGATGAGCGCCGACCGGGCCTGGCGCATGATGACCGCTGCGGAATGCGTCCCCAGCACGACCGCCGGCATCAGGAGCATCTTAACGCTCAACCAGGGGTCGATCAGCGGGGAGGTGTAGCCGCTGGGCGGCAACCAGCGCAAGAGGACCGCGAAGATGTAGACGAAGATGAGCGCCTGCCAGAAGCTGGGGATCGCGATGCCACCGAGTGCCAGGACCGTGCCGATCAGGTCGAATTTGCTTCCCGGGCGAAGCGCCGACAAGATGGCGATGGGGAAGCCGATCAGGATGCCGACGAGCAATCCGGCCGCGCCGACATAGAGGCTGATCGGCATACGCCGCAAGAGGACCGTGGTGACCGGTTCCTGCGAGCGGATCGAGGTGCCCAAATCGCCGCGCGCGACATGCCCGAGCCAGCCCGCGTATTGCTGCCAGAGCGGCCGGTCCAGGCCCAATTCCTGCCGCAGCGCCTGGTACGTTGCCGTACTACCGGCGTTCTCGCCAAGAATCGCGATTGCCGGATCACCGGGCAGCACATACAGAAGCCCGAACGAGATCATGCTCACGAGGAGCAGGACCGGGACCATACTCGCGATCCGGCGCAGGATGTATTCGCGCATCACACCTCCTGTGGTGTTTGTCATGGCTGAAGGCTACGATGCCTGACCATAATGCGGCTCGAACATGCTGATCAATTGTCTTACCGGCAAGCCGCGCGCTTGTGATTTTTCCTGCGAGGAGCGAACTATTACGAGGTCGAAGATCCTACGATGGCCCATCGGTATGGCTGTGTTCCGATCACGGTGGCTTGAACGTGTGCTTTACATCGCGGCACCGCCAGGGAAGCCGCGATCACATCTGCCCGGATGATTATGTTACTCAGGCTTCTACATGCAGGAATATATTCCTGCGATGGTCTTACCATACGCCTCAAAAAGCCGCTTGTCAAGCCCAAATATCGATAACTGAAGCAAGGGACACGAAGGTATGGAGCATGCGTACTGTCTCAAGCCGCGCTGTCAACGCGATACTGTCGTACACCGCCAGCAAGCATGCCCAGGCCCGCGCCAGGCAGCCGTGCGCGACCCATCCCTGGAGCCGGTCGTGGGCGGTGGACTTGGGGCCGAATAACGCGCGCGGCCACGCCACCCACCGCGCCCCGGTGCGCGCGCCAGATCAGGCCGTTCGGTATGAGTGCTTCGCTATCTGTCGTGAGGGCATAGCCTGGATATAGCCAACGCAGACCTAACTTGCCGCGATCACTGCACCCTCTCCCTTATATGCTCACGATCCCAGGTCGCCGATTATCCTGACTATACCCAACGGTGCGTTACTCCGGCGCGGCGCTCAGCGCCGCACGGTCAAGGAGGAGGCGTACGGGGAGACCGGTGCGCGACGATTGGTAGATCGCCAGGATGATCTCCAACGCATTGCGCGCCTCCGCTCCGGTCACCGCCGGCTCACGGTCGTCGCGGACGGCCCGCACGAAGTCCTGGATCTGGAGGCGGTGGAACTCGGGGAAGCCCGGTTGTTTCTCCAACCCCGCCTCGAAGACGTCGATATGCTCTTCCTCACCGGCGACTGTCCAGAGGTCGTTCACCCCCGCGACACTCTCCGGTTGCTCCCACACGCTTAATACTACAGCGAGAGTTCATGGTACCCGTGGCGTCGCGCGAGGCGGCGCTTGCGATGGGCGTGGTAGGCCACCAGGTTGCGGTGCTGCCAGTAGCGCAGCACTTCCAGCGCCCAGAGCGGAT
>JAABUR0100002087.1_pt1 | contig 32393 bp, 35 predicted proteins | sample 5560091 | NCBI WGS metagenome assembly JAABUR01 (sample SAMN10711879, study PRJNA513375) | rock metagenome | isolation source: Antarctica rocks | place: Antarctica: Victoria Land, University Valley sud
AGGCCCATCGCGCCTGCTTCGGCACGAAGAACACCCCGTGGCCGGTGTACTCGTCGACATCGTCGAGGAACTGCGGGATCTTGTCCTCATCCATCCCCGCGGCGGCCAGTTCGTCGGCGATCTGGACGCGGCGCTCGGTAAAAGCGTCCGAGGCGTACTTGAGAAACACCAGCCCGAGGATCACGTCCTTGTACTGCGAGGCGTCCATCGAACCCCGCAACTTGTCGGCGGCCTTCCAGAGTGTCTCCTTGAGCTCCTTCATGGTGGACGGAGCTGCGGATGACGCAGCGGCAGCGACCTTCCTAGTGCGCGGAGGCATGAGTACCCCTTTCGTCGGTGCGGGTGAAAGTGCCGGAGAGGGCGAACGTCCCGGAGCTGAGGCCGTCGGCGAGCACGCCCTGCAACTGTTCGAGCTGCTGCAGATGCTCCACCAGTTCGGTGCGGTGTGACTCCAGCGCCACGAACACCGCGGCGACCTCCGCGGCCTCATCGCCGGCAACCCGACGCAACGGCCAGGCCTTCCAGTTCTTCGCTGCCGGCGGCAGCCGGTTGATGTCCGCGGCCAGCAGCGCCGGGACCACGCCGACCGCGGTCGAGGCGTCGAACCGCAGGATCCGCGCGGGAGCCTCGACCACCGAGCCGCCAGGGTCGACCAACGCATGTGGACGTGGCGCCGCACAGAAGACGACGTCGCCGGGCTCGGTGTAGGCGACCGTCGGGTTCAGCACCGTCAACCGCAGCCGATCTGCCCGTCGCTCGCCGACGGTGAGAGTGTCGGCCAGCTCGGGTGCGCCGATCACCGGCACCGTCCCCGACTCGTCGAGCACTCCCGGGTCGAGGCGGTGGCCGGGTCGCACCCGCACCAGACGTCGCATTTCGGCATGCCCCAGCGACTCCGCAGCGGAACTTGCTGGTTGGTGAACGATGTCCACCCGTGGAAGGTCCACCGCGGCGACGGGTTGCAGGAGCGACTCCCTGATCGCAGCAAACTGGACGGCGAGCCCAGCTCCGGCAGCAGCGGTGCTTGTCGGGGTCGGTGAGCTGGTGACCAGCGAGCGATGGCGCGATCGCAGTTCGCTCACGGCCACCAGATGCAGGTAGCGAGCTGCGTGCGCGGCGGAGGTCTGCGGCGTCATCGCGGCGGCCAGATCGATCGCCAGATCGTGAGTGGCCGGCCCGGCCAACCGAATGTCCGGCAGATCACCGACAGCCACGAAGTTGCCCCGTGCCGAGTCGAACGGAGGGCCCAGACAGCACAGAGCCAGCCGCTGCCGGGACTTGCCGGGGACCAGCCCGACCGGCAGCTTGACCAACGCGCGCAGTCGGTCCGTGCGCAACAAATCGTCCCGGGAGTTCCGGTCGGCACGCGCAGGCAGTCGGTCGGTCAGCACCGCGGCCGGCGCCAGGACCACCAGCCGATCGGTGGCTGACGTGGTGACGGCCAGTTCGTTCACGGCGCTCAGGATGTCGCTCGAGGACATGTCGGGATTGGCCGGCGTCGGGAACCGCGCGATATACAGCGACCCGGCCGGCGCCCGGTCCGGATCGAACGGGTGGCGCACGACCCCGTGGGCACGGAGCCGGCGGCGGGCCATCCTGGCCGCCGGAGAAGCTCCGGCCGGGGTGTACACCGACATCACTCGATGGTCGGCCTGTTGCGCCAACGCCACGAGCAGGTCGCTGCTGCCTTCGGTCGGATCGATGACAGTGGCGATGTCCATCTCCGCCTGATCAGCCAGGGCCAGGACCAGATCGGTGACGATATCCAGCGCATCTGCGCTGAGTGCCACGCTGCTGTGTCCGCTAGCCCGCAGCCGGAAGCGTTGCGCCATCAGGCTTTCCATCGCGAGTGGAATGCCGTACGAGGCCTCTACCAGCCGATCGACGAACTCCCCCAACGCTGACAGCCGATGGCCGATCACCTCCAGTTCGGAGTACAGGAACTCGTCGTCCGGATCGGCGTTCTCGGCACGATCGAGGACGTCCTCCGGGCGCTGATCGGCGAACCCCTCGTCGTCGATCGCGCCCAATGCCAGCAATGCCGACACCGCGTCGAACTCCTCCGCCCGCATCGCCGCTCCATGGCTGGGGGCATCGGCCAGCCCGGCCGCAGCGGCGATGTCCTGGTCGACGGTGCGGTTGTTGCCCCTGCCGGTGGCAGTGAGGTAGGCGGCGATCTCGTCGGCATCGAACCAGGTGTCGCCGCCGGCGGTGGAGACCGGTTCCGGGAACAGGTGACCGGTTGCCGCCGGCCGTTTGCGCCACATGGTGACGACCGGTCGCTGCACCCGTGCGATGTCGGCGATGTCTGCCATCCTCATCCGTAAGCCGGTCGGTGCTGTCATGGTCACCTCCACTCAGATCGATGCTTCCGCTGTCATCCCGAAGGCTAGACGAGTTATCCAGGGCGCACTAGACAGCGATGCGATAAGTCGGGTTATCACTGATCACCATAGACAAATTGCCGGTCCGCGCTCATTCTCGGCGTATCAGGCATCGCTCCAGCTCGGAGCCGCCACGAGAAAGGAGTCGCCATGACCACGCAACAGAAACCCAGAGCATCGGACCGACCCGAAGCACACCTGGACATCGATTCCGGAACGCTGACCGTCCACCACCTCGAAATGCGAGACCCTGCCGTCGTGCAGGAGGCACGCCGTTGGGCATCCGGGTCCCGCCGCGCATCGGCCGACACCAGCGATCTGCAGGACGCCGACCTTTCACCGTTCGTCGAGCAGGCCATCGCCGTCGGTGCCCGGGCACTCGCCGGCGCAGCAGGGCATCTCGAAACCGCGAATGTTGGCGCGCTGATCGCCGACCTCAGCAACCACGCCAGCAGTGCGGTGGCCGGTGTCACCACGGCCACCGAACGTGCGGTCGAACAGGCCGCCTCGGCGATCAAGCAGACCTCGACCGACGTCCGCACGAGCTTCGAGGACATCGCCGCCACCACCCGAAGGTCGCTACAGGGCAACGTGAACGAAGCCAAGATGTCCTTCATCGACGAGATGCGCCGGCTGGTCGGTGGCGACAACCCTGAGCTGCTCGTCGCGCTGGCCCCGACGCTCGAGAAGTTCGGACGAGATCTCGAGGAACACGCCCTCAAGCGAACCACCGAAATGACCGAGAAAGTGGCTCGGCAATTTGATCCGGACGACCCGTCGTCGCCGATGTCCAAACACACCCGGGAACTCGGCCGTCGCCAACAGGAGTTGGCCGACACTCTCGGCCAGGGACAGAAGACGGTCGAGACCAAGGTCGAGGAGCTGTCCAAGGCGTTCGCGCTGGTCCATGCGACCAGGACTGGGAGCGCTGCCAGCATGACCACTCTCAAGGGGACCACGTTCGAGACCTCGGTTCACCTGCTCCTGGACCAGATTGCCGCCGGCCTCGGCGACGACTACGCCGAAACCGGCGCCAGGTCCGGCAACGGATCGACCTCCAAGAAGGGCGATGGCGTGCTGACCGTCGAGGGCGGCGACGTCCGGATCGTGTTGGAGATGACGGACTCTCCCCGCAAGGACTGGAATGCCTACCTCGCCCAGGCCGAGCGGAACCGGGATGCCGTCGCCTCGATCGGACTCACCCGCACCGCCGAGCAGCTCGGTGGGCACACCATCCGCAGCTTCGGCCCGCGCCGCATCGTGCTCGCCTTCGATCCCGAGAACGACGATCACGAACTGCTCAGGACCATCGTCCAGGTCGTCCGGGTGGCGGCGATCGCCGCAAGCCGCCGACAGGACGACACGGAGATCGCCACCGCCCAGGAGAGCATCGACGAAGCCGTCACGCTGCTCGACAAGTTCGACAACATCAAGAGGACGGCAAGCCTCATCGTCAACAGCGCCAAGAAGATCGAGAGCGACACGGGATCGGTGACCGCGGACCTGGTGAGCGCGCTGGAACGTGCCCAGCGCGCTCTGGCTCACGGGGCGGGAGCACATGGGCATGAGGCGGCGTAACGCAGCGATCCGTGCGACCATCACAGACAAGGGGGTTCGACGATGAATCGATTGATGATCCGGTTGACCGGCATTGCGTCCGCGGCGCTGTTGATCGCCGGCTGCGGTGGTTCATCAGGGTCAGCTGCGCCGGTTTCGACTGTGACGATTGCCGCGAAGACACTGCCGGCGAAGACACTGCCGGCAAAGACCGTCACGGCGACGGTCACCGCGACGAAGACCGCACCCCCGGAAACGGTGGAGGTCACGTCCGAGCTGACGGTGACCGAGCCGTATTCCGAGCCGGAGACGACCGCGGAGCCGACCTCCTCGGGATCGCCGACCGGGTTGGCAATCGGCGAGACCAGCGGGATCACCGCTTCGGATGATGGCGGATCTGCCGAGATCCACGTGCTCAGCGTCAAGCACGCCACCGACGGTGGCGGTGAGTCCGGCGAGAAGCCGAAGAATGGCAACTACTTGCTCATCGACGTCCAATACGAAGCAACCGAGGGAGCGTACAACTACAACCCTTACGACTGGACGATCCGTGACGCCGACGGTCGAACCTTCGAGTACGGCACGAGCTACTACGCCGGCGACGTGAAAGAGCTCAACTCCGGTACCGTCGCGAAGGGAGCAAGAGCTAGGGGTGTGGTGGTGATCGATGCACCAAAGGGCCCGCTGACGCTGGAGTTCGGCGGATTCGGCAACGCTCCGGCGACCTGGAACATCCCCTGAGCGTGCACTGATTCTGAACCTGGAACACCACTTCGCCGGTCGGCAGCGTCGGAACAAACCTGGGGGTTCACCGGGTTCCCCAGTCTGTGAACACTGGGCCGATCGGCAGCACCCAGGACCGGCAGCATGCCTTCCGAGTGCACGTGGAGCCGGAGATCGAGGTCCTGCTGCGGGTGGCGCGAACCTTGACCGGATCCTGGGCCGATGCCGAGGATCTGGTCCAGGACACCTTGGTGCGGGCCCACCGATCTATCGACGGGTTCGATGGCACCCATCCCCGGGCCTGGCTGTTGACGATTCTGCGCCATGCCAACATCAACTCCTACCGCAGGCAGCGCCCAGACGTGACAGACGATCCGGCAGCACTGCGCAGCCAGCGACCGGCATTCGGTGCGACGGCCGTTTCCAGCCTGGAGCAGATCGTCTCGGACCGAGTGTTCGACGACCAGTTTGAACTGGCACTGGCACGGCTGAATCCACGGTTCCGCACGGTGCTCAACCGATGTCCACGAAATGGGGCCAACCCAACACGCAACCCCAGGAGTTGACACATAGGAGCATCAGTGCCGGTTTCGAGCAGGGCGCACCGCGGACTTACGGCGTCAGGCGATGCACATCCCGCGGGAAAAGCGTTGCCAGTCGGACGTTGTCGATATGCAGCAGCCGCGCCGTCCAGCGTTCCAACCCGATCGCGAAGCCTCCGTGTGGCGGCATCCCGTGGCGGAACGCCTGCAGGTATGGCTGGTAGGGCGCGGGGTCCTCGCCCCGCGCTTCGAGCGCTGCCAGGTAGTCGGGATAGCGGTGCAGCCGCTGTCCACCGGTCACCAACTCCAGCCCGCGGAAGAGCAGATCGAAGGAGTTCGTCCAGCGTGCATCCCCGGGCTGCGGGTGGGTGTAGAAGGGCCGCTTGGCCGCCGGATAGCCCTCCACCGCCAGGAAGTCGGACCCGTGTTCCCGCAACGCTAAGTCACCGAGCCAACGCTCGTGTTCCGGTGCCAGGTCCGGCTCGGCCGGATCGGCGCCCACCAGTTCCAGGGCGTCGGCGAAGTGGATCACCGGAATCTCCTGCGGCACAACAGGTACTACGGTATCGGTCAGCGCCACCGCATCCGCCGCCGTCGCCAGCACGGATTCCACCATGCCGGCCAGCACGTCGCGTAACACGGCGAGCACATCCCGGTGCGAGTTGATGAATCCGAGCTCGGCGTCCAGCGACACGTACTCGGCCAGATGCCGCACGGTGTCGTGTGGTTCGGCCCGGAACACCGGGCCGGTCTCGTAGACCCTCTCGAACACCCCGACCATCGTCTGTTTGTAGAACTGTGGCGACTGCGCCAGAAATGCCGGCCGTCCCAGAAAATCCAGTGCGAAGACGTTGGCGCCCGACTCCGTCGAGCCGGCAACGATTTTCGGCGTCTGGATCTCGGTGAAGTCCATCCGATCGAGCGTCGATCGGAAACCGCTCAAGGACGCCGCGGCGATCCGCCAGACTGCCTGCCGGCTGGGGTGTCGCCAGGTCACTGCGGCGTTGTCCAGCAGCACCGGCAGGCCGGCCGAGAGGGTCGGCCGCCACAGTTCCACCGGTGGCGTCTCGGCTTCCGACGACAACAGCGTCACCGTAGGCGACGTGATCTCCACGCCACCCGGCGCCTGCTGGTTGGCCGCCACGAACCCGGATACCCGGACCACGGATTCCTCGCCCAGCCCGTCAATCCGGGCCCTGACCTCCGGATCGGTCGCCACCACCTGAGCCGTGCCGGTGCGGTCCCGGATGATCAGGAACGTCACCGATGACAGCCGCCGTCGGCGATGGATCCAACCTTCGATCGTCACCGCCGCGGCCCGGTCGGCGGTCGGTAGGGTGGCCGGTGCCGCAGAGCCCGCTGGTACAGCACGACCGCGCAGATCGGCACACAGCGTGCGCATTGGCAGGGAAGACGCTTGCTGATGCACGGCTTTTCGCCACCTCCTCGGAGTCCAACCCCGGGAGGTGTGGGCGATCGGGAGCTCGCGGTGCCACCACACCTTCACCAACCGCGTCGGTCGGTCTCTGCGTGCAGCTCGCTGACGGGAACCACTCGGCACCGGCTCGGGGGTCGTCACGCCTGTCATCGTCGGTGCATCCGCCAGGATAGCGACCCTGGCAACACGGTGGTAGCAAGGACTCATGAGACTGCAGCCCGAACAGCCGGCTCCCGGACAGGAATCCGTGTGGGACTACCCGCGTCCACCACGAGTGGAACCGAGCCGGGAACGCATCCGGATCGCGGTCGGTGGCGAACTGGTTGCCGAGGCGTTCCAGTCCCTGAGAGTGCTGGAAACCAGCCACCCGCCCAGCTATTACCTGCCCGCCGCAGCCTTCGTCGAAGGGGCCATGGTGCCCGCCGCCGGCAGCACGGTGTGTGAATGGAAGGGTCGGGCGCGTTACGCGGATCTGCTCGGCGGCTCCGCCCGCGTCCAACGAGCCGCGTGGACGTATCCGGAACCGGCAGACGGGTTCTCCGAGCTTCTCGGCCACTGGGCGGTGATGCCCGGCGGCCACGTCACCTGCTGGATCGACGACGAACGGGTCGTCCCGCAGCAGGGCGGCTTCTACGGCGGCTGGATCACCCGGCGAGTGGTCGGTCCGTTCAAGGGTGGCCCGGGAACCCGAGGGTGGTGACCCACCCCGGACGCCAGGCCGCGGCGCCGTCACTACGGTGGGAGGGTGAACGTTCCAGCCACTCCCGGTCCCAGCTCACCGCACATGTCGGGCGCGGATTTCCGCCGGTACGGGCATCGGGTGATCGACTGGATCGCCGACTACTGGGACACGGTGGACGGCAAGCCGGTCCTGGCCCAGGTCGAACCCGGCGACGTCACCGCGATGCTCCCGACGTCGGCACCGTCCGAGCCGGAGCTCTTCGATGCCGTACTGACCGACCTCGACGAGATCATCATGCCCGGCATCACCCACTGGCAGCATCCGCGGTTCTTCGCCTACTTCCCAGCCAACTCGTCACCGGCGGCGATTCTCGGCGACCTGATCTCCAGCGGCATCGGAGCCCAGGGAATGATCTGGGCCACCAGCCCGGCCGTCACCGAACTGGAGCAGGTGGTCCTCGACTGGTTCGTCGAGGCTCTCGGCCTGCCGGAAGCCTTTCGCCATACCGGGACCGGCACCGGCGGCGGCGTCATCCAGGACACTGCGTCCACTGCCACCCTCACCGCGGTGCTGGCCGCCCTGCACCGGGCGAGCGGTGGCACGGTCCGCACCGACGGCGTCACCGCGAACACGTACACGATCTACGGCTCCAGCCAGGCTCACTCGTCATTGCTGAAGGCCGCCGTTATGGCCGGACTGGGCGAACGCGCAGTGCGCAGCATCGACGTCGACCCGACCACCCAGGCCATGGACGTCAGCCAACTCAGAACCTGCATCGAAAATGACCGCAGGGACGGCCGCATCCCGTTGATGGTCCACGCGGCGGTCGGCACCACCTCGACCGGAGCAATCGATCCGGTCGCCGAGATGGGTTGTGCGGCAAGAGATTTCGGCATCTGGCTTCATGTCGACGCGGCCTGGGCCGGAGTGGCAGCGGTGTGTCCCGAGCTGCGGTGGATCAATGACGGGGTCGCCGAGTTCGCCGATTCCTATGTCACCAATCCACACAAGTGGCTGCTGACCACGTTCGACTGCAGCACGTTCTGGGTGCGCGAGCGGGCACCGCTGATCGGTGCGCTCTCTGTTCTTCCCGAATTCCTGCGGAACCCGGCCAGTGAGTCGGGAGCGGTGGTCGATTACCGGGATTGGCACCCGCAGCTCGGCCGGCGGTTCCGGGCCGTCAAACTGTGGGCCGTACTGCGCAGCTACGGCCTGTCCGGGTTGCGGCAGCACATCGGCGCCGGCGTCGACCTCGCGCGGTATCTGGCCGATCTTGTGCTGGCCGACGATCGGTTCACCTTCGCCGCGCCGCCGGTGCTGGGGCTGGTGACCTTCCGCATCGTCGCCGGTGACGAAGGTAGGCCGTTGACCGACGAGGAAGCCGACCGGGCGACCATGCAGACGATGGAATCGCTGAACGCCTCTGGCATCGCATACCTGAGCCATACCAAGGTGAACGGTCGCACGGCGATGCGGCTGGCGGTCGGCGGTTGGCGCACGACTAGGACCGACATCGACCGCACCTGGGCCGAGATACAACGACTCAACTCTTGACAGGTGACGGTGGTTTCCGGGCAGGTCAGCCGGGCGGCAGAAGATCGTTCCAGATGCCGATGGCCGCGATCACCAGGAGCAGCAGGCCGGAGACGATGCCGATCGACCGGTGGTGGGCGGCCAGGAATCGGGTGATCTGGCGCTGAAATGGACCAGCGAGTAGCGGCAGCACCACCAGCGGCCAGCCGAACCCCTAGTCCGAAGAACAAGAGTAGCCGAGGGCGTCGGCGAAGGCACCGGTGCCGCCCACCCCGCCGAGTACGAATGCTGAGATGATCAGCGGCCCGGTGCACGGCAGCGTGAGCGGCGCCATTCCCAGGCCGTAAACGAATGCCGAAGCGGACGGCCGCCGCAGGATCGGCACTGATGTCATTGCCATGCGGGAGAATGGGTTTTGTCCTTCATTACCGCTATCCAGGAGTCGGTGGAAAAGACGCTGCAGCAAGGGCTTTCCGGTTGGCGGGTGCCGGATGCTATGGTGACGTTGACCCGGTCCGGATATTGGCCGCGGCAGAGCCACGCACACGGCACCTTCGACAAGAGCATGTCCAGCACTGCGGGCGACTTCCGCAACCTGACACCGCTGGTACTGATCAGAGCGTTGCGCCGGGCCGGAACGGTGGTATGCGAACCGCTGCACCGCTTGCGCCTCGACCTGCCGGCGGATGTGTTCGGATCGGTTCTACCGGTGCTGTCGCAGTTGCGCGATGTTCCGCACACGACGGCCACTGACAAGGGATCATCCGTGGTGGAGGGCGACATTCCGGCCTCTCTGGTGCACGAGTTGCAGCGGATGCTGCCGTCGCTGACCCGCGGTGAGGGAGTGCTGAAATCCCAGTTCCACCACTACCAGGAGATCAAGGGTGCCGCTCCGAGCCGTCCCCGAACGGACCTGAACCCGCTCAACCGCAAGGAGTATCTGCTGCGGGTGCAACGAGGCGGATGAGCGACGGACAACTGTCGGAGGGCGCGCCCGGGAAGAATGCGGGGCGCCCGAAGGTTGTCAACGGACGTGACCTACCAGCCTTCTCCCACCGGACCGACCGCCGAGGTCTTCTGGCGCCCCGGATGCCCCTATTGCGACGCACTGAGAAGCGATCTGGCCCGCCGCGGAATCACCGCGGTATGGCGCGATATCTGGTCCGACGGCGATGCCAGGGCATTCGTGCGAAGCGTCAACCGTGGCAACGAAACGGTACCCACCGTCCGGATCGGAGATCGCACCATGACGAATCCGACCGGCGCCCAGGTTTCCGAACAGCTGAACGCTGCTGAGGACCCGGCCGGAGGCTGACGGGGCGACGCCGCCGACCGTGAGCCAGGATCAGCTGGACACTCGGGTGAGCACCAGTCCGATGGACACCAACAGCGCGTAGAGCAACTCGACCCGCCCGGTACCGCCCAGCACCGCGATCAGATCCTTACCGCGGGCGCCCCTAAGCACCGCACGTACCTCGATCAGAGCGAGCGGGGCCGCCAACAGGCCGAGCAGCACCCAGGGCCGCCGGATGCCGACCACGACGACGGCCAGCAGCGCGCCGCCGATCATCACGGCGAAGATGCGGCGAGCCAGCGCCTCACCGAGCAGTACCGCCAACGTGCGCTTTCCGGCGTCGGCGTCAGTGCTGATGTCTCGCAGGTTGTTGGCCACCAACAGCGCGCAGGCCAGCAGGCCGATGCCGATGCTGAACGCGACCGAGCCGTACGAGATCCGCCCGGCCTGGACATAGGTGGTGCCGTTGACCGCCAGCAGCCCGAAGAACACAAAGACGAACAGTTCACCGAACCCTGCGTAGCCGTAGGGCCGCGGCCCCCCGGTGTAGAACCATGCAGCCACCACGGCGAGTGCGCCGGGGATCAGCAGCCACCAGCCCGACGCCGCCGCCAGCGCAGAGCCGGCCAGCATGGCGACGCCGAACGCCCCGAAGGCCGCCCACTTCACCGTTCGCGGCGCGGCGATACCGGCGCCCACCAGCCGCATCGGCCCGACCCGGGTGGCGTCGGTGCCTCTGATGCCGTCGGAATAGTCGTTGGCGTAGTTGACACCGATCTGCAACGCCAGGCTGACCAGCAGTGCCAGCAGGGCTTTCCAGGCGACGAAATGGCCGAGAGCGTCCGCGACGCCGGTACCCACCATCACCGGCGAGATGGCGGCCGGCCAGGTGCGCGGACGGGCAGCAGAGAGCCATTCGGTCGGAGAGGCCACGGCTGGGAACCCTAGTCGGGCCGCGCGCGGCCGATGACTGCACCAATCCGCGCGACGGATGGCGGTCAGGGGGCAATGGCGGCCGGGGCCGGGCTGACACCTCTCGCCGACGCCGCCGGCCCGCGCCCAGGCATGCTGAACGGATGACTCGGTTCGCGCTGCACCGGTATGGATCCGGCGCCCGCCTGTACGACATGTTGTCGCTGGAACGACCGGTCTATCGGGTGGGCAGGGCGCGCGGAGTCGACTTGTTGGGCCTGCGTCATGGCGATCGTGTCCTGGATGTGGGTTCTGGGACGGGACTGAGCCTTCCGTCGTTGCGCAGGGCGGTCGGCGAGCGCGGGAAACTGGTAGGCGTGGATGCGTCGGCACAGATGCTGGCAATGGCCCGCCGGCGCATCGCCGCACAAGGATGGACGAATGTCGATCTCCGGTGCGGCGACGCGGCGCATCTGGAGACCCTGCTGCGATCCGGCGAATCCTTCGATGCGGTGCTGTTCGTCTATGCGCTGTCGGTCATCACCGACTGGGAACGCGCATGGGATGGGGCCGTCGCCGCGTTGCGGCCGGGCGGAAGGGTGCTGATCGTCGACCTGGCGCTGCCGGCCGGCTGGGGGCGACTGCTGTCGCCGTTGGCGAGGTTCGCCTGCTTCGTGGGTGGTTCGGATCCGCGCCGCGAGCCGTGGCGTCGACTGTTCGAATGCGCGCCGGATGCGGTGCACGCCATCGCGCGGTGCGGGCACATCCATCTCGCCGTCGGCACGCCGGTACAGGCTCCGAAGGCGGCCGCCTGATGAGGAACGCGCCGAAGGGCGGCATCTGGGACCTGTTGGTGATCGGCGGTGGGACGGCCGGGATGGTGGCGGCCACCACGGCAGCCCAGCTCGGTGCGTCAGTGCTGTTGGCCGAGCGCGATCGCACCGGCGGCGACTGCCTGTGGACGGGTTGCGTGCCATCCAAGGCGCTGCTCAGAGCGGCGCACGCGGCGGCCGAAGCGCGGAACATCGCCCGGCTGGGCGTGAGGGTGACCGACGTCGAGGTCGACTTCGGCTCGGTGCTGCGAAGAGTCCACCAGGTGATCGCCGCCATCGAGCCGGTCGATTCCCCGGACGCATTGCGGGCCGCGGGGGTGACCGTTGCCCAGTTCGAGGGAAGGTTCACCGGGCCGGATTCCGCCCTGGTGGGTTCCTCGCCGGCGCGGTTCAGAGCGGCCGTCATCGCCACTGGGTCGGCTCCGCTGATCCCGCCGATTCCCGGCCTGGAACAGGCGGCCCCGTTGACCAGCGACACCGTCTGGTCGCTGCCGGCGCTACCCCGACGACTATTGGTTCTGGGCGGCGGGAGCGTCGGCTGCGAACTGGCGCAGGCCTTCGCCAGGCTGGGCTCATCGGTGACGATCGTGGAGGCCACCGGCTCGCTCCTGGCCACCGAGGACCCGGAGGCATCGGCGCTGGTCGCCGCCGCACTGGCCGAGGACGGGGTGCAGGTGCGGACCGCAGCTACCATGATCCGGGTCACCGAGGAGAACGCCGCCCGCTACGGACACCTCGACGACGGATCCGTCGTCAGCTTCGACGAGATCCTGCTGGCGGTCGGGCGTCGCCCCCGCAGCGACGATCTGGGCCTGGAGCTGGCAGGGGTGGCAGTGGACGGCCGCGGGTGCGTCCAGGTGGATCCCCGGCTGCGGACCAGCAACCAACGGGTGTGGGCGGCCGGCGACGTCACCGGACTGCCGCCGTTCACCCACGTGGCCGGGGTACTCGGGTCGATGGCCGCCAGCAACGCGATCCTCGGTCTGCGCCGGTCCGTCGACATCGGCAGCATCCCCAGGGTCACCTTCACCCGGCCGGAGGTGGCGGCAGTCGGAGTCGGCGGCCGTCAGCTCGGCCGACGCCGTGGGGTGACGGCCAGAACGATCCCACACACAGAGGTGGACCGGGCCGTCACGGACGGCGTCACCGGCGGTTTCACCCGGCTGTTCCTCGACAGGTCCGGGCGGGTGGTCGGCGGCCTCATCGTCGGTCCGCGGGCCGGGGAATCACTGGCCGAGATCGTGCTGGCGGTCCGGCATCGGCTCCGGGCGCGAGACTTGGCGGCGGCGATGCACGCCTATCCCACCTACTCGGACGGGATCTGGAAGGCGGCGATCAGCCAGGTCGGTGGGCGGCTGCGCCGACCCGTTGCCCGCCGGGCGATCGCACTGGGAGCGTGGTTGCGCCGGAGATCTCTGCGCTGAGGTCGGCGCGGCCGCAGTCGCTGCCCGCGGCGCCTGGATGCTGCGCGGCCCGATGCCGGGAGGTCAGCTCAGCCGCTCGATCGCCATCTGCGCCGCCTTCCTCCGATCCGGTTTCCCAGGGCCGCGGATCGGGAGAGCATCGACCTCGACCCATCGCCATGGTCGATGGTGCCGAGGCAGGCCCGCGAACGCGGAGTCGACGACGTTCTCGGCCGGTACCGCGCCGGTGACAAGGGCCACCACCCGTTCGCCCCACTCCGGGTCGGGCACCCCGACCACCAGCACCTCGCCGATCCCTGGCACGGCAGTCAATGCGCGTTCCACCGCCGCCGGCGGCACCTTCAACCCGCCGGTGATGATCACGTCGTCGGCCCGGCCCAGCACTGTCAGCATGCCGGCGTCCACCCGCCCCAGATCCTCGGTGACGAATGTGCCGGGTGTCGCGAACGCCGGGTGATCGGGTTGACCGAGGTAGCCGCGGGCGACCATCGGCCCGGTCAGCGCGATCCGGCCGGCCCGCTCGCCCTGCGCGCCGGCGGGGTCGTTGTCGATGGTCACCGCCATCCCGTCGAGCGGCCGGCCGTCGTAGACGCAGCCGCCGCAGGTCTCGCTCATCCCGTAGGTGGTGACGATGGGAATGCCAGCCGCATTGGCCCGGCTGAGCAGGCCGGGTGGGGTGGCGGCCCCGCCGACCAGCACCCGGTGGAAGCCGGCCAGCACTGCGCTCGCCTCGGGGTCGTCGAGGATGCGATGCAACTGGGTGGGAACCAGCGAGACGTAGCGACGGTCGGCGTCCAGCCCGGCAGCGGCCCGGGCGAAATCTTGTGCCGTGAAAGAACTTCCGGTTTCGATCGGCATCACCGGCAAGTCCGCTAGAGCTGCCCGGAGCAGTACCTGCAGCCCTGCGATGTGCCGAGCCGGCAGGGTCAGCAGCCAACCGCCAGGGCCTCCGAGGCGCCGCTCGGCGGCGGTTGCCGATGCCCGCAGCGCCGAGACCGGTAGCAGTACCAGCTTGGGTTCTGCGGTGGAGCCGGAGGTGGGCATGACGATCGCGGTCGGGTCATCGGGGTCGTCCTCCGCCGGGTCGAGCGTCGGTGCGGCAGCTTTCCCTGCGGCCGAAACGGTTGCGGCCGAGGGATTCCCGGGCGGCAGCAGCATCAGGGCAGGTCCGCCCCGCAACGCGGCCGTCAGCCGGGGGAGCAGTTCCAGCACCCCTCGGCCGGTGGGGACTTCGAGGAACTCGAGGGCCCTGGGCACTCAGTAGGCCCAGGGGAACGGCGAGAAATCCGCCTCCCGCTTCTCCAGGAACGCGTCCCTGCCCTCGACGGCCTCGTCGGTGCCGTAGGCCAGCCTGGTCGCCTCGCCGGCGAACACCTGTTGCCCCACCATCCCGTCGTCGGTCAGGTTGAAGGCGAATTTCAGCATCCGCTGCGCCGTCGGCGACTTGCTGTTGATCACTCCGGCCCATTGCAGCGCAACGGTTTCCAGCTCGGCGTGCGGCACCACGGCGTTCACCGCCCCCATCGCGTGCATCTGCTCGGCGGTGTATTCCCGGCCGAGGAAGAAAATCTCTCTGGCGAATTTCTGGCCTACCATCTTGGCCAGATATGCCGAGCCGTAGCCGCCGTCGAACGAGCCGACGTCGGCGTCCGTCTGCTTGAATCGGGCGTGCTCGGCGCTGGCCAGCGTGAGATCGCAGACGACGTGCAGCGAATGACCGCCGCCGGCGGCCCAACCCGGAACGACGGCGATCACCACCTTGGGCATCACCCGGATCAGCCGCTGCACCTCCAGGATGTGCAACCGACCCGACCGCGCCGGATCCACCGAGTCCCCGGTGTCGCCGGAGGCATAGCGATAGCCGTCCCGTCCACGAATGCGCTGGTCGCCGCCGGAACAGAAGGCCCAGCCGCCATCAGCGGGGCTGGGTCCGTTTCCTGTGAGCAGCACACAACCGACGTCGCTGGTCATCCTGGCATGGTCGAGGGCGCGGTACAGCTCGTCGACGGTGTGCGGCCGGAAGGCGTTGCGCACCTCGGGACGATCGAAGGCGATCCGGACCGTCGGCAGATCGCCGGTTCTGCCATCGCGTCCGCTGCCGATCTGCCGGTGGTAGGTGATGTCGGTGAAGGAGAACCCGTCGACCAGCCGCCAATGCGCCGGGTCGAACGGCTGATCGGGTGTCGCGGACAACCTCTTCGCAGAGGTTGCCTCGGCGGCGGAGGAGAGGTCGGGTTCGTCGGCGGACACTCCCAGAGCGTAGGAGATGAGCGGTGAACGACTCGAGCGAGAGCCGGCTGACCGCGATCTCGGCGGGCCGTCGGCGGTTCTCGTCCGGGAGCGTGCTGTCAGGACGCTGGTCGCCGTGGACCCTCACGCACGCCGGACTTCATCGCGGTGTCCAGGCGGCGGCGCCAGTACTCGATGAGGAACGTGCCGAGCACGGTTGGTGCGAGCCACGGCACCAGCTGCGCCACGCCGGTGACAGGGCCGTCCACAGTCAACGCCACCACGATGAAGGCGGTGACGAGGGCGATGTAGGAACCGCCCTGGCCGTGGACGTAGCCGTGGAGCCACCCGCGGAAGCGGTGACGGCGCTCGGCCGATACCCGGGCAAGGACGGCCAGCCCGTAGGTCAACGCGGACAATGGCACAAGCCACCAGAGCTCCGGGCGGGCGTCGATGATCAGCGCGACCGCCGACAGGCAGACGAGAAGGACCACGCCGCGGTAGACACCGCTCGCAGGACCGGTGGAGAGCTGGCCCGCGATGAGGCGCCGGGCACCCTGGTACATGGCGAACGGGCCCAGTAGCAGGCCGATCATCCCGGCGACGATGTGGACGAGAAGTAGAGCGGTGTGGACCATGTGGCTGACCTTCCACGGCAAGACGTTCCGCGGTCATGGATCGACATGCAGTAACTTAGCATTCTAAGTTAGCATGTTACGGTGACGTGTGCCAGGTGACTTGAGCTTCGATCTCCACGTGCTGACGGCGCGCCTTGACCGGTCGGCCGACCGCATCCTGCGGACCGAATACGGCGTGTCCTACCGACGGTTCCTGACCCTGTTGACCGTCGCCGAGTTGGGTGCGGCCACCCAGCGAACCGTTGCCGAGAGGCTGGGGATCTCCGAACCTTCGGCGAGCCGGATGACCGGCATCCTGGTCGAGTTGGGCCTGCTCGAATCGCCGATCGACCCCGCCGGTGGAAATCGGCGGCGGCTGACCCTCACAGTCCGGGGCGAACAGATGGTGCACGAGTGCAGGGACTTGCTCGAGAGTCGCTTCGCCGATCTGGTGCAACGCAGCGGCGTCTCCTACGCGGGCTATGCCCGGAACACCAAGCTCTTGCTGAAGGCCCTCGAAGCTGCGCCCGTGAAGGCAGTGCCCGAGAAGGTAGTGCCCGAGAAGGTAGTGCCCGAGAAGGCGGCGCCCGAGAAGACAGCGCCGTGATGGACAATGCCGGCCCTTGGGCGCCACCGATCGTTCACCGACGCTCAGCGATCAGGGCCTCGAGCCGGTCGAGGGATCGTCGCGCCTCCCGCCGCACTCCGATCGGGACAATGGCGGCTCGTCCGGGCAGGCGTACACCGCCGGTGAGCGCGACACGCGTGCGCCCGTCCGGCTCACCGGTGGCGGCCATGGCGATGATCAGGAAGCGGCTCTGCAGCCAGCACCATCCCGGACGGACGGTGCCGTGCAGGCGTGCTCGGAAACCACGCCGGCTCACCGCCGCAACACTCACACTCTCACCGTCCTGACGCAGTAGGTGGACGCGACGCATGTCGGGTTGCACCGCCGCGAAGCCATTCTCGAAGTCGGTGAGGACCGCCCAGACGTCGGCCATCGGCGCGCGCAGTACACGCTCGGTGACACGGGCGCCGCGCACGGCGGCGGCCATCACGTGCAGACGTCGGATCGGGTCCAGTTCGGTGACCGGCCAGGAGGTGCTCATGCGGTCCACTCCTTCCGGAAGAGGCGTCGTGCTCGATGCAGCCGTGACTTGATCGTGCCGACCGGCAGGTCCAGCACAGTGGCGACGGACGTCTCATCCATCCCTTCGAGATCGCGCAGTACCAGCACGGCGCGATGGTGTGGGCTGAGTCGGTCGAGTACGGCGCGGACGTCCGTGCGGAGCTGGGGGTCATCGCGCGTCGGTAGTTCGGTGAGCATGTCTGTGTCCAGAGGTTGGGCTCGCATGTCCCGAGTTGCATGCCGCACTGCCTCGCGCACCGCGATCGTGCGGACCCACCCCCATAACGCCGCAGGCTCCCGAAGCGCCGGCAGCGCGCGGAGCACGGCAATGAGGGCGTCTTGCGCGGCGTCCGGGCCGCTGACCAGAGCGATCGGCCCGCAGATGCGTGCCACGTACGGGCTGAGCCGATCCAGGAGATCGTTGAGCGCGAGGGTGTCGCCGCCCTGGGCGGCGCGCACCAGCGCAGCGTCGGCGAGGGCAAGCTCGTCGGTGGTCTCAGTCATGCCAGAAGCTCTGCATCAGGCTCGTCACTTGCCCGGGACAGTCCAGGGTGAGCGCGTGCCCGCAGCCGTCGAGCACGCGGACCTGGGCCTGCGGCATGAGCCGGCCGAACTGAGCCGCCTGGGTGGAGGGCAGCACCTGGTCCTGCCGGCCCCACATGATCAACGTGGGCACTCGAGTATCGGGCAGCCCGCGTTGAGTTTGCCTCCAGTCGAGGTTCTGCTCGAGCTCGTAGTTGGCGCGCACATTGTCCGGGAAGGTGTTGGGTGCCCACATCGCCTCTACCAGGGCCGGAGTGAGAACGTCCTGGTGGACGAACAGGCTGCGAAGGCCCGAGCGCATCATCTCCTGGCTTGCGGCACCGACGTGAGTGAGGGCACGCCCGACCAGCGGCAGTTTGAGCAGCTCCCACAACAGGGGATCGGCTTCGGCCAAACCGGATGGCGCCAGCAGCGCCAGGCTGCTGACGCGTCCAGGCTGCACCTGGGCGTAGGCCAGCGCCCATCCGCCGCTCCACGAGTTCCCGGCCAGGGCGACACTGTCCAGGCCTGCGGCGTCGAGGAAGGTACCGATCGCGCGAGTCATGCCCGCGAGGTCGAACGTGAAGGAGGGATCGCGGAGCTGGGTGAATCCCTGACCTGGCAGATCTACTGCGTAGACGGTGTGGGTGGCCGCCAGAGCGTGGAACTGCGGCAGCCATGCCCGCAGCCACGCCGATCCGGGGGAGAGCAGGACGATCGGGCTGCCGATGCCTTCGCGGATGTAGTGGAATCGGGCCAGCGATGTTTCGAGATAGCGCGACGGGATCGGGGCCAGCTGCCCGCTCGGCGAGTACTGCGATTGCACGGGCGGTGTGTAACCGAACGCGGCTACCAGCAGCGTGAGGAACACCAGCGTGGGCGTGGTGACGGCGGCTGCGCGGACGGACAGCAGGCGGCGCAACCGGCGCTGTTTCGGTGCCGAATCGGTCGGCCCGAGCAGGTGCACGCCCAGAATGGACAACATCAGGCACAGCGGCGTGTACAGCAGAAGGTTCAGCCAGTAGAACGAAGTGGGCAGCGAGTTCGGGGTGAACAGCCACCAGCAGCCGAGCAGTGACCTCAGCGCCACTGCCACGGTGAACAGTGCCGTGCCCGACTGGGTGAGACGGCCGACCAGCCCGCCGCGACCGCGCCGGGCCCGCACCAGCACCACTGCGGCCCCCGCCCACACGGTCGTAGCCAAGCCGATCAGCAGCGCCGGACGAAACGGCACATCGATGCCGAGCAGTCCCACTGAGAGCGAGCGTGCGTCGCCGGCGGGCCACGTCAGCCCGGTCGCCCACAACAGATGGAACAAGCCGTCCAGGAACAGCACCGCCGAGATCACGTACGGTGGCCACTTGTGCTGGCGGGGCTTCGTCATGACCGCAACAGTGGCTTCTCGGGTCGTCGTCATGACTGGAAGAGGAGCACGGGACCCGAAACGTTCCACGCCGACCGCTGTCACATCCGAGGCGGACGCCGCGTTCTTGATGAATTCGTCGCAGCGGGCCGGCCGCCGACAGGCCTCATGGAATGTGCAACACTCTGGTGTCCAGGAGGGTCGCCGCCGGTATCGTAGGTGGTGACCATGACAGTGGTCGACGGCATTCCGTAGCCGACTGATACAGCGTACCAACCTGCGCCGATGTCTTGAAGTTGCAATTCGCGAGTTGATGTCGGTTCGTAGGTGTACCGGTTTCCACCTGAGGTACTGACCTTTACTCTCGTCATTCCAGGCTGTACAGCGAGATATGGCATTCCCTGTTCGTCGGCCGCGAGCTTGGCGATCGGTCGACCGCTAGTGGTCCGTCTGTGATTTAGTGCGGTAATATGGGTCATGCCTTTCGAGACTGCTGCGGCGATGCCGGCGAGTGCTGATAGGAGAGGCGTACACGGCGAGAAAGGCCGCGAGCGACGTCTTTGCTCGGAAACTAGCCTGATTCCGGCCTGTTGGACTTCAACTAGCTCCAGGAGTTCATCGCGATTGAGCTCGGACAGGGGGCCGACCGTCAAGCGCGGATGTCGCGGGTACGGGCACGCGGGCGTCGAGTGAGGATCTCAGGCGTCCTCAAGTGGGGCGGCCTCGCTACAGCTCAAGCCTGAAGCGGCTTTGGTCAACATCGCGTGAAGCGAGGCTCGCTCGCTGGCGGTGAGGGTCCCGATGCTTTCGGCCAGGATGCCGTCAACGATTCCCGATCCGGCCTTGTAGGCAGCCTCTCCCTCACTGCTCAGGCTGTGGCGGACGGCGCGGCCGGGACCGTCGACGCGGGCCAACAAACCGCGGTCGACCATCCGTTTGGCCAGCTCGCCCATCGACTGGTCGGTCTGGAACGTCTGCACCGCGAGGTCGTGCAGAGATGAGTCGGGTTCGCGGTGCAGGTGACGCAATACGTCCCACTGGACCAGAGATAGCCCTGCCTGCGCGCGCAGGCGGCGATTGGCCTCGCGGTGATGCCGCCACTGCAGCTGTTTGACGGCGAGGCCCACGTCCTGCATCGACGGTCTCATGCCTGTCACAGTAGGTAACCCACCCGTTGAAATCAAGTTCCTTAGCTAAGGGTCTTGTAGTTATAAGCAACCGGATATAAGGTTCCTGACATGGCATCGAGCAAGCGGCTCCGAATAGGCATCGTCGACCTCGGCCGGCTGTCAACCGCCCGCGCCGTCGAGCGCTACGTCCTACTCTTCGCCGCCCGCATGCGGGCCCGCGGACTCGGGTTCAACACCCGCGTCGTCGGTCCCGCCGCCTGACCCCGACCCCACCACCTCACGAGGGAACCATCATGAACACAACCGTCCCGGCCGGCAGCCTCCGGCCCACCCGCACCACCACAGTCGTCGTCGGGGACGTGGAGGTCACGCTCGACGACCACGACCGGACCCGCCCGTTCCTCGTGCTCCACGGAGGCGGGGGAGTCGCCACCGTGCGCGGCTTCGCGGACCTGCTCGCTGAACGCACCCACTCACGCGTGCTCGTCCCCACCCATCCCGGCTTCGGCGGGACCGCTCGGCCTGCCGGGTTGGCGACGACCCGCGATCTCGCCGCCGCCTACGTCGCGCTGCTCGACGAGCTCGACGTCACCGACGTCACCGTCATCGGCAACAGCTTCGGCGGCTGGGTCGCTGCGGAGATGGCGCTGCTGGACAGCCCGCGCCTGTCCGGTGTGGTGATCGTCGACGGCATCGGTATCGAGGTCGACGGCCACCCGATGACCAACGTCGGCGGCCTGGCGCCGGCAGACCTGGCAAAGCTGTCGTTCCACGACCCGGCCAAGGCGCCACGCCCGCCGGCTGGCGGCGGAAGCGGCCCGAGCCCTGACATCGCCGCGCTGGTGTCCTACGCCGGCCCGACCATGTCGGATCCCAGCCTGATGAAGCGGCTGACCGACCTCGACCTACCGGTCCACGTCGTCTGGGGCGAGAGCGACGGCATCGTCGGCCCCGAGTACGGCAAGGCGTACGCCGACGTCATCCCGATGTCCGCGTTCACCGTGCTGCCCCGCAGCGGCCACCTGCCCCAGCTCGAAACACCCGAGGAGCTTCTCGGCGCCATCACCGACCTCGGCAACTGACACTCCGCCCCGAAGAAGGGACAACCGTCATGACTACGTCCCTGACCGTCACCCGCGTTGCGCACGCCTGCCAGCTGATCGAGATCGGTGACCTGCGCATCCTCACCGACCCCTGGTTCACCGAGACCGCCACCTACCACCAGGGCGAACCAATCGCCTCCGACGTCGCGTCACTCGGCCACCTCGACGCGCTCGTCATCAGCCACGAGCACTACGACCACTGCGATCTCGACGGCGTCGCCGGCGGCATCGACGTCACGACCCCGTTGTTCGGCCCCGGCACCGTCACCACCCTCGCCGCGAGCAAGGGCTTCACGCACCTGCACACGATCGAGGCTTGGGAGTCCGCCACGCTCGGCCAGCTCACCGTCACCGCCACGCCCGGACAGCACGCCGTCCACGAGGTCACCTTCGTTATCCAGGCCGGCGGCCGCACCGTGTTCTTCGGCGGCGACTCCTTGCGCGTCCCGGAGCTCGACGAGATCCCCGGACGCTTCGGGAGGATCGACCTCGCGATCCTGCCTGTGAACGGCCTGTGCGTGCGTCCGGCCAACATGCTGCAGGTCGTCATGGACGCCGAGCAGGCCGCAGCGCTGACCGCCGTGCTCAATCCCACCGTCGCGCTGCCCTACATCGAGAGCATCAACGAGGGAACACGCCGCCCGACCGCCGGCCGTCGACGTCTCGAAAGACCCGCTGCACATTAGAACCGTTCAACCCGAACGGCAACGAACTACCATGGTCCATTCTTGCGGTGCTTTGCAGAGGCTGCCTCAAGAAAAACCAGTGTCCGAAGGCCCCGAGCCCGCTCAAGTGCGGAGCGTCAGTCAGGGGGCGGAACAACAGTTCCTACTTCTGCTTCGATGGCTGCGCGTAAGCGTCGGCTCGCCCTGTCCATGTGGGCCTGCATGGCCAAGCCTGCCCGCTCGACATCGCCGTTGGCGATCGCGTCCAGGATGGGTGTGTGCATTGCGAAGGATGACTCGGTTTCGCCAGCTGCCGTAATGACACGGGTTGCCCAGACGTGCAGCAGTGTTTGCAGGCTCCTCAGGATTCCGGCCAAGACGTCGTTTTGTGCGACGCGAGCGATAGTCAGATGGAACTCGACGTCCCATTGCACATACTCGGTTGCACTGCTGGCCTGTCGCATGCGATCGGTGAGCTGACGTAGGTCTCTGACGTCTTGGTCTGACCGTCTAGCGGCAGCGAGCTGTGACAGGACTACCTCAAGCGCGCTACGGGCTTCGATGACTTCACCCGTACGACGCTCACCAAGGAGCAGACCCCACTCGATGACATGAGGAAGCAGATCGTTCGCCTCGTTGCGCAAGAAAGTACCGGTCGAGGGCCGAACCTCGACCATCCCGAGCAGGCTCAGCGACTTGAGCGCGTGGCGAAGGGATGCTCGACCTACAGATAGCGCCTCCGACATTCGCCGTTCAGAAGGGAGCTTGCTGCCTGGCCGCAATCCCGAAGAGACGAAGTAGTCCATGAGCTTGCGGATCAGCTCGGACTCCAGCGTCTCGCGGGCGTCGAGGGTGAAGGTCGGCAACGGAGTCGACATGGATGTCTTAGCGGCCAGTCATACGGTCGTTCGACATGAGCCCAAACTACGTCCAACCCGTACCCACCAGTCAACCGAGGTACCGGTTGACTGGTTAACCACTGAGCGCTACGCTCCTTCGAGTGTGGCCGCGGTCGCACTCCCCGACATCAACGAAGCTGATAGGGAGCTGACTGATGCAGCCTGCGTCATCCACTCATCCAGCATTCGCACTCGACCACACAGGTCTGGTGGTTCCAGACCTCGATGCCGCCGTCGCTTTCTACGCGGCCGCGTTCGACATGACGGTGGTATCGCGCGAGTCCGACACCGACGTGCCGTCTTCGGCGATCGGCCTCCCCGGGGAGCATGTCCGGCTCCGGGGGGCAATCCTGCGAGCCGGCACGACCCATCTTGAGCTGCACCAATACCTCACCCCGGTCGGGACGGGAGAGCGCCGCGTGTGCGATACCGGGTTCGGTCACATTGCCTTCGCCGTGCCCGATATCAATGAGGCCTACCGCTTCCTGATCGATCGAGGCGTGATCTTCAACTCTGAACCGCAGCTCATCGCCACCGGGGGTCTAGCGGGCCGCCGCTGGGTCTATGGCCAAGACCCGTGGGGCAACGTCATCGAGCTTGGTCAAAACCCCACGAATGAGAGCGGCCCCGCATGAGCTCCCTCATTACCGCGTCCGACACGTCAACCGAGTTCGAGCAGCTCAATGCCCTCACTGGCCTGACTGCTAGCCGGCTGGTCGTGCTGTCCATGGGCGTCTGCCGCTCGGCCGACGACGTCAGCACCGCTGCAACCGAACTCGTACGTCGGCTGCGGTCGGAAGCAGGGCAGGGCATCTTGGAGCAGGCCCGATCTATTGTCGTGCTGACGGTGCCCGAGGACCACGACCCGGTCTTCCGCAGCGCGGCGGTCCAAGCCCTGCGTGGAATCGTCCAATCGGTGACACGTGAGTTCGCCCACCGCTCACAGGCCATGAACTTGCTCGTGGTCGACCGGGCGTGCCTCGAATCAGCCAAGTCCACCTTGCAGTACCTCGACGAACCTGACGGCGGCTACACCGCCGGTTTCACGTTCGACTTCGCAACCGGGAAGGCAGAGGCATGAGCGTGCTCGTCACCGGCGCAGTCGGCGCCATCGGCTCCGCCACGGTGGATCGACTCCTCGCCGCCGGCGAGGAGGTGCTCGCCCAAGACCTGGACCCGGCACGACTGGAGCGCCGCCCTGGGGTCATCACCGTGGCGGGCGATCTCCTTGCCGCGAGCACGCTCGACCAGATCGCTGGCCTGGCTGCTTCGACTGGGCTGAGCGCAGTCGTTGCGGCCCACGGTGTGGCGGGGTCCAACGCCCTCGCCGACTGCAGCGACGCCTTCATCGACCGAGTGCTCGCGATTAACTGGGCCTCCATCCCACGGCTATACGACGCGGTGGCCGCCGTGTTACTTGCCAACCGCGGCACGTTCGTTGCCGTATCTTCCCAGGCAGCACTTGGCGGGGAGTCCGAAAATATCGTTTACTGCGCCGCAAAGTTCGCCGTCAACGGTTGGATCACCGCTCAGCAAGCCTCCGTGCCGGAGGTGTCGTTTCACTCCTTGTGCCCGGGCCCGACCCACAGTGCTTTGCTCATGACCGCCCAGGCGCAGTTTGCGGTAGCGACGGGTCTCACGGTCGAGCAGTATGCCGTCGAACGGGCCAAGCAAATCGCGCTTGGCCGTTATGGCGAACCCCGCGAGATGAGTGCGGCGGCCTACTACCTCACCCGTCCCGGCCCCCGCCCCACCGTCCTGCCGGTGACCGGCGGCGACGTCCTCTTGTGATGACCGATGACGAGGGAAACACGGTAACTACGCCCGAGACTGCGGTGGAGACCGAGACCAAGGTGCTCAAAAAGGTACGTTCCCGCAACCCCGCACTCGTGCTCGGGCTCCGAGCGGTACGTACCGGTCCGGTCCTCATCCTGCTGCTCATCATCTTGGCGTTCTTTATCGCGACACCCAACTTCCTGACCATCAGCAACCTTGCCAACGTCGGGACTCAGACCACGGTGGTCGCAGTCCTCGCCTTGGGGCAGTTCATGGTGATCCTGACTCGTGGCATCGACCTCTCGGTCGGATCGATTCTGTCCTTGACCTCAGTGGTGGGTGCGCAGCTGTTCGTCAGCGCCCACCTCGGGAACCTCGCCCTCATCGCAATGGTTATCGTCGGCATGCTGATCGGCCTGATCAACGGGGCCGTCCTGGTCAAGTGGCGTATCCCGCATCCGTTCATCGTCACCCTGGGCATGCTGAACGTCGCAGGCGGAGCTGCGCTGCTCCTGTCAGGTGGCAGCGCTGTCCTCGGGGCACCCAGCATCGCGGTCGCGATCGGCAACAGGGACGTCCTTGGCATCCCAATCGCGGTGGTATTCGCTCTAGCGCTTACCGCGATCGCGTGGTTGTTCACCAGCCGTGTACAGGCCGGACGCTGGCTCTATGCCCTCGGCGGCAACCCCGAGGGAGCCACCCGGTCGGGCATCCCTGTGAACAAGGTGCTGATAATGACCTACGTACTCAGTGGTCTGTTTGCTGCCTGTGCAGCCATCATCGTGATGGGTCGCACCGAGTCCGGGTACCCAATCGCAGGTCTGGGGTTGGAGCTCGACTCCATCGCCGCCGTCATCATCGGCGGCACCAGCTTCTTCGGCGGGCGCGGGACCATCGGCAACGTCGTCGTAGGCGCTCTCATCCTCGGGGTGCTGCGCAATGGCCTCAACCTACTCAACGTCAGTTCGTTCTGGCAGCAGGTCGCCATCGGTCTCATCTTGGTCGTCGCAGTCGGTATCGACGTCCTGCGTACCGACATCGAGAAGAAGATTCGCACTGTCGAAGGGAAGGTGCTCGCCTTATGAGCATCGAATATATGACCGACGCCGCTGGCCAGGTCGTGCCCCTTCTCGAGGTGCGCGACGCGACCATGCGGTTCGGCGCGGTAACCGCGCTGAACGGGGTCAGCCTGACCCTGAACCAGGGCGAAATCTTGGCCCTGCTCGGGGACAACGGCGCCGGCAAGTCGACCATGATCAAGTGCATCAGCGGGGTGCAGCAGCTGACTGAGGGGCATATCTACCTCGAAGGCCAGCCCATCTCGCCACGCTCGCCAAAGGAGGCCCGCGAGCTGGGGATCGAGACGGTCTACCAAGACCTGGCTCTGTTCGACAACTTGTCCGCCGCACAGAACATGTTCGCCGGACGTGAGATCAAGCGTCCCTCCTGGCTAGGTCCGCTCGGCCTAGTCGACCGCAAGGCCATGTCGCGACGGACCGCGGAGAACCTCGCACGCCTCCAGGTGGGTATACACGATCCCAGCGTTGCGGTCGGCTTGATGTCGGGCGGCCAGCGGCAGGCCATCGCTGTCGCCCGTGCCGAAACGTGGGCCAAGCGCATCGTGATCCTTGACGAACCGACCGCAGCGCTCGGGCAACGCGAGTCGAGGAACGTACGTGAGCTCGTCCGCCGGCTACCGCAGAAGGGAATCTCGGTCATCCTCATCTCCCACAACCTGGAAGAAGTGATCTCGCTCTCCGACCGGGCCGTCGTCTTCCGTCAAGGTCGGCTCGTCGGCGAAGTAAAACCAACCGCCGAGAACCAGGAACAGATCGTCTCCATGATCGTCGGAGCTACCGCGCCGACGGCCTCGTGGACCTGAGGACCGCTGACCGCGCGTCAGCCGCTTGACACCTACCAGCAGTTCACTCGCACTAAAAACAAAGGGGTCTGAACATGACAAAGTCCACTATCGGGGTCATCGTCGTCGCGGCGAGCCTCACGATGGCGCTCACTAGTTGCAACCGCGCCAGCACCTCCAGCACCACCACCTCCAGCAGCACCACCTCCGCCGGTTCCGACAGCACCACCTCCGCCGGTTCCGACAGCACCACCTCCGCCGGTTCCGACAGCACCACCTCCGCCGGCTCCGGCAGCAGCGCGGTCAAAGCGATCACCATCGGGGTCGTGCCGAAGACATTGCAGAACCCCGTCTGGCAGGGCGTTATCAAGGGGGCAGAGGACCAGGCGAAGACCAAAGGCAACATCACCATCAAGGCCTCCGCGCCCAACAGCGAGGAAGACATCACCGGACAAATCAACAAGATCCAAGACCTCATCACCCAGGGAGTGGACGCCTTGGTCGTCGCACCCGACGGAGACTCCTTGCAGCCCATCCTGCAGCAGGCTGTTGACAAGGGCATCCCGGTGGTGCTCATCGACACGGACATCAAGGGCTTCACGGCCAAGGCGGCCTACGTGTCCTCCGACCAGGCGGGGGGCGCGAAGGCTGTCACCGACGTCGCAGTCAAGGCCCTCGGCCCCGATGTGAAAGGCGCTGAGGTCGGTCTGCTCGACTTCCCTGGAAACACCACTGTCCAGGCCCGCGTGGACGCGGCCAAGCAGGTCTACGAGGCGGCCGGGGCGAAGATAGTCTCCGAGCTCCCAGGCAAGTGCGACCGTGCGACCGCGCTCAACTCGACGACCGACATGCTGACCGCCCACCCCAACATCAAGGCAATCTTCGGCGGTTGCGGGCAAGGCGCCACCGGTGCCGCACTCGCCGTGGGCAACGCCAAGAAGACCGTGTTCGTCACCGGCTTCGACGGGATCAACGGAGAGTTCAAAGACATCCAGGAGGGCACGATGCTGGCCACGATCTTGCAGGACTTCCCCAAGATCGGCGCCCAGGCCGTCGACATCGCCGTCGCCGCACTCAACAAGCAAGCTGTGAACAAGACCGATCAGATCCCCGGCATCGTCATTACCAAGGACAACGTGAGCAAGTACCAGCCTGCTGGCTAGAAGCACCTGGGTGCGCGCTGCCCTGGGCCACCTCCGCCCGGGCGTCGTGTCCCACTACGCCCAACCGAAACGACCAGACCACCCCTCATCGGAAATCGGCCATGACTGAGACCCCCTACAACCAGGCGCTGCTGGACGACCTGCTCGAGCGGAACGGTATCGACGTCGCCTTGGCAACGACCAAGCACAACATCCAGCACCTCCTCGGCGGCTACCGCTACTTCTTCTTCGCCCTTGCCGACGCAACCGGAACCAGCCGTTACCTACCCGCCCTGGGCTTGGTCCGCGGCCGGCCCGAGCAAGCCTTCTACATTGGCGCTGGTAACGAGGACTGGGGCACCGAGGATGGATCGGTGTTGGTGCCCGACATTCAGAACGTCAGCTGGACCAGCCTCGACACGGCTCGCGCTGCTGCCGCCGCGCTGCAGGCGCGCGGACTCGAAACCGCCACCATAGGGGTTGAAAAATCCTTCATCCCCGCTGACGCCCTCGACACGATGCGCGAGCTGCTTCCTGCGGCCAACTTTGTCGAGGTACACCCCGTCCTGGAGACCATGCGGGCAGTGAAGTCCCCCCAGGAACTCGAGCACATTCGCTACGCCTCGGTGGCAATCGTGGAGTCAATGCAAGCTGCGTTCCGTGATGCGCAGCCCGGAATGACCAAACGCGACATCGCAGAAATATTCCGTCGCGAGCAGACTGCTCGCGGCCTGTTCTACGAGTACGCCCTCGTCACCATCGGCGGCTCGATGAACCGCTCGCCCTCCGAGGACACCTGGCAGTCGGGAACCACTCTCTCACTGGACTCAGGCGGCATGTACCAGGGCTACATCGGCGACCTGTCGCGGATGGGCATCGACACGGAGCCGACCTCCCGGATGGTGAAGCTGCTCGGCCAGGTCGAAGAAGCGCAGCAACTTGCCCGGACCGTCGTCAGGTCGGGCCGCCGTGGTGGCGACATCTACAGCACGGTCCTGGAGGCGATCCCGAAACTTCCCAACGGCTCGGCGATGAAGTTCGTCGCGCACGGGATGGGCCTGATCACCCACGAGTCCCCGCGTCTGACCTCGACCGGACCCGTGCCCTACCCCGCTACCCACCGCGACGATCCCCTCCAGGCAGGAATGGTGCTGTCGATCGAGGCGTGGTTCGAGGACCATGAAGCCGGCTTCATCAAGATGGAAGACACCCTCATCGTTACTGACGACGGCTGGGAAGCGCCCGGCGACGACGCCCGCGGGTGGAACCACGTGGGCAGTTGATAGTGATCAAAGCACCTCCGACGTGGTTCCTCATCCTCGATGACGACCCCACCGGTACCCAAGGAATCGCCGGGGTCCCCGTCGTTATCCAACCGTCGGCCATTGCCTTCCGCTGGGCCGCCGAACAGGGCGGCTGCGTCTACGCGCTGACCAACACCAGAGCGATGGCGCCCGCACTCGCTCGCGACACCGTCACCGCCTTCGTCGAGGCAGCGAAGGGTGTCGCGAGCGAGTTTGGCCGAGACCTTGTCATCGTCAACCGGAGCGATTCAACCCTGCGCGGCCACTTCCCTCTCGAGATCGAGAGGCTGCAGACGATGACAGACCCACCGGATCACTACCGCGGCTGCCTGCTAGTACCTGCATTTCCCGAGGCAGGGCGGGTAACAATCGAAGGGGTCCACTTCGTCCGGAAGGAAGGTCAGATGGTCCCGGTGGCAGAGACCGAGTTTGCCACCGACGCCACCTTCGGCTTCACCAAGTCCCGCCTAACCGATTGGGCCCGATCCCGCGTCCCAGGTGCCTGGCGCGTGGTGCACCTGGCCAGTGAGACGATTGACCGTGGCGAGGACGCCGTCGTCGAGTTCCTCGATAGCCAAGTCCGATTTACCGTGGTGTGTCCCTCTGTACGCGACGACACCGACCTAGCAGTCCTGGCGGCTGCCCAACGCCAAATTCAGAGGGCTGGCGTGCACTACCTGGTACAGGCAGGTCCCGCCTACCCACGCCACCTAGCTGGGGTCACCGCAACCGGCACCGTGGTGCTTCGGGTCGCCTCACCCGGCGTCATCGTCGTGGGCAGCCACACCGAACTCACGACAAGTCAACTCGCCCACGCCCAGGCCCGGTTCGACCTCAGCACCATTGAGATAAACGTGGCCCTTCTCCTGTCCGAGTCAGCAACAGAGGAAATCGACCGTTGCGTCGAGCAGGCCCGCACCGCATTACAACACCGCTCAGTTATCTTGGTGACCACCCGACTGCGGCAGACCGGCTCGAGCGAAGCACTCTCGCTGCAGATCGCTAACCAGGTCGCGCTCGCCGTGGCCGAGATCACCCGCCAGATTGCCCTCGAGCGCCCGGGCTTCATCATTTCCAAAGGCGGCATCACCTCTCGCGGCGTCGCGGCGGTCTCGCTGGGCTGGGACGCGGCAATGGTCGAAGGCCCCCTGGTCGACCAGACGTTGCCCGTCTGGTCCTCCGCGGGCGCGGAGGACGGGGCCGGCCCCCAACGTCTAGTCATTTTCCCCGGCAACGTGGGAGAGGAAGACCTACTCAGCCGCGCCCTCGAGCACCTAAGCGTCGACGGGATCACCAGCTAGGAGTATCTGCTATGACGACCGACAACCATCCGGGCAACCTGCTAACCCAGGCCAGCCACAGCACACCTCTCGTGGGCCTGATCGTGAAGATGAGTAACTATGCGATAATCGAGCTCGCCGGACACCTGAACTTCGATTTCGTTCTCATCGACACCGAGCACGGGGTCGGAGGAGGCCTGGAACTAGATCAGCACCTCCGGGCGGCTGACGCCGCAGGCATACCCGCGGTCGTCCGGGTTAGCACCCTCAGCCGTACTGAGGTAGCCCGTGCCCTCGACGGCGGCGCTATCGGCGTCGTCATCCCACAGGTTGAGTCAACCGAAGAGGCCGCGACGGCGGTGCAGTTCGCTCACTACCCTCCAATCGGGCGCCGCGGCCTAGCCACCAGCACCCGCGCCGGGCACCAGGGGGTCCTAACCGCTAAGGAACACCTAGCAGCCGCAAAGAAGGACACCCTGGTCATCGTGCAGATCGAGAGCCGTGCTGGAGTCGAGAATTGCGCTTCCATCTTGGCCGTGCCCGGCGTATCTGCGCTGTGGATCGGGCTCAACGACCTCACGTTGGAGTACGGCCACCACAATCAATTGGACCACCCCGAAATTCAGACCGCTCTCAACACCGTGCTGACCCACGCCCATGCCACCTCAACCCCTGTGTTCATCATCGCCGACGACGACGAGACCGCGCGGCTGTGGGCCGCCCGCGGTGCCCGTGCCCTGCTCATCAACTTCTTATCCATTGCTGCCCGAAGCCTGTCCACGCTCAAGGAGTCGCACCGCCGACTCGTGTCAGGAGAAATTGCATGACCATCAAAGAAGAGACCCTGCTCCACACCAACGTCCTCGACCGGCTACGCCTCGACGGGCGCGTTGCCGCCGTCACAGGGGGCGGTCAGGGTATCGGTCGCGGTTTCGCCCTTGCCCTCGCCCAAGCCGGGGCTGCCGTTAGCGTCGTCGACCTCGACGGCTCGCGAGCCCAAGACGTGGCCGACGACATCACCGGGTCCGGCGGGAAAGCCACCGCCATAACCGCCGACGTGCTAAACGATGACGACATCAAGCGCTTCATCGACACCACGATCGAGACCTTTGGGCAAATCGACATAGCGGTGAACAATGCTGGCGTCAACCGCAACTCCGCAGCTGAGGAAGCCACCCTCGATGACTGGGACCTGCACCTGAACCTGAACCTCCGTGCGGTCTTCCGAAGCTGCCAGCTCCAAGCTCACCACATGCTTCCACGCGGCTACGGCAAAATCATCAATACCGCGTCGATGTCATCCCTGCTCGTACCACACCCGCAGAAGCAAGCCCCTTACAACGTCTCTAAAGCAGGCGTTGTCGCGCTCACCCGGTCTTTGGCCGCCGAATGGGCCGATCGAGGAGTACGAGTCAACTGCATCTCCCCGGGGATTGTCCGTACGGCTCTCATCGAGGAATCCGAGACGCTGCGGCCCCTGGTACAGAGATGGCTCGGTGACATTCCCGCAGGGAAGCTCGCCGAAGTGTCCGACCTCCAAGCCGCGATCGTCTTTATGGCCAGTAGCGCGTCTGACTACATGACCGGTCATAACCTCGTCATCGAAGGGGGCCAGTCCCTCTGGTGAGCGGAGGTGAACCGCCCCGGGGTGTCGGGAGCCTGCGTCTATTGGGAAAGCGGAGCATGAAACGAGCGTCGAAGAACTACCCGGTGGATGGTCTTGAAACCCTCCCGGTGGACGGGTCACGCCGCCAGGGAGGCAGCGTGGGTTGTGCTGCGGTGTCGAACTGGACCGGGGTCTGCTTGCCGAGCGCTGAGCGTCTTCGGCGGCGGTTGTAGCTTTTCTCGATCGATCCGACACGAGTCAGGTGTCAAGCAGCGAGGTGTTCGGCGCCTGTCGAGATCTCGGTCCAGACGGCGCGCTCGTCTAGACGGTTGATTCCTTGAAGCGTGTCGCTGCCGGGGTCGTTGGCGGAGGGCTTCCAAGCTCGATTTATGACGAAAGAACTGGAAACCCTCCTGACTGAACTGTATGTGCTGATCGACGACCG
>JAABUR0100002088.1_pt1 | contig 32390 bp, 44 predicted proteins | sample 5560091 | NCBI WGS metagenome assembly JAABUR01 (sample SAMN10711879, study PRJNA513375) | rock metagenome | isolation source: Antarctica rocks | place: Antarctica: Victoria Land, University Valley sud
ATGCTACTTAGATGAATGCCGGGGCAAACGTAGCGGAGTTCACCGTAGGCAGCAGAAGCTGCGCGCCAGTATCTTTGCGCTGGGGGGAATTGTAGGGTTGGTGGATACATTTGGCCCAAGGTAGTGGCTTGTGAGGAATTCAGATTAGGGAAATTCGATTTTATGAAATCAGTGAGGTGTGTCGTATTTGCTGTACGGCCTTTGGGCGTAAAGACCGTGCCTTCGTCATTTGCATCGCCGTAGATAGCGGGGACGTGAACGAAGGCGCCGGCGTCGAAGGATTGGATGGTGTAGTCGGGGATGAAATCGTAATCAAGCGTTGGATTGTAGGGAAAGAGAGGTTTTATAATTCCGTCGGGGAATTTGGTATTGATGTTGTACTTTTGGAGAGTCGCGATGGGGAGAGTGCGGAGGCAGGCGAGGGTGTCTTTCTTGCCGGTGTCCTTTTCTGTGCAATTGGTTCGGGATACTAGGTCGTCGTATTGGTATTGAGATTCTGATACGGTTCGTAATGCTCCGAAGGATTGAGACTCGGCGGCGGTGGCGTGGAAGAGCCCTTCGTCTTTGCCGCCGTAGGCGGTTAATTGGAGGGTGACGGACGCTGCACCTGCGCTGGAACCGCCCATTACAACATGTCCCGGGTCTCCTCCGAACTACAAGGCCGTTAGTGGGATCAAACTTCGAGCGTACCAGTCTCGCTTACTTTGTTAATAAACTTTTGGATCCATTGCAATGCCTGTCTCTGGTCTTTCAGTCCATTATTCAAGCTCCCATTCGCCTTTACTTCTGAACTCGCCAAGAACCCGTAAGGACCCACACGGTAACCCAAGGTTACGACTACTATGTTCAACCCAGAAGCTGCTACAAGTACACCACCGTTCAGGTTCGGGTTGGAATTTGTATTGAAACCGCCTCCTTGTATGTAGAGATAGACGGGCAATTTAGAATCCGAAGTTGCTTTTGTAGGGGCGTAAACGTCGAGGAAGAGGCAATCCTCACTGAATGCAGCGGGTATCAAGTCACTGTTGGCCACGAACTCGCGGGTTCCGAGGCATTGAGGGCCATGCTGTGATGACCATGTTAGCAGAGGTACCATTTGCATTCGGATTCTTCTGACGTACCTGGTCTGCTTGCTGGATGGTATCGTTTGGTAGGGGGTTCTGCGGTGCCGCGAACCGCAAGTTTCCCAGCGGCGGTGCCGCATACCGTATCCCCAGCCATTGACTGATCCCTCCGCCCACCGGTTGTCCTTGGTACTTGGAATAGCCAAGATTCACCACTGCTGACGAAGTTCCCCTGTGTTGTAGACCCAACCCCAGACCGAGACCCAAGGCCAAAAAGACGAGTACCACGGCCACGCATATTGCACAAATCAGTCTCGGTTTGGTCCGCATCCTTTGACGCCAGGATGGTGTAGCTTGCGGGTTGGGAAATCCTTCATACGACCTGAGTAGTTCACCGGTGCTGGAAGCGGAAGAACCTTCGAAAGTCCTTTGTTCGTATTTCCCCTGAAACATGGTTGCTGTAGAGGCTCTTCGGCGCATTTAACGAGTGTAGGAGGCCGCCCTGGACCGATGGGTAGTGTTATCTGTCGCGCTGAAAGCGGAGATGGTACATGGTGCTGTATGTATTCGATAATCGAGGGTTTGTCGATCGTTCAGAATGTAAGTCTGTTGGTATTAAAGAACGACATTGAAAGGTTAAAGACCACTACTCCGTACTGCCCCTCCACCAATCACATCAAGCGCGAAAAGCCAATGGCCTGGAACAGTAGTCGGTGATGCAAGAAAGAAAGAACAAACAAAAAGAAAGGAAAGATTGATGGAAGGAGTGCTTGATTAGGGAAGCTTCATTGGTCGATTGTCTGCACCGAAGATGAAGATGGTGGTGGGTTGGTTGTTGGTGGGCTGAGGACCAACAGACGGGAACCAGTCGGGCTGACAGTTGCGGCCACGGTCTGCTGCGCCAAGCAATCTCCGCACACACACGGCCAGTGCGATTAGGTAAGCATTACTAATTGTACACGTGCAGACGACTGACTGTCTTGGCCAATCAGAAATGCCGAGAATGAGCGGGAGTCTTAGCAACAGTATTCCGTATGGAGTATTCCGTACTTACAGAGGTACAACAGCTTGCGCTGCCGTAAGGTACCACAATAGAAATCATCCGCGATTTTGGTTGGGACGCCTTAAAGCTTACCATAGTATGCACCATAATACTTTAAAAAGACCTGATCTGGTGGCGGAGTACCTTAGGTTGATAGGCGTGCCTCTGGCGTTTGCTGACAAGTGACAACGCTGAGAGACAACGCTGAGACATTACTCGTAACGTAGTCTCACTGTCTGCGCCCGCGACATCTCATTTGCTTCCAACGCATTGTTCAGCTCCCAACGGAGCGCCCCATCGTTGCCGTCTTGGTCGTGTGCTCATCCAGTTCATCAGGTACATGGTTAGGTACATACAAAAGATGCATGAACTTAGCATCCACGGCACTGGTCTTCTTGGGTCAGGCACACCAAGTGTAACACTCCCGCCTGCTTTTTGCCTGTATTTGTTTGCAGCTTCAGGCGTCCTACTTTCAACCATCTCATTTGCATGTAGACGGTTCCTGTCCAGCCCTGCGGGGATCCGGGGACGATGTTGGATATGGGCTGGCTCGTTGGCCGTGTCTTTTATTACCGTCTCAATCACCATCCTCAGGTTTGCAAGACTCTGTCTCGTTTGTTGCTGCCGAGTCTTCCGAAAAGTCCTACCCTTCAGCCATACTCAATTCCATTCTGGCAGGCTATGGTTGTGTTCAGGTCGCTTCTTCATACGTATCATCCGACTCTCTTCGCGTTGTATCCTCTCGCCCGTCGCTTCTTGTGACAGCTAGACCAGGGGTGGTCTGCCCGACTTAAACATTCCCCATCCCCTGTTATCTACCAAGTATGCGAGTTAGTAAAGATGATCTCCTGCTACATAGCCTGAGATTGAGATGGACATGTGCCAACAGACTAGTCGCGATCAACACAGTGACTCTCTGTGGTGAGCTTGTTAGAATAGAAGTTGCAAGCAGCAGCGGAATTCGAGGCTTGAAGGCCCATCGTAATTGCAGTGAATGTGCTCAATATCGTAGCGTTCGCCATGCTAATCATAGCACAGTTGGGAGGGACCAGAAGCTGGTTGGTCTGTTGCCCGATGAGGGCTGTGCTTGGTGCTAAGGGTCTTTGCAACCAACTACAACGATATAGGTATCGGAAAATACAAATTTCGTGATTATTGTTAACCGTTCAAGGTTTCAACTCTCTGGTTCCGTTGAGATTTGAGGCAACCCATCCTAAGCTCGAGCAAAAAAACCCGATACGACGCCAGGCCTTTGTTCTTGGATTTTGTACGCCACTGTCGTGTAGCATTCACCATTCATAACTCATGGTGATTTGCTCGTTCACATGCTTGGTGTGCAGTCTTGACAGGTTTCTGATTGCACGAGGGATACAGGTGACAATCGAAGGGGAGGCTCGGCGATCAAAATGATCAGACTACTAAACCGTTCAATTTAAAACCGACGTTGCGCCTGGAGCTCTGAGCTTCTGCTATGCGAGTCTCGACAACAGTGGAATTCTTGGGATTCATTCCGCTCAGCCCAGGTGGCGAAGGGCCGTGGTGCCCATTGGCTGTAATTCTTACGGTAGATATTTCAATAGGTCTATACCCCTTCGACATCCTGGTCTTCATTACATTAAGTGGACGTTTTTTCGAGGCTCCGAGAACTTCGGAATTGAACGACAGGAGGTCGAAAATTTTATACATGACCTCGCTAGGAGCAACATTATTGATTTCCTTTTAGGGCCTTTATGGGAGCCAAGATTGAAGTCTAAAGAAGCCTCAAGTTTCTCAATCTGGGCACTGAGGCGGAGATATGGTTATAATAATACAAAGCTACCTATCCATTGTCGAGTACAAAGAGCCGCAAACTTACGTCTTTGACGTCAGTCTTTGGAAACACGCCAATGGCTGCCTACCTCTACTGAAAGGAAATGACTGTGATGTGCAACTCAAGTGTAGCAGGAGACTCTCAAAACCATGCGGAAAAGAGTTTTGACTGTGATATTTTGTCAGGGTTATCCCACTCAGCTTAGTAGTCATCATGAGTTGAGAGTGGTGCGCATTTCGAAATCGAAAGAGGTGTGCTGGTACAGTTCTTTGAGGTAGCAAGTTAAGAGAGGTCAACGCTTTGTTTCAAGACCTCGATTCCATTGAACGGCTAACCGGTCTGAGGCTATCCCCAGTGGCCAGTGCTTAGATAGTTAACACTGCCCTGTCCATTCACCCTCAAACGATGAAGACAGCTTGAACCTGAAAGTGAATTTACTAGAAGAGATCATAAACCCTACAGCCAACGGGACGTTGATACGGAGAAGGAGGAGTCTTGGCGATGGTGTTGAGGTCGGGTGTAACATGACGTTGTACCTACTGGACACTCGTATTCTAGCCGATTTCGCCGATTAGATATCGCCAGATCCTGTCATTTATTAACTGCGGAATATTTACTTCGTAGAATACCTACTGCACTCACTCATCATGGGGTGGAAATCATTCGCCAAATCATATCTTACTACGCGGCACTCTACCTTGGAATCGGTCAGAGATTGAGTCTTGTGATCTATCAATGAGCGCTTGCTGATTGATCATCATGAAACCCCGTGCTCACCGTCTCTTGCGCCTGCCAAATGGCGGGCGGACTTTGTTTCAATTACTTCACCCGGAGGATTCACCGCTAAATCCTTTGTTTCCAAGGCTTATCTTTATCCTCATAACCTCCGCACCACCCTACTCCTACGACTCGCATTCTTTATCTGGTCTGGCTTTCGTCCCTCAAGAGAGAGATCACCGAGATCCAAGGAACCACTCAACCACCAATTATCCGAGCTTAATGGTGCGACAGCATCATCCGCCTCGGCACTGACAGTCATTTCCAGTCTCCATGGGTACAACTTCTGAGCCCGCGGACCCGGCAGTTGGCGAAAAGCAAGAGCCAGCAGCCGGTCCTGATGCAGCGACCACATGGAGAATACCAACGTGGCGAAGGTTCTTTGGCGGTCTGAAGCCGGGGCCCTCCAGCTCTGTCGTATCTTCTGAGGGGTACGAGGAAGCCAAGACAAGGCCTGAGAAATGGAGTTTGGGAGTCTTAAACGACAGGGAGACGGAAGAAGTGCCAGGTACGTGGATCCTCGAACGATGGCCGCAGGCCTTTGGTGGAACGTCCACGTCACTAGTCCGTGACTCGAGTTTTACGCAACTCACCTCGAAATGCTTTGGTAGTTCTTTCCACGTACTAACCTGAGCGGCGTCTTTAGGTTCTGTCCTCCTCATGTCAAATACCAATCGCAATGAGCCTCTAGGTTTGCGCATTGCACCAGCCAGAACCTCCGCTTCTTCGCTACCTTCGCCTTTCCCTCCAAGCTCTAGACCGCCGTCTACAAGGCGGGAATCACATCGCTCGATAGAGGAGAAGAAAAAGACACCAGACGGCACAATGATCTTGGATCCTCAGCCAGACGACTCCATGAATGATCCTCTTAATTGGCCATCATGGAGGCGAGACATCGCTCTGCTGTCACTAGGCTTTTATTGCATGATTGGAGGCGGTATGACGCCCGTTTTAGCTGCCGGATTTTCGGACGTCGCTTCCACATATCATGTTTCCATTCCACAAGTTGCACTTACCACTGGATTCTACATGATGGGCCTCGGCTTGGGTTCTGTCGTCTTTTCACCAACCGCAATTCTATTCGGGAAACGCCCGGTATATCTTGGCTGTATCCTCCTCTTCATAATTAGTGCGATATGGTGCGCTCTTTCACCTAATTACCCTTCATTGGTGGTTGCCAGGATCTTTATGGGCTTCGCAGTAAGCCCCTGCGAGTGTCTTCCGTCCGCGACAGTCGCAGAGATCTTTTTCCTGCATGAGCGCGCATATCGATTGGGAGTATATACCTTGCTTCTTCTCAGTGGCAAAAACTTGATACCTTTAATCAGTGCAGCAATCATTCAAACTCTCCACTGGCAATGGGTCTTTTGGTAGGCAATTTCTCATAGTTGATGCAACAAGACGCTAATAATGATCAGGATTGTTGCTATGGTCGTCGGCTTCTGTTTTGTTCTAATGTTTCTTTTCGTGCCCGAAACTTTTTGGGACAGAACGCCCCGTCCCCATACGAAGAGCAAGAAGACTACGTTCGCTTCACTATCTGCTATATTCAATCATCCAACACATGAAAGGAACGGTGCAGCGCCCGCAGGCGAAGATGGTGCTGTGGACTTGAGGAAACGTGCCATTGACAATTCCGCCAAAGCTAAGGGCTCAGATCGACCGACAACTGCCGAGAGGTGTCAGCAAAGGGCCATCCATCGGGTTGGATTTGCCGCCAATGCTGTCACTGAAGAAGAAGACCAAGTAACGAATTGTGCAGATAAGGAGGGCAATGGGTTGGAGGCACGTGCCTACCATCTCGATCCTGAGGATGTACCGTTTGATGGGATAATGCGTAGTGCCATAAGCTCAGAAAACACAGCTCATCCTAAAAGAGTAGTTGATGCTGCCGAGATCGATACTAACGCAGGCCAGGACGTTTCAAGTATCCCGACTTCGTTGGCAAGCCACTCTTTCGCAGACAAGGTCTTGCCTAAGGGTGAGGGACCAGCAACTCCAGACCTTCGTAACTTCAATTCCCCCTTCTATCTGCATAGTGAAGAACCAGGGACCGACTACATCAACAACAAACACGAAGCCCCTCCACCAGATATGGCACGCCCACATTCTGCAGTATCAGAGCCGGCCACACCAGCTTACAGTGAGAACTCAACTATACCAAAGCATCTACGCTACACAACAAATCTCCGAACTGCACCCCCCAAGTCCTTTGCCGAAACCTTGAAACCTTGGAATGGTAAGCTTCGTAATGAGAATTGGTTCCTCGTCGCCTTGCGTCCATTTATCCTCTTCGCCTACCCGTCCATTTTGTGGAGTGCCCTGATATACTCCCTCAGTATCGGCTGGTTAATCGTGCTGTCGGAATCGGTATCAACGATTTACCGCACGAAAGAGACATACAATTTCTCCGCGCTAGGCGCTGGTCTTGTCTATATCTCTCCATTCGTGGGAGGGATTCTGGGCACGGCTGTAGCAGGGAAAGTTAGCGATCTCATAGTTCGTTTCATGAGCCGGCGAAACGGAGGTATCTATGAACCTGAATTCCGACTGGTCATGGCTATTCCGATTACCATCTCAACATGCATTGGCTTGACGGGTTACGGCTGGAGCGCTCAAGAAAAGGACAAATGGATCATTCCGACCGTGTTCTTCGGTATCATTAGTTTTGGGTGCTCCTTGGGGAGTACAACCTCGATTACTTTCGCAGTCGATAGCTATCGGCAGTACGCAGGGGAGGCGCTGGTAACCTTAAATTTCTCCAAGAATATCTTCCACGGCTTGGTTTTTTCCCTGTTCTTCAATCGCTGGCTTGAAGCCGATGGTGCGAAGAACGTCTTCCTAGCAATTGGAGGGATTCAATTGGCTTGTCTAGCCACCACCGTGCCAATGTACATTTATGGCAAGCGAGCCAGAATGTGGACGGTTCGGAGAAATTTCATGGAGAAATTCTAGGTGGACAACTCGTTGGTTGCATCCTCCGACCCTTGGTTTGGTGGATTGTCCACTCGAGGGTTGTAGATACTAGAGTGCATACTGTGAGACGTTACGACTGTTGTTTTTGCATAGCGGCATCGGGGAGGTCCGAGTATTTGAGACTCCTCATGAATATCTACCTTTGGGCTGTCTACCCAATGCCAAATACCGGTACTTGAAGGTAACTATAGAGTTATTAAATGCACACTGATACGGAACGAAAGGCGCACCTGCAAGGAGTTGGACCTTGCATAAAACCTACATATAGTCTCCTCTACCTTATCTGTTCCCATTCAGCATTTTCTGGGTTTACAGATAATCTCAAGTCTTCCAGGACGTTGTATCAGAGAATTTCCCGCTATCCAATTTCCATCGTCGTTTCAAGGATGCCGACCATGCTCTTTCCCTTTTCAGTGAGTCGCGCTTCAACGCGCTTCCGAACGAAACTTTCTTTTTTCCAGTTTGGGAAACACTCGCGACAATCCCACATCAATATTCCATCAAATTCAAGCCCTCTTTGTTGCTCGTAATCGCAGAGGCTTATGGGCAGGTCCTAAGCATTGACCCCTGCGGTTACCTGCCTGGCAGGTGTCGAGAGAGCATGTTTTGTTCTACACGCAATGAGAGTATAGAAAGGCGAACGTGTCTCGCAAAGATTCTACGAAAGACAATGTTATCAAAATAATTCCTTGGCAGTTAACGCCCCAATGCAAGATTATATCTGCAACGGTAAAGCCTCCATTCAAAACATATTCCAATACATTGGCCACACACGAGGCTCCAGCGCCAGACTCTGAGCCTTCAAGCGCGGATTCGGATACATGGAGCTGGATACAGCGACTGAAACAAGCATTCAGGGATGGTTGGGTTGCTTTTCATAAGGCCAAATGGCTGACAACTGGGTTTGCGACTGTCATCATTGCCATTTTGCAGTCACACATGTTGAAGTCGGCCCTCAACTACCAAAGATCGTGAAGGAGAAAAAACCGCCATTTAGGTTAGGAGTCTGGCTACGTACGATGTCGACCGCTCTGCGTCCAGACTCCAAGCACTAGGAATTTCTTAGTGCGGTGGTGATGAGAAAACTCTTCACATAGAGAGAGGCAGATTGGCTGCGGTCAACCATCAATGATTTTGGATTCCGCAATTCGCTGCACACTTCTTTCACCTCCATCCCTGACGTCTCACAAGTAACCTTGGGGTCCTCTTTCTTCTCTTGCCAGATATGAGATCAATAATGAGCTCGAGGAGATCAATCATCTCATTCACTCTTGGTGGCTTTCTCTCATCGAATCTGTGTTGCGCTGTGGACCGTTTCACAACCCCCATCGCCCGCCTTGCTACCAGAGAGATTGACCTCAAACTTGACAGCATTGCACGCCTACAGCCATCTTATGCCTCCAAGAAGCAGGCTGATCAGGATTCTAAATATTGGGGAGAAGTTCATAAGATAACAGTACGGCTTAAGAGGCAGAATGTGAGGATGGTCAACAAGGAGCAAAATGCAGATTTGCATGCCATACAGGCTGACTACGATCTAGTGCAACAAGCTCTACTAGCAATCGAAGAGAAGAACAACACCCATAAGTACGTTATGCCGACCTCTGCATCGAGTCTATCAATATTTTGTTTATGTAAGTCTGTCCGCATCAGCAAACACCAAGTCGAAATAGCGCTAGTTGATGCCGAGCAATCTGCTATAGCCACAATTGCTTGCTTTGCTCGGCCCAAATCGGTATCACGATTCATATTTCGATCCTTTCTAGCTATCACATTCATCGATGAAGTACTGCCTGCCTGATATAGGTCTGTGCCAGACCGGTATTTGTTACTAGTCCCTCGAACTTTGGATTGTTGTTCAGTACTAAGAGCAACCCAACAGCGTCAGTCACTTAGGTCACATATATAGCAGTCTTTCTGGATTACCACTTTGGTTTGCCTGGCTACGTTGTGGCCACATCAACAAAGCTCGCAGCGACTGCTTCCGAGTAGATACCCTTGGTGTGATTATAATAGATCGAGGGATTCTGCGCTCTGTTCGTGAACGCGGCCAAGAGGTCGAGAGTCAGCTTCCTAACACTTCCTCGGAAAGGGCATCCGGGTCTTGGAGAATCCGACCCAGTAGAACTTACAGCCGATACACCGAGGCAGGAAATGGGCGGCAAGGGGCAGGCTAAGAGTCATTCTCTGTTTGTTGTCTCTCGCTGACTCTGGCCGTACCTCCTAACCTTTTCGTTGCCCCTCGCTCTCCCTGCCTCTACGCATCGCTGTCTCTTCGACTCCCCGCTGTTGCTTCTCTTCCCTCTGTCCCTCTGTGCCCCCAATCTATCCCTGTCCCTTGACCTCGCTGCTTCTTTCTCCTTCTGCCCATCTTACCGCTTTTAATCTCTCGCTATGCCTCTTGCCTCTCTGCCCCTGTTTCTTTCCATCTCTGGCTGCCTCTATCCCTCCTTAATGATCTAGCTCCAATAAGCTCTCAGCTCTCACTCTGGACCTTCCTTCTCTTGCCTCTCGTTACTTTTTCAAACTTCTGAAATCTAATTTGTTCTTTGCTTTGACGGGTTTTTCGGAACCCCACTCCAGGTTCCTTTACCGCAACAGCGCGGAAAACCAGGAAATGCACGTACACTTTTGCAATTTCTTTGGGTTCGCATATCTTGCTGTGATCTGACCCGTTGTTCAACTCGTTGTGTCGTTGCTGAACCCCCTCGGCCCGCTCGATCGAAGCTTTGAGGTAACTCGATGCACAGTGTTCTTGACGACATATCTTTCTTTCATCTTCATTGACTTGTACCTGCGTAAATAATCACATCCTACCTTCCACAGTGTATACTATTACATTCAATGCCCTCTATGCACGTTCACCAACCCCACACAAATATATACAAAACCCCGACCCCCGCCCACACCACCCTCACCCACAACTAAACGGCGCACTCACCTTCCCGCTCGCATATGCATCCACAATCTGCTTCACACTAACATACATCCCCGCCACACAAACAAACGCCCCGGCCGCCAACGTCGCCACATTCAGCCCCGTCATCGCCGCCCGCTTCCTCAACGCCTGCATCCCCCCCTTGTCCACCCACGTATCATAGAGCCAAAACGCGCCTGCGAGGCCATACGTATACCAACTCGCGAACAAGCTCGCGGCGATGCCGATGAGGTAGTTGAAAATGGGCACGCCGACGGCGAGGACGAAGGCGGCGGCGTTCATGAGCACGACGAGGGCGATCCAGACGCTCCAGCCGAGGAGGGTGTGGCTGTGCAGGTGTTTGCTTTTGCGGAAGAAGCGGACGAAGAGGAGCTTTGCGGCGGTGTGCGAGTACAGGCTGCCGGCGATGAGGAAGTTGGGGATGGCGATGCCGTAGGCGGCTTTTTGCCATTTGAGGGGGAGGGAGCTGAAGGAGGGGGAGGCGACGGCGGGGCCGGTGTAGATGTAGGTGATGACGGCGAAGACGGCGTAGAAGGTTGTGGCGAAGATTTGGAGGGTGTAGGCGGCTTTCATGGCGTCGCGGGGGTTTTTCATTTCGGAGCTGTGGGTGGAGGAGTCAGGGGGGTGGGGGCGGAGGTGTGGGGCGGGGGGCGGGGGGCGTACATGAGGATGAAGAACATGAAGTGGCCTTTGGAAGATGAGGTTAGCCTAAATGAGATGTGCTCGAACGAAAGGAAGAGAAGCAGGTCAACCTACCGGCGTACGCGAAGACCGGATTTGTGATACTAATAAATGCCGTCACAAAATCCGTTTTCACAACGATATCTATAGGTGCACCCGACGGGTTGATACCGGCTCCGATCATGCCCACTAAGCCTGCAACCATAATGGTGATCACACTCAGCACGCTCAGCCAGCTCAACCGGTCAAGCGTACGGGGTAATGCGCAAAGAAGCGTCGGTATGGCGAAGACGCCGGTGTACAGCATTAGACAGAGCTTGTTCGAGGACAAAGCGCCCAGGGCGATCTGACCGGCAAGTAGTTGACCACCTGTAGCGAAGACGGCGAAGACGACGGTACCAAAGGAAAGAATTTCGCGGCCTGGCCAACCGAAGAGGATCATGCCTGCGTCTCCCATGTTGTGGACTGAGAGGTTTTGGTTAGCTTACCTCTCTATAATGGTTTCGAATTAAAGATCGAAAACTCTGTGCAATATTAAAACCGGAACATCTGGTCGCACTCCTACTCACCTTGAGGATGCCGCAATTTGAATTGTATGAGAATCCAGCTCGTGAATAGAGCGAACACTCCAAGAAAGACGATGAGTATCAGGCCAGGGACTAAGCCGACGACGGCGAGGGAAGAAGGCAGCGAGAGCATGCCATTGCTGACAATCTCAGCAATCATGAGCACGGCAACGAGCTGCCACGTGAGGGTCTTGTAGTGAATATCATGATGTTCTTCAGGGCCAAAGACATCATTTGGAGACTGATTGCCGACTGCGGGGTCCGGGCTCTCTTCCACGCCGTCGCCATCGTATGAGCGATACGGCTTTTCTTCTCCCAGGTACATCTCCGACATGCTGGCGGTTTGATGCGCAGCAAGTGAGATGGAGATGAGATTAGTGATACGCAAACATGATAGCTGGGACGATTCAGACCTTGATATGAAATTAATAGCCGAGGATCCCCGCTCGTGGTTCTGGTACCCTAAAGACCGGGGTAGCTGGGAACTGATAAGGGGGGTGGGGGGCCTAGACCGCAGTCGCGATAAGATACACTAGGGCTGGACGTCCAACCTGAACACATTCCCGGTGAGCCGATGGAACTTCTGGACATGCAACTGCCCTGCAGCGGAATCAATGTTCAATGCCGTCGGAATTATCTGCAGATGGCAGATCTTGGTAATCCACCAGCTCCATCGCATTGATTAGATCGACGGAAGGATGGCCAAACTTCTCTGAGTACGCGGTAGTTTCGGAATGGGAAGCGCGGCGTCATGTCTCCAAGAGCGCTGATGACACCGTTCAGACTGAAATTGTGTTTCTGAGCTGTGGCGTGGCATTGTGGACGTTGGGATACCCTGAGATAGTGCATAAAAGCCAAAGGGCAATAGGACTGAGAGTATAGAGTAGTCCATGACCATCCATAGAGCATTATTAAAGAGAACATTCGAGAGAGAGTGACCTTGATGAAGAGAGACAGTCAGTTGAAAGGTCATTCCCATCACACATCAACGCCAATAACGCTATGCGTTACGAGGTGCAAGAAGTTGCTAAGACGAGGTTGACGACGACAGATCACGTCTAGCAGCATATCAGCAACGGCGTTCCTGCAATCAATCCCAATTGCACCATAAAAAAGATATCGGTCAAGAATTATGAGTCGATGCTGATAACTCAATAGGCGTTACTATAATGACTTTTCTTCGCATAGTCGGCTATAAGTATGAAAAGGCCACAATAATGAAGTACCACATAAATTGATATTGGCACGTAGAAGTTTGGCCAATGAACGTGCTCGGTTGTGCTGACGTAAACCATCGTTGGAGCCGGTGATACAAACGCTTATGCCGACCTTTGTGTCATGAACATGGAGCTTCGATGACAACCTATCAGGCCATTTCGACCTCTTTAGAAACCTCCAATAGTTCCAATGCTCCATCCTCTTGGCAGCGTCTACCTTCGACCGATCCCAGTCGTCTAGCACCCGAAGATGCTTTCTACGCGCACTCTCCTCCGCGTCGACGGCGTGACCAGGAGGCCCACGCGAGGGTCAACGGTGAATACATTGATGCTGATTCAACGAGCGGGAAGACTGGGGTAAATTTGCGAGGGAGACGAGATAAAGACCGAGGCAGGAGTGGGAGTCGCAAGGACAATGGCGTGTGGAAAAAGTTACTGTGGGTGAAGCAGTCATGTATGCACGTCCTCGGAAATCAATGAAGTGCTAGATCTAACGAACTGCATAGATCCCGATAACTATACCGATCCGCCAACGTTCCTATCTCACCTCCAGCGAAATCCTCGCCTGCAACCATACGATTTTTGGCCTCTTGTAGCGGATTCCACTGTTATTGTCCAGCATATTTGTTCCGTGGCGCTGTTTATCTGCTGTTTCGTTGGTATCTTCCAGGAACGGATCTCTCCGGTTTCAGTCGTGAGTTGGGGCACTGCGGGGACAGTCTTGGGTTGGGTCCTTTGGGATTTCTGGATCGGGCAAGAGGAGGCCTCGAAAGGAATGCCTGAGCCTCCATCTTTTGGAGTCGAGGGATATGCAGGAGACGCGGAGAGTACTGCGTCTGGAAGTGCTTTTAGTTCGACTTCCCAGAAACCTGAAGCGCAAGGTGTCGGTCTTGGCTTGAGTCTGGCCAACGCAAGTCTCCAGCCTAGTCATGGCCACTCGCAGAGTACAACATCAGCGCCTTCGGTATCTTCTTCCACTTTATCATCCCCGCCAAATGGGCTCTCCAATTCCATGCACTACAACCCTTTCTGTCCCTACTACTCCACATCCGCCTTCTCCCCCCGCAACCAACAACGTCTCGCAACCGCCAAATCCGCCCTCCTAATCTACTGCGCCCTCCTCGGCCTTAGCCCCATTCTCAAATCCCTCACCAAATCCACCACCAGCGACTCTATCTGGGCACTGAGCTGCTGGCTCATGTGCATCAACGTTTTCTTTTTCGACTACGGCGGCGGTGTCGGCGTAAAGTACGTCAAATCCGCTCTCAATGCTGACTCTCATTCTCCGAACGCTCGAAGTCTCCGTTTAACACCCACACGATCGTGTTGCTTATGACGTCGCTAGATTCCCCGCCTCCCTCTCCACCAACGCCGCCCTCATGGCCTCCACAGTCCTCGCCTCCCGTCTCCCCAGCACCACCCATGTCTTCAGCCTCACCCTGTTCAGCATCGAAGTCTTCGGGCTCTTTCCCGTTTTCCGGCGGCACCTCCGCCACATTTCCTGGCGCGGGCACCTCTTGCTAACACTTTCCCTCGTAATTGGCGCTGGCGCGGGCATGGGCATCACGTTGGTGCGCGACGGAGGTTGGAAGGCGGCAATTGTGGGGATGGTGCTTTGGGGGTTGGGGACGATGGTGGTGATGGGGGGGTGTAGCTGGTGGTTGATTGGGTTGCAAAAGTATAAGAATGTAGTGATTGGACCATGGGACCCGGCGAGGCCGGTTATTAGGGGAGGGCAGTGGGAGTGATTCGAGAGCGTACCAATATCAGATGGTACGAGTGTCTCTCTGTCCCTGTTCCACCCTTATGTCTAACCCCTCACCTGCCCCTGCCCCTCGTCTTTCCCTCAACGCGCGTGGCCCTCGTCTCCTTCTCGGCGCCCCTGCCCCTCGTCTGCCCCTGAGTGGCTCCGCCCCCCGTCTACCCCCCGCTAACCATACTCTCATGTCCGTCCCCATGCCGAAACCCCATCAACGAACCTTGCCCCTAGATCCCTCCCTTCGCAGTCTCCACCCTCCCTCCATCCCATCTCTTACCCCAACCTCTCAGCAAAGCACCATCAAATCCAGCATAGTACAGAAGAACAGCAACAAGAACACAAGCGATACCCACTGGGCCCTTAAAAGTTCCTTTCCCCGAAGCGGGTACGAAACGCAATCAGAGACCAAGCCGCAGACACACGGGAAACATCTACGCTTTATTTTCGTCGTACAGGGTTTTTTTACCGTAGCGTACCTGTGGTCCGTTCTATTTTTTCCTTCTAGGTGGAGGTGAGGTTTTTGGACGGAGAGATATGTATCATACTCACGCCCCCCCCCCTGAGGCTTTATGGCGTGTGTTTATTCGGCTTAGTGGGTTTTTTTGGAATAGAAGAATAGGATTACTTTGCGGAAGCGATGGGGTTCTTTTTTATGGACGATGGTATGTTGTTGGGGTGGGATGGGGTTTTGACAAGGTTGGTTTTTGTTGCGTTCGAGTGGTTGGTTGGCGTTTGGGGATATCTAACGTCCCCGGTTTTAAAGTAGATGTCACATTTTTTTTTTTTTTCTCGCATGATTTTTGGAAAAATTGTTTTAACCAACAGCTTTTCAATCATGATTCAACATAAGGTAGCTAAAATGCTTTGTTCATAATGACGCGAACACCCCTTCGGTGTACATAGGATCTGTGTATTACCAACTACCATGGCACCATATCTTTTTTTTTTGTTCTTTTCGAAGTAATCTGCCGACCTGACAAACAGCCCCATGAACAGAACACCAGGCCGTTTCGCTTGGAAAACGAGAGGGGTTACCTTTGTGCTGAGAAAATCTGGGAACGGATAGGTTTGTTGCAATGCGAGGCTGAGATAAGCTGGACTGATCTTTGGCTGTGGGTAAGTTGGAGGCGCTGTGATTTGTCCAAAGGTGATTCATAGTGTACGATATCCTGCAGCCGCGCTCTCTGTACTGCTAAATTTCCCTTATCCAAGTCACCTCATCCTCCTCTGCTTCCGCCTCTTCGTCGTCCTCCCTCCACCCCCGCATCCCCTGCGCCACATCGGCATCCCAGCACCGCTCCTCCTCCTCCTCTGCCCTCCGCTCCTCCCCTCTCCACCTCTCTCCCTCCTCCCTCCGCACCTGCCCCCTCATCCTCCGCATAGCCCCCAACGCCTCCTTACACCGTTCCAACTCCATCCTCGCAAACCCCAACCTCACGCTCATGCCCCCCAGCTTCCAAAGCCTCTCCTGCCTTTCCCTCGCTCTGACCTCCGCCTGCGCTGCCGTCCTGGCGAATGAGGAGGCGAGATACTTCCACAGACCCTGCGCTTGTCGCTCGTGCTTTCGTCGCTGCTTGGCGTGAAACTTCCAGGCTTGGATGTCGGCTTTCACGGCTGCGACGTTGGTTTTCGCGAGGGCGATTCTGGCGAGCGCGGCTCGCTCGCGCTCGGGCCAGGTTGCTTCGGAGTGGGCTTGGCGCATTTTTTCTCGTCGCTGCTGGTGCATCCATTCGTTGTTTTGGTACTCGTAGTCGCGGTAGGACCAGCTTGTCGTTGGCGAATCTCCTGGTCGGTAGTTTGGATTTAACGTGGTTTCGTTGAGCAGGTCGTCGTAGATGGCGCGTCGGTGTTCGTCATGAAGCTCTTCGTAGGCTGTGAGGAGCTTCTTATGGATTAGCTTACTGGTGGACGGTAGGAGTGAGGAAGGGGCAACTACTTTTTGGAAAGCTGCACACGCGGCTGGGCTTCCGAGGTTCTTGTCCGGGTGGAGCTTGAGAGCTAGTCTCCTATATGCGTTCTTGATCTCGTGCTTTTTGGCGCGTCGGGACACCCCCAGCGTGGTGTAGTGATCCACCATGACATGAATTGGTATCGCGTCAGGGGTGCTAGATTCCAACTTTCTGTGAAGATGGAGATAGCGAGGATCTATCCAACTTTACTCTTTGATGTAATTGAGAAAGATATAGGAGATATTGAGACGAGAGCAGGCGCTCAATGGAAAGTAGGTCATGTTGTAGATCGGTGTTGGGCTTTCAGTTCGCGAGTATAGACGCGACATGCATCTGAAGTGAATACGGTGGTTGAACTGAAGTGAGGTGAAGTGAAAAGAGGTAAGGGCTAGCCCGTGCTAACTAACCGCTATAAACCTCGTAATTGGACAGATGGAGAGGAAGATTAAATTGAAGAACTAGTGGAGATACTCTGTTAGTCGTTGCTTTGACTACTCACACAAAGATCCTGATCTTTTGTTCTACTTTCGCTCCCTCATCCTTGACAAAGTTGGCTTACACGACATTGGTGGCCAATTTAGCTCGTAAAGGGTTGGGCAATAGCCTTCGGAGATATGCTTCAACTTAATCCTTCATGAATCCAAACTCTATGGCATCCACATATCCCGTCAACTTACTTGTAGCCAAAAATTCCGTCTCGTTCCTGTTACCCAACAATCCCATATTCATCCCAAACTCTACGCGCCCTTCATTTTTCGCCCTTACACAACTCCAAGCAAAACTCGCCAAAGTCTCCCTTCGTCCCTTCTTTGATGTCATGTTCAAGCCTCGCATCATACTTGCGCCTGTACTCAACTTTGATCTTCTCCAAGTGTCTTGGTTCCCAATGGAAGCGGACGAGGCGGCTAACGAGCAACTCGGTGCGGTCTTTGGACGTTTCGCCTAGAGCCTGGTGGAGAAGTAAAGCATCTCTCACAGGACGGTTAAGAACGCCGTTGAGGATGTGTGCTAGGGTTTCGCCCTATGTAAATTTAGACCAGTGATTCTGCTTATTGGAAAAAGAGTAAGGAAACGACTTACCACCAGATTCCTAGACTTCTGAATCATTTCCCTCGCAAAGTTTTTATGGTAATTACCCTCAAAGACACGCAATACTTCTCTCAAATGATTGTCGCTCCTTACAACTATGATGTTAATCATCGCCGTTTCGCCTCCTTCCTTTGCCGTCAAAGCCTTGTACAGATCCTGTACGTCTCTGCGCACCAGATCAACAGAAAGTCTATCATTTTCATCCATGCGTTTCTCCTCCAGCGCAAGTAGTATCGCGTTGCGGAACTTGTCCTTTTTCAACTCTGTCTGCATACATTTCTCCAAGCTGTCGTTGTAACGTTTGTCGCTGAAGGCGTCTTTTATCTTGACAATCTCGCTATTCGTTCGTCCCATGAGACTCTCAATGAGTAGCTCGCGTCGAGAGGTATTAGATTGGTACCAAAAATTAGCCCAGTGAGCTTCGCTCTCCCAGCGACCAAGTGCAACCGCATAAGCAATTTTGCCAAGGTTCCCGGGGACTTTTAGCTTGATGTGTTTGGCGATGTTGATCCCTTTCCCATTCGTCTTAATGTGCTTCTTGTACTCTGTTCTCAACTCCAGGATATGATCATGAGAAAGGCGAGGCAACACGGAGATAATCGGTTCAGAGTCGGGCTTCGAGTGCTTCAATGCGGCCGCAAGAGCAAGTGCATCAGGCTCTGGGTCATAAAATGAGACACGCTTATTGAAGCTAGACTTCTTAGGATGCATTCTACGCATGTCGTCTGAAGAGTACTGAGGTGAGAGTTGTTCTAGATCGGACAGGTCGTCATCCATCGTCGATGGAAGCATCATTGGGGAAGGCATCGGCGAGATCGACTGGTATGTGCCACGATAGGCTTCCAACAACGGACTTCCAGGAGGCAGACCACCCTGCATAGGGCCGTGATGTTGCCCAGGCGCTGCAAGAGAGAGTCCGCCAGCAGTACCACCAGAAACCGAGAGACGATGCAGCTTTGGCGTAATCTCATGGGCATGCGACGACACGTTGTGAGGCTTGGCCTCAATAAACTGGGGCTGAGCGCTTTGGGTGTAGCTTGGTTTTCTACTATCGGTCTTGGAGCCATAAGCATTTTGCTGTGATAAATCAGCGTATTGATAGCTTCCAGTTGCCGAACTTAGAGATCCAGAGTGGATCCTTTGGTTTTCTGGATGAGAAGCCGGATGCGGTTGAGGGTACCCATATGGGGGTTGATCATATTGGGAGCTAATTGGCTGGTTCGCATACGGAGCTGAAACTGGATGTGCATACTGTGGCTGCGATGTATGGCTATTGCCAAGGTGCATATTGAAGTTTCCGCTCATTGACAGATGTCGAGCCTGATCTGGGCCCGAACTTGGAGTTGCACCAATACCGCGGTCATGACTTTCTGAAGGATGGTCGTATTCCCATTTGTACTGCCCTGGAAGACCATGTACAGGTTGTCCATGGCCTTGTCCTTCGTTACTACTTGAACTTAAATGCCTTGTATACCCCGCCGGCCTTGTGGTTTCATTGGGCCTTCCATGCTCGTAGTGATCAGGCGATGCATAGCTGGGATGCCTCCCATCTCGACGATCACGTTCGTATTGGGGATACGATGACTGTTTGTACTCGGTCTTACGTGCAAGTGCTACTGAACGGTCGTCCGGAGATGAGGCACGCCGATGCTTTGGCTCGGCAACCTCATACTTCGGTTTAGAATGCCTGTGTCTCTTATGCCGGTCGTCGCTATCGCTGCTACTTTCGCTTTCGTCCTCATCATCCTCGTAGTACTTCTTGGAAGACTTTTTAGGCTTTCTGATCTCATCGCTGTCTTCGTCGCTGTGGTACTTCTTGGGGGACTTCCTCTTCGACCTTGGATCTGAATCGCTGTCGCTATCGTCCTCGTAGTATTTCTTGGACGACTTGTGAGACGATTCTTTATAGATCTTCTTCGGCTTTGCCACAGGAGAAGGCGCGCGAATGTCGCGAGATCTCGACCGTTCGTCTCGACGACCCGGAGACTTGGAGCGGCCCCGCGAACGAGGATCGTTCACGAATAATGACATGACTAACGGTCCGACACGTCAATTGAGAAAGAGCGTAACAGGAGGTGCACGTATCGGATGTTGAACTTGTATTTGACTCAGTCACTCAAATAAGACCAGAAGGATGATTGTGTTTCGCGTCACTCGTAGAGTTTCAGCTCAGCCCTTCTAGACTTGCGGCGGGGCTGAACCGTCCTCCTTGTAAGGCGGGACCTGCACGATTAGGGCTAGGGTAAGGAGCATCTACAGAATCACCGTTGTGCTGGCTAATGCGGTTTACTTACCTTCGAACAGGATCGACTTTGCAAGCCCCTATAGAATTCGTGGAAATTCATCGACGATAGCCGCCAGGTAGATATGTACATATGGAGGTAGACTTTGCACTTTACTCTCGTGTCTCTCTCTATTCGCAAGGGATCAAATTGTTAGACTAGTACGGCTGAAGCATGTTAAAGTTCATTGGCGTGGATACAGTAGTTGACGGCGAAGATCATATTTTGCTCCGTGGTTGTCGCTATATGGAAGGTGGGAATCATCATACTTCTGGGAGCACCCGAGTCTACATACTACTACTGCAGGAGGTGGGAATGTTGTGGACCTTGTGGTATGAACTTGATGGCGTTGCAGATCAAATGATGAACCACCCCTTGTAAGTTCCGATGCACGCTTCCAATTATATACTCGTTCTTAACCATGCGGCACGGACGTTCACCTGATCCTGACATGTCGCCGGCCGGCGATCAACATCCCACAAACCGCCCATGTTTCCACCGAAAGCCTTCAACACTGATGATTTGCATCTCACCTATCATCGGCGGAGGACAAGCTACTTTCTGTCGCACCGCCTGACGAGAACCCGTTTGCGATTAACCTCCCGACCAATCACTATTATAGTATGAACAGCGTGTTTCTCTAATAGCCGGACCTCCTTTCACGGCCGAGGTTATGGCTCGAGGTCATAAGGAGGCCATGCCTCAGCATCAGAAGAGCACTTCGAACGTGACTGCGCTCCCTCTTTGTACTACAATATCGAAACCATGGCCTTCCCTTCCAGCGTCGTGCTAAGTCTCCTGGCATCACTATCATACAATCAAGTCGCCTCAGCAGCACCGGCATCTTCCGCGAAGCGACAGGCCATGAATGCGGTTCCAAGTTACGTCTTGGACTATGGTACGTGGGCCCTATGAGAAGGCCCGGTCCATTATTGATATTTGAACAGCTCCGATAGTCTGGCTGCAATCTCAAGAAGCCTACATGCCTTCCGATATCGGAGCGCAACTTGTTCATACCCGTCCTGAGGTGAACTTTGCAGCCGTCGAGGGTGCGCTGAGTCCGCTCACCCTCGATAACCTCGATTCGTTGAATGCCCTGGGTGGAAAGAACGTCTTTCTGACGTCTCTCGACGACGTCACGACAAACCCTGCATGGCTGAACGGTGTCAAGCCCGATGGCGCGGGCAAGACAAACGGGGCTGCCAGCACCGCAGTCATTGTCAATGATCATGGTGCTGGAAATATCGATGCTTTCTACATGTACTTCTACGCCTACAATGGGGGACCGTTTATTATAGACCAAGAAGTCGGCGACCACGTTGGCGACTGGGAGCACACCATGGTCCGCTTCGCAAACGGAGTACCGCAAGCGGTCTGGTTCAGCCAGCACTCCTTCGGCGAAGCCTTCACCTATGATGCTGTTGAGAAGCAAGGGAAACGACCAGTAGCTTACAGTGCTAAGGGATCCCATGCGAACTATGCAACCACTGGGTAAGTCCAGATCTCATGTTACCAGTATTTCTTCCAAGCGCTCACGACCAGACAGGACTCATGATCATACAATCCCTGGCTTGAACCTTGTTGTTGGACCTTTAGAAGACTACTGCGACCAGGGTACACTATGGGATCCGACACTCAGCGCTTATTTCTACAAGTACGATGCGAACGCCAACTCCTACACGGCCTATGACCCCGGTTACCCGATTGCTTGGCTTCAATATCTTGGTCAGTGGGGAGATCAACAGTATCCCAATTCGGACAAGAGGCAGCAGGAAATCTTCGGTATCCCACAGACAGCCAAGTTCGTCGGCGGTCCTACAGGACCAGAAGACAAGCAGCTCAATCGCGTGAATGTTTGTCCGGCCAACAGCCAGGTTAAGTGTTTTGTCAGTCCGTTTTTGAGGCCATAGGGTGTCTTTCTTCTAAGATGAATTTATAATTATGATCTACGGCGTACAGTTCTATGAAATCATAATAATCTATCATCGCATCTTGCACATCGAAGACTCATGCTCTGTGATCAATCAGACGTTGGCGCCACTCACTTGACCCTCAACTGAATTTTGGACTTGTTGATTTGGCGGCATCGAAGGGTCACCGTTATGATAGCCTTTTGAGGCACGGCAAGCTATACAGTAGGCCAGAGGTTGAGACGATCAAATAAGCCAATGAGAAGTTCGAATCCAGAGTACCATCGATATCAGTCTCTGTGTACACTTACCTGACATTTTGCACTCTTTCATTCAACCTGAACGTTCTTTGTTCGTCTGCAAAATCTTTGAACCCATGTCGCTTATCCCTGTAGGATTCGGCCGGCGTTTGTTTCATGGAACTACCCTAGCCTCTTAAGAAGAACCTTAAATCACCATGGAAAGCAAATAAGCAATCATCAAGAATCATCACCGTTACAATACATACACCCCGTAGCAATGCGAACTTGCTGCTTGATTGCTTCAATACCTGTGCCTTCACGCATGGTCGGTTCGGGAACATACGAGCAAAAGTACACCCCGGACTCATAGTTTCGCGCGCAACTCACTACATGCATGTACCCTAGGATTAGGGTCAGGATTGTATTAAACATGTTTATTGCTTAACCAAATTAGGATAGTCAATAAACGTGTTTAATACACGTTTATTGAAGCAGGTATTAAACACAGGGGTATATATAAATAGCATCAATTATTTGGGTGCTCCATTGCCACCTCACCGTCGACGATGCTATTCAGAAACTCCTCCAGCACCTCATCGTTTGAAGGATTTAGCCTAGCCATAGCAACTTCCTTCTACAGCAGTCTATCTTCCATATTCAAAAGCTTCTCCTCATCAATTTTAATGCCCTGTGTATAGCGAAGATTCTGCTGACGAGTGACTTCGAACGTCATTTGACGGTGACAGTATAAGCACTTCACTGCAGGAACGATTCGATTTGGCAGGATTATGCTCTGAAAGGCATCAATAACAGCCTGATTGCGAGGTTTGCCACCGCGTTGAGGCGGCATGGCTGGTGGTAGGAAGGTCTATCTATTGCTGGCGACAGCTACTTGGTCTACCAGGGGGTTAAACTCTAGCGTGCGGGAGCAAATCGCTAGTTTCTCCACGCCGCCCTAATAATTTACTATGGCAGCTCTGGAGACATCTTCTTTACTACCTACTTGATCAGTCAATCAACATGGTTCTTCCTATCAACATGAAGCTTCTTTCACCTCCTTCGCCTTCTACGCCTGTACGCAAGCAATTGACACGAGATCTACGTCTACAAGTACGTACTTTACACGACGTCGGCTTTCAATACGCCAGAATTGCATCCTCACTCGATATATCACAAGGTCAGGTTCAATACGCTTTGAATCATCGTCTTACGCCCCAAAACAAGCTCTCAGATCCTTCCTCGATGATCAATGATGACGCTGCAAAGATATTGATTGATTTCGTCTGTGCATCACGTCTTCATCGTCGAATGCCTTACTTTCTTGTTGCTTACGAGCTCAATTGGAACGTTTCCGAACGCGTTATACAACATTTCCTCGAGTTACATGGCTTTCGCAGACATGAGGCTCGAAGAAAACCTTACATATCGGAGCATAATCGTTTAGCACGTCTTGCTTGGGCTTACGAACATCTGTCCTGGACACGAGAGCAATGGAATCGGATACTTTGGACGGATGAAACGTGAGTCACGAACAGGCACACTAAGATCTGGGTTACAAGACGTGCAGGAGAAGAATATGATGATACATGTGTCATAGATAAGGAGGCAAAACCTCACGGATGACTGTTCTGAGGCTGTTTCTCTGATGAACTGGGCTTAGGACCAGGGCTTTTCTGAGAGAAGAGCTGAGGTTTCATTAATCAGGCTTCTTACGTTGAACATACGGTACCGCAGATCGTTGCTTGAATCAGATATATATACTCTGTCAAAGATAGAGAGTATTTTGCTAATTACTATGTTAAATTAGAGATCATCCCGAGCTACAATTGATGCAGGACAACGCTTCTCCTCACGCTGCTAAATACACTAAGCAGATTTTACACGAAGCAGGTGTTTCTGTTATATTTTGACCTGCCTTTTCACCTGATTTGAATCCAATCGAGTCGTTATGGGATCTCTTGAAGGATTGAATCGCAGACAATTATATAATGGAGGATTTAAAGAAATATGAGATGATACGAGAGGCTGTTCATCGGGGCTGGCTTGCAATTAGAAAGGATTAATTGGATCATCTAATAGATTCAATGCCTGCAAGATGTAAAGCAGTCATCGTAGCAGATGGAAAGCAAACAAAATACTAGATAGATTATCTCCAGAGCTGCCATAGTAAATTATTAAGGCGGCGTGGAGAAACTAGCGATCTGCTCCCGCACGCTAGAGTTTAACTCCCTGGAGAACGAGTAGGTCAAACCCCCCGAGCTAAACCAGCTGGGTTTAGCTTGCTTATATAATATAAAACCAATAAACAAACATGAATAAACCGCTAAGAGGTATTAAACACGTTTATTGTAGAATAAACGGTTTTTTCCTGACCCTACCTAGGATTCACGTAGATTGGCACCCCTGAGCTACTGTCCGTGCGGATCATTGCAGGAGTGACAATCGGGGTCTTAGGAAATCTCGTTCCTTTTTCGCCGAATTCTATTTCGCACCTTCGAGGTGAGAGCTTTGGGGCCGTAGCTAGCAAAGAGCGCCGATGCGATTTTGAAGCAAAATCCTGTGCGAAAGATTGGTGTGCAACGCGCCAAAACCGATCGCTTTGTCGTGTTTCGCGTCAAAGAGGCAACTTTGTTTCGAGTTTGCATCTGAGTGTTGCAAGATATCGGCAAGCTAGGAGATTGATAACGTGAGGCTCCGTCTGGGAGCAAGAGCCGGCCTGGATTACTGCGAAGCTGCTTGGATTGGTAGATCCACATTGGTAGTACAACACAGATATTCAGCAACCGAAAGCACTTGCTGGACTAACAAAAGCATCTTGGCAGGCCTTGATTCCAACACTCTGACCAGATTGAAACATTTCGGCTGCTGCTTCCCTAGGGTGTAGAACCCGCGACTACCATCAAACATAGCTCCGCTCGCGGTTTCCGTTCAACATGGCTTCTCCTTCCGACCCTCGCACTCGGACACCAAGCAACGGAGATGGTCCACTTCAACCCATTGACGAAAACAAGGACGGGCAGCCGTATCCTCGCCGCCGTGGCTCGTTTAGCTTCCTTCGGCGTTCTAAATCGGGGGACAGAGTCTCGTCAGTAAGAAGTGTCTCCAGTGGAAAGTTGAGCAAGAAGCAAAGGATACTCGCTAGGGAGCAAGAGATGCAAAGGGAGCAAATACCAGGCCAAGCTCCAATGATTCCGGACCTCACCCTAGCCCCACAACTTCAGACGTTTGGTGGGGAGGACGCACGACCAGACAGTGTTGCTATCGTATCGAACAGAATGGGGAAGTTTGGTCGGGACAAATCAGTTTTGAGGGATTCAATGGATACATCCAGTTCACCACGATACTACGATGTACCAATCCCACCTGTGCCACCAGAATCACAGTCAGGTCAGGTGGATCCGTATGCTAGAACTGAGAGTATGACAAACCGTGGCCGGTACAGCTATGCGAGCAGTATGGTTAGTGGGATCAACACCCCTCGGAGGCTAAGAAGAAGGAAGGATCCTACTCCTTTCAAGTAAGCAATGATGCGTGAAGTATTCCTTAGCACCAAACTGATCGTGATGTAGTATACTTGTAACTGGCGCTCGCAGTTCTGGCAAGACCTCTTTCCTCAATTTCCTCCGCACATCACTCGCTCTCCCAGTCGGCAAGCAGCGGCCTCAAATGCAAGACGACTCCTTCGACATACGCACACCTTCCTCTGGGAAGTCTTTCCCGAACTTCACTTCACACTATCTTGAGACTGAGGTTGAAGGCGAGCGAATCGGGTTGACCCTTTGGGATTCTCAAGGTCTGGAGACCAACATCGTTGATTTACAGCTTCGGGAAATGTCATCATTCCTCGAGAGCAAATTTGAAGACACATTTGCGGAGGAGAACAAAGTTGTCCGTGCCCCTGGGGTTCGTGATACCCACATCCACTGTGTGTTCCTCGTCCTCGACCCAGTACGACTAGACGCGAACATTGCTGGCGCAAAGAAACTAAACACATCAAAGGGTGCTATCAAGAATGGAAACTCTTTTCTTGACACCCGTTCCTCACTTGCTCTGGATGGCCTGGATGAAAACCTCGACCTCCAGGTCCTGCGGGCACTGCAGGGTAAGACAACCGTCGTACCCGTGATCTCTAAAGCAGATACCATTACCTCAGCCCACATGGCGCATCTGAAACGTACGGTATGGGCGTCGTTCAAGAAAGCAGGTCTAGACACCCTAGAGGCGCTGGGGCTAGACGATGGCGAAGCAGACAGCTCATCTGATCCCCACCAACTGAACGAGCAAGACGAAGATATCGCGGCTGCATACCAAGAACGTCCAGGCGTGTCGCGGAAACTGTCCGATGCAAATTTATCGAACACCTCTCAATTGGAGTCGCCTTCGTCTACTAATACCAGCCAATTCTCCGCCACCGACTTTGACCTTGCCAAGCCAACTGTAAAAGCAGCCGGCTCCCTGGGCCCCACAACATCCTCTTTGGAACCACGTTCCGCAACTGAAACCCCTTTCCTTCCACTCTCCGTCATTTCGCCGGATATATACGAGCCAGACGTCCTTGGCAGAAATTTTCCCTGGGGTTTTGCGGACCCATACAACGCCGAGCACTGCGATTTCCTCAGACTAAAGGAGACAGTTTTCAACGAATGGAGAGGAGAGTTGAGGGAGGCTAGTCGGGAGGTATGGTATGAGGGGTGGAGGACCAGTCGGCTGAATGGGAGGGATGCGCGGGCGGGAAGAGGAGTCGGTGAGCACACGATGAAGAGGTGGCGAGGGTGATTACGGAGAGGCTTGGACCCATTCTGAAAGAAAGATGGTCGTGATATCAAGGATAAGGGCAAGAAGCGAACGGAAAAAGAGGAGTGTCGGGTGTTCTGCTCTGTATTTGGCGCTGCGCTCATACCCCCTTGTTTCCATTCCTGTTTACATACCCCCTTACTTCAATTCTATTGTAGTTGAGTTACGAGTTGGAGACTCTTTTTATTTTCACAAGAGGATCAATGTATTATGGCGGCCACATAGTTTGCGCTGAGCGCGGGAGTATTCCTCAAGCTTGTCTCGTAGTGTTCTTCGAGAAATGGTGTAGAAGCATCCGATTGAGCAATGTTTATAGTGGGATTTGACCTATCAGATCTCTGCCTTACCACGGTACTTTGACTGCCGATGTTTCTGCGTGTCTCAATAGAATGCCGACAGTTTAACATTATATGTTCCTCTCAAAGAAGACTCTCACTTACCTAGTGCTGGCCGGCTCAGAATCATCTTAATTGTCTTTACACACGTCACATTCTCAGTATCTTTTAAAATCAACCATGACAAGTCTGATACGTCTCTCTTAATGTAAAGACATCCGTACTACTATACGTTGCATAAGAAATTATAGAAAGGTGCTGTAAGCTGGCTAGGACTAAGCGAGACTCGTTGTTGCTTAGTTCGAGGGACGGCTAGCCAAACTCGAATCCTGCTTTGCCCCTGCTGTAAGTTCAGATCATCTGCTACCTTTACCTTTACTGAACGGGATCTTCCGCAATGGATCAGAATAACACGCCCACTGTCACTCTTCCTTCTCCCTACATTGTTGGATCTAGGAAGTTGATCCTATCTCTCCAACGCGCACTCCTGCCTTGACACCAAGTTAGCATTACACATTCACGAAATGAACGACCCAGGGCTTGATGACCCAATCAGCAAGGTCGCAGACCGAATAGAAGAAGACAAGGACGAGGAGAATGAGGCGGAGAATGAGGACGAGCAGACGTTCTTGAATCCGAGGTGCGTGCTCATCTCCGCCTACTCAGAATTACATGCATGCTAATTGCTGGCACAGTCGGTGGTGGTTTGCTTCTACAGCCTTTCCTCTTTTCGCAGGCACATTCGGGCCTATTGCCAGTGCCTTTTCAGTGTGTGCTCTAGTAGTCAATTGGAGGGTAGTGATACCACCTGGTGGGAACGAAGGGGAGAGGGGTACGAATGTGAAGGATCCGCATTGGCTCGTCGCTGTCAACGCTGTATCCCTCATACTGGCCCTAGCGGCCAACATGGCCCTCCTCCTCAATATGGCGCGCCGCCTTTCATTCAAGGTTGCCCAATCCATCACCATAATCGGGTGGTACATTGCGTCCTTCCTCCTCATTGCACTTATTGTCACTTCCACGTACAGCTTGAAGCTCGCGCCTGGGGAGAACCGTGCCTTGACCCAAGCCTTTTATTATGCCATTATAGCCGCTGCCCTATATTTTGTTATTGCAACCCTCATGATGTTTACAGTTTATGGAGGGTTAAGAGGCGAATACCCCATGGAGTTCAAGCTCACGACGAGCCAGCGGACTTTGATGTTGCAAACCATTAGTTTTATGGTGTACATGGTTGGAGGTGGTGCTGTGTATGCCAAAATAGAAGGATGGAAATTCTTGGACGGAGTTTACTTTGCCAACTTCACGCTGCTTACTATAGGTATTGGAGACTACACACCTGGAACGCATCTTGGAAGAAGTTTGCTGTTTCCCTACGCCGTCGGTGGTATTGTCATCTTGGGTCTCGTTATAGGGTCTATTCGCTCGCTTGTACTAGAGCGTGGGAAGAAGAAACTCGGGATACGGATGGTTGAGAAGAAAAGAGAAAAGCTACTCCAAGAGCTGTACCGGAAGGAAGGGAAAGACGGTGCTAAAAGTCTTATACCTCTTTCTGGCAGAGAAGACTTTATTGAGGCGGGCATGTCCGAACGCGAGAGGCGGAAGAAAGAGTTTCACCTTATGCGGAAAATCCAGGATCAAGCCTCTAGGAGACAGAAGTGGAATGCGCTACTCATCTCCGGAGGTGCGTGGTTTACTCTTTGGTTTATCGGTGCCGTCGTATTTTGGAGGGCGGAGCGTCATCAAGGCTGGGAATATTTCGAGGCACTCTACTTTGCCTACACGACGCTATTGACTATCGGGTATGGTGATCTCAGGCCGTACAGCAATGCAGGCAAGGTGTTTTTCGTATTCTGGTCACTACTTGCAGTCCCTACCTTGACCATTGTGATCAGCAACATGGGTGATACCGTCGTGAAAAGCGTTCGTGATCTTACGCTCTACCTCGGTGATATAACAGTACTACCAGGGGAGCGAAGTACCAAAGAGCGGCTTAGGAAGGGAGTATCCAAGTTCACCCAAGATAAGGCTCGCGTGCCATTCATGAATGAGCCATCTGGCGTTCTGGCTGAAAAGGGTGGGGACGATACCGAGAAACAGAATCGTGGCGCCCAGATTGCTGCCACCGATCGGATGGCCGGTGACATTGAGCAGACGGAACTTAATGAAGCCGAGGCTGCCAAGGACCGAGGAGACAAGCTTGGAGAGGACATCCATGAGTATCATTATTTGCTCATCAAAGAGTTTCGGAATGTGTTGCAACATCTCAACGAGTCACCACCGCGAAGGTATAGCTATGAAGAATGGGCTTGGTTTCTCAAATTGATCGGAGAAGACGAGAACTCGGATGCTTCTCATCGGAAAGCACCGGTCAAGGTTCTACGGGGCGATGATAATGGACCAGATACTCAGCAGGGACAAAGTGACGGCAAGGATAAAGAAGCCCAGCAATGGAGTTGGTTGGGCAATCGAAGTCCGTTGATGGGAGAATTGGAAGAGGCCGAGTGGATTCTTGAGCGACTATCCATGACTTTGGAGAAGGAGCTGAAGAAGAAATCGGAAGCAAGGTCATCAGAACAAGCCTCCAGTGCGGAAATGCCTGAGGCTAAATTGCATTCGTCAAGTGGCAGCAGCGGGCTGCTGGACAAAGATCGACTAGGAGTTCCTAAGGAAGCGACCGAGTCAGCATGATACCCTTATTTGGCCTAGTTTTTGCAGATAGCTAGGTAGGTACGTTTTCACAGTACTACTGAGGCTTACGGTAGTTGCAATAATTGCGAAGGATTGAAAGGGTGTTTAATGTTTCTGACTCCTGATGTATTATCGAAAGTCCTTTCCGCATACATTCAATACGCTGTCCACGAACTTCATTGTACATACTGCACCTTCACCAATCCAGGTCTTCACTAGATGGGTAACTCAGAATTTCACCTTTCCATTGCTTCCTATATTATCGCCGATCATCTCCTGTGATCTAACTTCACATCTCACCGCTTGTTCATCTTGTATGATTCCCTTACAGGTATTCATGCGACTTTACAGCGTCATTCATCGCAGTGCCTGGTTCTGAATGCTACTGAATATTCACGGTAGTCCACTGATTATGCCTCGTGACTCCCCCAAGTTACTCTCATCATGGTTTTTCGAACCTCTTACACGTATCTCAAGACCGTCAACAAGACCAGAGTCCATCGCCTCCATCGGTTTCGTGTGGGTAACGACAAAACACCATCTCAACGCACGCAGTGCTTAAGCACCAAATGCCGTCCATCTATCGCCGGTCCGGCACAGTCCCCATGTCAGGATTTATCGTCACACTTGTTCTCCTTCTAGCCCTCTTCTCCATAACGGTCTATGCAACGTACTGGATCTGGCGCTTCGTCCGGAGTCCCTCCCCAACGCAAGATCCACCGGACACATCATCAGCAGCCATCCCAGCTACATCCCCATTCTCATACCTCGACCAACGCCCACTCGCCACCCCAATTCTAATCCACACGCCCTCAAACCCCATCAAAACCACCCTTCAACCCTCCGAGCCGCGCCGTCCTCCAACTCCCCCTCGCTCTCGCCCGAGTCCGCCTCTATCTCGTCCAACCCCACCACAACCCCGCCAAAAGAAACCGCAACCCCGTCCAAACCCACCACCCACCAACCCAACCCACCCCAAATCCCGCCCCCCAACCCCCCCGCTCCGCAACCCCAACCGTCTCCCCACCCTCCCCTCCATCTCCGCCCCCGCCGGTACCGGCTCCACCGGCCTCACCCACCGGCTCCCCTCCACCGCCTCCGAACTCGCCCTGGCCACCTACGTCCACAGCCTATCCCCAGAGCAACTCGAGGCCACCGCCCGCGGCGACGGCACCTTTTTCTTCCCCGGGTCCTCGCTCGCAGCCTCGCCGATCCCAGGCGCCTCGTCCTCGGTGGCAGGCTCCGAGATGAGCGCCTTGCCGACGAACGCGGCGTTTGCGGCGGAGTTTGCAAGGCGCGAGCAGAGGCTGAGGGAGCGGGGGTTGGTGGGGAGGGGGTGGGCGCTTGTGATGAGTGAGGGGGGGAGTGTGGGGGAGGGGAGTGTGGGGGTGGGGGATGGGGGGGGGAGGGGGGAGAAGAAGGGGAAGGAGAAGGAGGTGGTGCCGAGGGCGTTGGATGTGAGGAGGGGGGTGGGGAGGTGAGGGACTTTGGAGGGGATGGCGGGGATTTTTGGGCCCGGGGGGGGGGGCAGGGGGGGGGCAGGGAGAGCAGGCGAGTTGGGATTGACATTCTAGCACAAACGGTATCATCCGTCTCAAATGCCGCATGCAAGCAAACAATCCTCGTTTCCTGCGCATTGCATAGCATAGGTTTTGTTTCATCAGATAATTAGCTTTTTCTTTCATAGGGGGTTACGAATCCGGTTTGCATTCTTTCAAAAAAGCCAGCGGACTTTTTTTTAAAAATCTTTGTTGAAAGTACATAGTAGGTCTCCTTTTACTGTACATATGTAGAACCATCTCTAAAGTGATATGTACTGTATGTACGCCGCGCTGCTTGGCAACCTATGAAATAAAAGTTCGACTGGGGCGGGCTTTGTTGCTCGAGCTGGAATTGATTTAAGAAAAATGGGGCTATTTCTTGGTTGTGAGGGTTTGTGCAGTAGCTACATAGATGTGCTTGGGTGTGTGTACGTGAGGGTTTTAGTGGAGGTGGTGGGTTGGTATGGTATGGTTTGGGTTGGGTTGGAGAGCTGGTGATTTACATAAGGTAGGTTGGGGTGCAGTGGTGTTGTTCGGAAAGGGGGGGGTGATTGTGCAGGGTTGGTGGAGGAGGTTCTGTATTGCTACTTTTCTGTAGCTATACAGTACCCCGCACTAAGTCTTCGGCTGGATCGCGAAAACACGTAAAATCGCGTACCTTCAAAACAATCCACCTTCTTCAACTGCATCCACAATGCTCAGAAGGACTCCGTTAACTCCAATTTCT
>JAABUR0100002093.1_pt1 | contig 32357 bp, 31 predicted proteins | sample 5560091 | NCBI WGS metagenome assembly JAABUR01 (sample SAMN10711879, study PRJNA513375) | rock metagenome | isolation source: Antarctica rocks | place: Antarctica: Victoria Land, University Valley sud
CCAGAGCTCCTCAAATGAAAACGCGCGGTCGATCATCCCGCCGCTTTCATCACATCAGAAGCTCGCCAGAACCGCCAGTCACGCCCCTGCAAGCCAACACCCCGGAACCCGATATGAGCCTCTTCGGAATACCGTGCTTTTCCCCCGACGGCACCCTGGTGGGCCGGATCAAGGTGCCATTCACGGTGGCGAACCTCGCCTTCGGCGGCCGCAACCGCGCCCGGCTTCTTATCTGCGCCTCGCACACGCTGTATGTGATCTATACCAATACACGCGGAGCCGAGCGGCCGTAATATCCGCCGTCATTGCGAGTCGACTTAACCGTTAGTTTCGAGCGAGGATGCGGACCGGCAGCGTCTCGTAGCCCTTGACGAAGCTGGAATAAACCCGGCGCGGCTCGCCCATTACATCGATCACCGGAAAACGCGCCAGGATCTCCTCCCAAACCACGCGCAGCTGCATCTCGGCCAGCCGCTCGCCGACGCAGCGATGGATGCCGAAACCGAATGACAGATGCTTCTTGGGCTTAGCACGGTCGATGATGAACCGGTTCGCGTCGGGGATCGCCTCCTCGTCGCGGTTGCCGGACACATACCACATCACCACGCGGTCGCCGGCGTGGATCTGCTGCCCGCCGAGCACCGTGTCCCGTGTGGCCGTACGCCGCATGTGGGCGAGCGGCGTTTGCCAGCGGATGATCTCGGGCACCATGCTCGCGATCAGCGCCGGGTTGGCGCGCAGCTTGGCATATTGGTCCGGGTTCTCGTTCAATGCGATCAGGCCGCCGGTGATCGAGTTGCGCGTGGTGTCGTTGCCACCCACGATCAGCAGGATCACGTTGCCCAGCAGCTCGCGCGGGTCCATCTGCCGGGTCGTGTCGGCGTGGGCCAGCATCGAGATCAGGTCGGCCTTCGGCGCCGCGTTCACCCGCTCGTTCCACAGCCGGGTGAAATAGGCCAGGCACTCCATCAGCTCAGCCTGCCGCGTCTCCTCCGACTCGATGGTGCCGGAATCCGGATGCGCGGTCGCGACGTCCGACCAACGGGTCAGCTTGCGGCGGTCCTCCCAGGGGAAGTCGAACAAAATGGCCAGCATCTGCGTCGTCAGCTCGATCGAGACGCGATCCACCCAATCGAAGGTCTCGCCGGTCGGCAGCTTGTCCAACACCTCCGCGGCCCGGCTGCGGATCGACCCCTCCATCGCGGCCATGTTGGCAGCGGTGAACATCGGGCTGACGACGTCCCGCTGCCGGTCGTGCTTCGGCGGGTCCATCGCAATGAACATCGGCAGCGGGAAATCCTTGAGCTGATCCCGCATGGTGATGCCGCCGAGGCTCCAATCCGAGGAGAACACCTCGTGGTTGGCCTCCACCGCGAGGATGTCCTTGTACTTCGTGACCGACCAATACGGGCCGAACATGTTCTCGGCCGTGTAGTGGACCGGCGCCTCCGCGCGCAGCCGCTCGAAGTAGGGCCATATCGCGTTGGCCTGGAACAGTTTCGGGTTGCCGGGATCAAGCTGCGCCAGCGGCAGGCGATAGGCCTCTTCCGCGCTATAATTCCGCTCCGCTAGCACAACAGTGTCCATGGCTGTTCCCGCAATGTTGTTTTGCCCGATCATGCGGCTTTCAGCGGCGATCGTCACGCGCATTCGTCAGCGCCCCTGGCACCCCGACTGATCCACCCAGCCCTGCCCATCCCCCGCCGCAGCATGGACGTCGAACGACAGCCGCAGCAGGCGATGGTCTGCCGAGACCACCGCCTCGGCCCATGACGGTGCGCCGCCGTCCAGCGCGGGATGGCGCAATGCCATGCGCCAGCGTCCAACTCCGGCGGGCGTCACCAGTGCATCGAGGCGCGCGTCCCGCTTCCAGCCCGGCATGAACACCGGCACCGCCCCACCGGCGGCCGGCAGGAAGCGGGACCAATAGAACGCCAGCGCATAGGGCGTGCGGAGGCGCGGCGGCATTGCGGCACGGCCGAGATCGAGATCCGGCCGCCGCTCCGGTCCGGCGCCGGGATAGTCGGGCAGCCAGGCCTGGCCGAAGGAGCCGGGCTCCCAATGCGCGACGAAGGCGGGATGCCGGCGGCGAAATTCCGAAAGTGTCTTGGACTGCACCCGGCTCGCCGCCAGCCCGTCGGGCCCGCGAACGAACACGTCCCATTGCTGCCGCTTCACCCGGCCATTGACGCTGTAGCGGTTGTTCACCGCGACCGACTGCAGCTCGCCGGCACGCCAGGTGCTGATCTCCTCAGTCAGGTACTGGACCGTCCAGAGCCACCAGGGTTCGGCGTCGAGCCGGGCGGTCACGTCGACGGTGGTCAAGCCGTTCGCCTCCATGACCTCGGTTCGCACCGCGGCGCGGCCGGAATGGCTGGTTTTCCCGTCATAGCGGCAAACCTCCGCCGCCCGCGCGGCCGGCAGGCAGCACAGCGCCGCAATCAGTCCGACTGCGCCCGCCGCTACGCCGCGCAAGACGTCATTCGCCCAGCAGATGCAGCACGATCTCCCGCCGGTGCGGGCTGCGGCGATGCTCGAACAGATAGATCCCCTGCCAGGTGCCGAGCACCGGCCTGCCATCGGACACGGGAATGGTGAGTTGCGTCGCCGTGAGCATCGTGCGCAGATGCGCTGGCATGTCGTCCGGTCCTTCGGCGCCGTGGATATAGCGCTGCGGGTCTTCGGGCACGAGCGCCTCGAAGTAGCGCGCTATGTCCTCGCGCACGGTGGGATCGGCGTTCTCCTGCACGGTGAGCGACGCCGAGGTGTGACGGCACCACAGCGTGAGCAGGCCGGTGCCGATTTCCTGGTCCGAGACCCAGGCCAGGACCGGCCGGGTGATCTCGATAAGGCCCTTGCCGCGCGTTTCGACGTTCAGCCGGTGCAGCGCCTGCTTCATCTCAGGCTGATCTCCGTAGTTGGTCGCCGAGGGACGCATCGGCCATGTGATCGACGGCCCAGCGTCGTATATTGCCGCTACTACGCGCCTGGCAGCCTCCCCGGCAAGTTCGCCTCACGAGTTCCGGGAAGGCTGCCGCTGGCCGTCGCGGCTACTGGGGGGCGGACAGGTCCGATATGAAACGCTCGAAGCCGCGCTCGATCGGGTTTTCGTTTTGCCGTCCGTTATAAACGGCGATGCAGCCGGCGGTGCACTCCGGGTCGGTAGGGATCGGCCCCAGCGGGACGAAGATGTTGCCCGTCCTGGCGTCCGCAGCGACGGAGTGGGCGCTGGCGTCGGTCGGGATGTTGGTCACGAACGTGTTGGTGAGCGCATCGATGACGCCCAGGGACGGGCCACCCTTCGCCGCCGGGTTGTTGCGGCCGGCAAGGTAAACCCGGCCATCGCCTCGGTTATACCAGATCTGGTCCGACCCTGCGACCTGTGAGAACACGCCGAGCAGCGAACCGTCATTGGTGCTGATGATTTGCGAGTTGTTGGTTAGCGAGCAACCGATCACTAGCCTTCCCCGCGGAGCTAGATCGATCCCGGCGCCGTTGCAGCCCGTGACCGGAAAACGGCCGACCTCCTTGAGCTGGCGCGGGTCCACGATAGAAACGGCGCCAGCGTTCGCATCAGTGATGACGCCGGTCGTCGAATCTTTGCCAACCACGGTCAAATTCACGTAGAACAGGCCTTTCGCCGGGTCATAGACCGACGCCTCAACGCCGTCGGCATCGCTATAGATGATGTGGCCGAGCACGCGGTGGTCGTTCGGCAGTGTCGAGATAAACGTGACGTAGGGCGGCGTCGCGGCGTTGTTCGCGACGAGCATGACGTGGTCGCGCGGATCGTAGAACATTTCGTCCGCCCGCTTGTCCTTGTCGGCGCTTTCGCCATCGAGCGCGGTCGAGATCGTGTCGGTGACCTTTTGCGAAACGACGTCCACGACCTTCACGGTGCTGTCGCCGTCGCCGACCCAGACCTCGCCGGGGCCGACGGTCGCAACGCCGTCTGGGCCCGACACGGCGGTGCTGACCAGGTCCGTCTCCGGATCCTTCCGCACGCCCACGAAGCCGCCGACCTGCGCGATGACGGTGTTGGTGCGGGTATCGACGATGTCGAGCGAAGCGTTGGAGCGGTCGGCGAGGTAGTACAGCGGCAGGACCGGATCGACGAAGCTGATGTCGAACACCGAAAACGAGGTGCCGGGGACCTTGCTGGGAATTTTGATTGTGGCAACCCGCGTGTACTTGGTGTTCTCGTTGTGCCGCAGTAGGCTTTCCAACAGGCCGTCCAGGCTTTTATCCCCGGCCCGTGCGGCGCCAGCCGTGAGCCCCAGGGCCATGAACGAGGCAGCGGCGGCGGTGAACCACCGCTTGCCCTTCGCGCATACATTCGTCGACATTTGCGTCTTCCTCCGGTTATTAGCGTTTTTCATCACTAGGCGCTCGCCCAAAATATTGTCAGCCTACGGCCAAGCCGGCCTGGGCGCAGCAAACTTGGCTACAATCCAACATTAACGTCAATCCTTGGCATCATTCCGCATGGTCTCGTCCCGCAACCGTGAGTTGCTGCATCTCCGACACTTCAGTTTTGATCCAGCAACTGAAATGGATGCCGCGCTGCATCGACCGCAAGGCGTATCACCGTATGGTGGACCACCTGCGCGCCAGCCTTCATCTCGACCGCGACCCGCACCATCACGACCGGCGCCAGGCCATCCGTCAGCCCGGCACGCTCGGCCGGGTCGGCCGCCACGTCATGGGCGTCGGCGCTTGCGAGCCGCACCACGGCGTCGGCGAGCATGAGGTCGGGATCGCCGGTCTGATAAACTGACAGGTAGGGAGCCAGGCGCGCGACGAGCTCGGGCGTCATGCCGCGAACCAGTCCCAGCTCGTCGGCGCTCTCGAAATCGCTGTTCGGCGGGGCATAGCCCAACCCGGCCGCGCGATACTCCGGCGCTTTCGCACCCAGCCTGCGCGGCCGGGCCGTCGCCGTGCGCCAGTCCAGGATGGCGTCGGCGAGCGCCGCCGATTGGCGCCGGTCGGTTCCCAACCGGGTCAGCAAGGCCGCGAGCAGCGCCGGGGAGGCCTGGTTCAACCCGATCTTCGCCGCCTCGCTGCGAATCTCGACACGGGCGACGCCGCCGGCCACCGGAACGGCATGGACGCTGCCGTCGGCCGCCCAGCCAGCGGGCGAGCCGTCGAGGATATGGAAAACCGCTTCCTGCAGCACGCCGTCCGCCGCGGCCTCCGCCATCGCAGCCGCGCGCAGGTTGCCCGCGCGCTGCACGTCCAGCCGTCCCGACGCCGCGAGCTGCGTTCCCAGCATCGCCAGCAATACCGTCCACCACAGTACGATCAGCAGCGCAAAGCCACGGTCGCCCGGCGCGGGCACCCTTCGCTCAGCCACTCGGCCGCTCCCGCAAACGGCCGCGCTGGGTGGCCGCGACGATCGGGGGCCAGTGGCGCGGATCGCCGGGCCCGAACAGCAGCCGGATGCGGATCAGGGCCGGCAGGTCCGTCCGGTTCCATGACCGAAGCCAACCGGTCCGGTCCGGCGAGAGATAGCTGACCTCCAACTGATCGATCCCCTGCAGCAGGACCGCTTCGGCCGGAGCGGGACGCGGCACGAGGCGCTCGGCGTGCAGATGAGGCGACCAGCGCAGCACCAGGCGGTGCGCGGCATCGGATGCGACATATGCGTCCACCCGGGACGGCTGGCCTTCGGCGACCGGCATCGCCGTCAAACAGGCGAAACTCGAGGGATTGCCGACGAGCCCGGGCAGCCCGTTGTCGTTCGGCAGTGCGATATTCGCCACGAGTCGTCGCAGCGCGCGGTCGACCGGCTCCAAGTCCTGGTATTCCGCGGCCGCCCTGGACTGCGCGCCGAGCGCTGCGAGGCCAAGCCGAGTGCTCCCAGCCAATCCCGAGACGATGAGGCCAAGGACGACAAGGCCCACCAGCACCTCAATCAGGGTGAACCCGGCGCTGCGCCCTGCAACTCCAATACTCACGCGACCGGACCCAGCCGGGCGCTGTCGAGCTGCACGGCGCGGCTGCGCTCGCCCTCGGTCCACGATATCGTAACCGTGATGCGATACAGCGTGATCGCGCTACGCGGAATGGCTCTGAACTGGCTTGCGGCATGGGTGGTGCCGGCCATCGCCACCCGGACTCGCCAATGGAACCCGCCGCCCTCGTCGCCCTGGCGGTCGCTGTCGACCAAAGGTGAGGCGGAAAGGGCCGCGAGATGCGATTGCGCCCGGGCCACCGCCTCGTCGTAACGGCCCGCTACGCGGGAGGAAGTGACGGCGCCCGTCGTGGTGTGCACGAGCGCCGCGACCGCCATCGCTGCAATCAGGAACGCGATCAGCACCTCGATCAGCGTGAACCCGCGGTCCCCGGGGCTGCGACCCGCATGGCGGGCTGCGCGGACCGGGCCGCCATGCTGGTGCACCGCTGCGCTCCGCGGGCTTGACGGACCCGTCCACGCCTGACCCATGCGGCACCCTATGCGCCGGGAACGCAGGGAGGGAGTAACGGATCGGTGAACGGCATCATTGTTCCTGTTGCGCGCCCGCATCGCCCGTTGTTTGTTGAACGCAACAGAGGGTGCACGAGGAGCGGCGATGGCGGTCGAGGGCGTGGTCGCGGCGGCGTCGATGCGGGAGGCCCTGGTCGTGCTGGGTGCCGCCGCCGTTGTCATCCCGCTGTTCCACCGGCTGCGCATCAGCGCGGTGCTGGGCTTCATGCTGGTCGGCATGGCCGTCGGCCCGTCCGGCCTGGGCGCGCTCGCCGCCGTCCTGCCGTGGCTGTCGCTGGTCACCATCGCCGACCGGGGACAGATCACGCCGTTCGCCGAGTTCGGCGTCGTCCTGCTGCTGTTCATGATCGGGCTGGAGCTGTCGTTCGAGCGCATCCGCACCATGCGCCGGCTGGTGTTCGGCCTGGGTTCGCTGCAACTGGCGGGATGCACCCTGGCCGTCGCCGGCGCTGGGGCGCTTATGGACATTCCGCCCGTCGCGGCCGGAGTGGTGGCGCTCGCCCTGGCCATGTCGTCGACCGCCGTCGTCACCCAGGTGCTCGCGGAGGAACGTCGGATGACCGGCCTGGTCGGACGCGTCAGCTTCGCCGTGCTGCTGTTCCAGGACCTGACGCTCGTGCCCGTGCTGTTCGGCTTGGGCGCGCTCGGACCCGGCAGCGCCGGATGGACCCAGTTCGGCCTGGCGGTCGGCAAGGCCGTCGCGGTCGTCGTCGGCCTGGTGCTCGGCGGCCGGCTGGCGCTCCGTCCGCTGTTCCGCGGCGTCGCGCGGACGCGCAGTCCGGAGCTGTTCATGGCCGCCTGCCTGCTGGTGGTGCTGGGCACCGGGCTGGCGGCGCGGGCGGCCGGGCTGTCGATGGCGCTCGGCGCGCTGATCGCCGGGCTGCTGCTGGCCGAAACTGAATATCGCCGGCAGATCGAGGTCACGGTGGAGCCGTTCAAGGGATTATTGCTCGGCGTGTTCCTAATCTCGATCGGCATGAGCCTGGACCTCGGCCGCATCCTGCGCGATCCCGCAGCCGTGCTCGGCGCAGCCCTTGGGCTGGTGGCGATCAAGGCTGTCGTGACGGCGGTGTTGGGACGCGCGTTCGGCTTGCGCCTCCGCGTCGGCGGCCCAGCCGGACTGCTGCTCGGGCCTGGCGGCGAGTTCAGCTTCGTGATCCTTGCCGTGGGTCAGGCCTCCGGCCTGATCGGCGTCGAGCTGGGCGGGTTCGCGTTCATCCTGGCGGCGCTGACGATGGCGGCCATCCCGCTGCTGTCCAAGCTCGGCACGCTGCTGGCCGGACGCCGACCGGTCGCGGTCCGGCCCGACCTGCTGCCGCCCGAGGCACCGGAGCACGGGCCCGCACGGGTGATCGTCGCCGGGGCGGGGCGGGTCGGGCGCACCGTCGCCGGGCTGCTGGAGGTGCACGGCCTGCCCTATGTCGCGATCGACAATGACGCCGACCGCGTCGCGGCGCTGCGGCGGGAGGGCAAACCGGCGTTCTACGGCGACATCACCCGGCCCGAACTGCTGGAGCGGATCGGGCTGGCCGAGGCGCGCGCCCTCGTGGTGACGATCGACGACCGGGCACGCGCCGACGCCTTGGTGACGACCGCCCGCGCAGCGCGGCCTGATTTGCTGATCGTCGCCCGCGCCCGCGACGCGCGCCATGCCGCCCGGCTGTATGGCCTGGGCGCGTCGGACGCGGTGCCCGAGACGATTGAGGCCAGCCTGCAGCTTTCCGAGGCCGTACTGGTGGACCTCGGCATCCCGATGGGTCCGATCATCGTATCGATCCACGAGCGCCGCGCCGCGTTCCAGGACGAGATCAAGGCGATGGTGCCCCACGCCACCATCGTGCCGCGCGGCCAGGTTCGGCTACGGCGAGGCTGAGGGCGCCAAGATCATTGCGTCACCGGGGCGGGCGCCGGCAGGGTCGGCCCGGCGTTGGCCGGCGGCTGCACCTGCGCCACGTTCAGCGTCATGGAAACCAGGTTGTAGTAACCGAGCAGCGCGACGAGATCGGTCACGCCCTGCTCGCCAAAGCGCTTGACGGCGCTGGCATACACCGCGTCGCTGACCTGCTTCTGGCGCTGCAGCTGGGTGGCGAAGTCATACACCAGGGTCTCGTCGGCGGTCATGTTGGCCGGACGGCGCCCCTCCTGCAGGTCCTTGGCGACGGCGGGCTCGAGCCCGGCCTTGATGGCCAGCGGATAATGCGCGAACCACTCGAACCCGGATTTCCACTCCACCGCCGTGATCAGGATGGCGAACTCGTTGAGGTTGTGCGGCATCGTGGTGCTGAACCGCAGGTATTCGCCGACGCGCTGCAGCCGGTTGCCGAGGTCCGGGCTGCGCAGCCACATGTTGAACGGCCCCTCGATCGAATGGCGCGGCCCGGCCATGATCGCGTCGTACATCGCCTTCTGCTCGGCCGACATTTGGGCCGGGGCCAGCTCCGGCATGCGGGTCTGCGCCGCTGCGGTCCCCAGCGTGGACGCGAGCAGGCAGCCCATTAGGACGGTAGTTCGCATGGTCGTTTCCCCCCTCGGCCGCGCTCTCGCTCGATGCGGCGTGCATGGCGGGCAGACCTGCGGCAAACCTGCCATCTGCCATGCAACGGCGCAACCGGGCGCAACCTTGGCGCGGCTGCGACCTTTGAACGGGCAATCACTTCGAGTTTGTCCCGATGAGGCTGTTCGGCTGCCAGCATTGCGGGCATCACCTGTATTTCGAGAACACGGCCTGCGTCCGCTGCAAACACCGGCTCGGCTTCATCCCAAGCGTGATGGAGCTCAGCGCGCTGGAACCGGCGGGCGAGGGACTATGGCGTGCCCTCGCCGCACCGGGCCTCACCAAGCGGTTTTGCGACAATGCCGTGCGTGACGCGTGCAACTGGCTGGTGCCGTCCGACTCGCCCGAGCGCTTCTGCAAGGCGTGCCGTCATAACCGCACGGTCCCGAACTTGTCTGAAGAGGCCAACCTGCGGGATTGGCGCAAGATGGAGCTGGCCAAGCACCGGCTGATCTACACGCTGCTGCGGCTGAATTTGCCGTTGCCGAACCGGGCCGACGACACGACCGCGGGGCTGGTGTTCGATTTCCTGGCCGATCCGCCGGGTCCCAGTGGCGCCAAGGTCTTGACTGGCCACGACGAGGGCCTGATCACGCTCGCCCTGAAAGAGGCCGACGACGCCGAACGCGAAGCGCGGCGCAAGGCCATGGGCGAGCCCTACCGCACCCTGCTAGGCCATTTCCGCCATGAGGTCGGCCATTATTACTGGGACCGGCTGGTGCGTGACGGCGGCCACCTGGCAGAGTGCCGCGCCTTTTCGGCGACGACGAGGAGGACTACGCGGAGGCATTGAAGCGCCATTACAACGAGGGGCCGCCCGCCAATTGGCAGGAGCACTTTGTCAGCACCTATGCCACCACCCACGCCTGGGAGGACTTTGCCGAAACCTGGGCGCACTACCTGCACATCGTGGACAGCCTCGAAACGGCCAGCGCCTTTGGCCTGGAGGTGCATCCCACGGCGACGTCGGACCCGGACCTGCACGTGGCGGTCCACCTCGATCCCTATCAGGAGCGGGATTTCGACGGCCTGATCGCGGCCTGGCTGCCGCTGACCTATGCGATGAACCAGATGAACCGCAGCATGGGTCTGGGCGACCTGTATCCGTTCATCCTTTCAGCTGACGCCATACGCAAGCTGGCCTTCGTCCACGGGCTGGTGCACGCGCAGCCTGGCGAGCGGATCAGCCTTGAGGCCGCAATTCCCGGGGCTGCATCCGGGTCAGCCGTCGCAGACAAGCTGCGCAGGTAACCTGCTCAGCCGGCGGCTCGGCCCAGCCCGAGCCGGGCCCCGGCTCATTGGCGCAGAGCGACATCCGGCAGTGCGGCGTCACGGCGTGGAACACCGGACTCCGGCCATGCGACACACGGCCGGATTTCCTTAGCGCAACGAAAATGCGGCCAGTGCGGGTCGTCGCATTTTGATCACTTATTTCTAACATGCAGCATTCTCTTTGTAGTGTTCGAGCGTCGCTGCGTCGCATAACAGTAAAATCGACGGCCGCAAAGCTCTTCCGGCCACTGTAAGAGGCTTTTACATATTGACGTTACGAGTTGATGCTAAAGTATCTAACGCAACTTATCTTGTTTCATAACCGGAATTCCTCAATGTTGGCCCGGCCTGCCTGCGATCATGGACCGTATCCGCAAGGTAAGCGCATCCAGCGCGAATGGTTTGCCGATCACCTCCATCCCAGCCGGCAACGCCTTCTCTACCGCGCCGCCGGCGTAACCGGTGACGAGCAGCACCGGTAAACCCGGCCGGCGCGCGCGCGCGGCGTCCGCAAGCTGCCGGCCGTTCAACCCCGGCAGGCCGACGTCGGTCACCAACAGGTCGATGCGCTCGCGCGACTGCAGCACGTGCAGCCCAGCCGAGCCGTCGCGCGCTTCCAGGACGCGGCACCCCTGCTCACGCAGCGCCTCGACCACGACCGCACGAACGGCGTCCTCGTCCTCGACGACCAGCACCGTCCCGCCGATCCCGCTGACCACGCCGGTCACGGGCTGGACACCCGGCGGCTGGGCCGCCGCAGAATCGGCAGCCGCCTCCGCATGCCGGGGCAGATAAAGACGGACCGTCGTGCCCAGGCCCGGCGCGCTCTCCAGCCGCACCAGGCCGCCGGTCTGGCGCACGAAGCCGTAGAGCTGCGACAAGCCCAGCCCCGTTCCCTGTCCGAGCGGCTTCGTGGTGAAGAACGGCTCGAAGGCACGCGCCCGGGTCACCTTATCCATGCCCGTGCCGGTATCGGCCACCGAGACCTCGACATAGTCGCCAGGCGCCGCCCCCTCATGGCCGGCCACGTCGGCTGTGCCGAGCCTCACCATGACGGTCTTGATAGTGAGGGCGCCGCCCGCCGGCATAGCGTCGCGGGCGTTGATGGCGAGGTTCAGCAGTGCGCTTTCCAACTGGTTGCCGTCACACAGCACCGGCCAATCGCCGTCGTGCAGACGCAGCTCGACCGTGATGGCAGGGCCCGCCGTGCGCCGGATCAGGTCGGCGACGCCCTCGACGAGTTCATCGAGGTTGATGGGCTTGGGCTGCAGCGTCTGCCGCCGCGCAAAGGCCAGCAGCCGGTGTGTGAGGCCCGTCGCCCGGCCCACCACCTGCGCGGCCGCCTCGACGAAGCGCCCAGTCTCGTCCGCCCGTCCCTGCTCCACCCGGCGGCGCATCAGCTCCAGGCTGCCGCCGATCGCCTGCAGCATGTTGTTGAAGTCGTGCGCGATGCCGCCGGTGAGCTGGCCCACCGCCTCCATCTTGTGCGCCTGGCGCAGCTTCTCCTCGGCCTGTTCGCGCTCCAGCACCTCGTCATGCAGCGCGTCGATCGCCTGCGTCAGCGCCGCCGTGCGCTCGGCCACGCGCGCCTCCAGCAGGGCCTCGGCCTCGCGCTGTTCCGTCACGTCGGTGTTGGTGCCGAACCAGCGCATGATCCGCCCGCTGGCGTCCCGGATCGGCTGGGCGCGGCTGAGGAACCAGCGGTAGCTGCCGGCGCGGCTGCGGAGCGGGAAGGTGTCCTCCCATGCCATGCCCGCCGCGATCGCTGCGTGATACCGGGCCGTCACGCGCTCAATGTGCTCGGGATGCTGGACGTCCCTCCAGCCCTCGCCCTGCATGTGTTCGACGGTGACGCCGGTGTAGTCGCACCAGCGTTGGTTATACCAGAAGATCGTGCCGTCAGGCTCCGCCATCCAGGCGAGCTGGCTGATGTTGTCGGCCATATCGTGGAAACGCGCCTCGCTCTCCTGCAGGCGCTCCTCCGTCAGCCGGCGTTTCGTAATCTCGAGCGAGACGCCGGCCAGGCAGAACGGCGTGCCGTCAGGCGCGCAGACGACCTGGGCACGCATTTCCACCCAGCCTACGCCGCCATCGGGCCGGATCACGCGATACTGGATATCGTACTCCGCGCCGGTCGCGACCGAGCGCTGGACCGCGGCAGCGACCCGAGCGGAGTCGTCCGGATGCACGGCGTCGTGCAGCATAGCAAAGGTGAAAGCTTCGTCCGGGCCTCGGCCGAATGCCTCCTTGAACACCCGCGAGGCGGTCATTTCCTGGGTCCGCAGGTCCAGCTCCCAAATTCCCAGCCGTCCGGCGTGCGTTGCAAAGCGCAGCCGCGCCTCGCTTTCCTGTTGGGCGCGCAGGCGGTCGGCGAGCTCTGTCACGAGCGCCGCGTTGCGGTTCTCCAGGCCGGCCAGCCGGTCGCGTTCGAGCGTCACGTCGACCTGGCTGGCGAGGTAGTAGGTGAGCGCCCCGGCGGCGTCCCAGACCGGGGCGAGCATCAGCCTGTTCCAGAACGGCTCGCCGTTCCTACGATAGTTGCGGATGTCGATCTCGAGCGGCTCGGCCGCGGCGACGGCCGTGCGGATGCGCTCGACGGTGGCCGGGTTGGTCGCCGGCCCTTGCAGGAAGCGGCAGTCGCGGCCGAGGACCTCCTCGCGCGCATAGCCGGTCAGCCGGCAAAATGCGTCGTTGACGAACACCAGCGGGTGATCGGGCCGGCGGGCGTCGGCGATCACGGTCGGTATGCTCGTGGCGCGCACGGCCGCCGCGAACGGGTCGGCGCCGTCGGGCTGCATCAGCTCGGCGCCGATACGCGCTGCATCTCGGCTTGGAACGACCTGGCTGGAGTGGGACGCTGCCGACCTGCTGTCGGACGGCTCAAACATGTTCAAGGCGCGTTCCGCTTCGACATAGCGCCATCATGCTCCCCTTGGATCCTCGACCTCCAGCGACAAGGAGAGGCGTCGTGAACACGCGGTCAACCGAGGGATGGACAATAGCGAGTGATCGGTGCGCGCGCCGGCAAGGCCAAGACGCCTGGGCGCCATAGCAGCTATGGAACCCGAGACCCGTCCCTTTGTTCCCCTCACACATGGAACAGCGGCAATCATCGGGGACGGCATCATGGACAATCTGACGGACATGAGCGTGGTGATCACCGGCGCGTCGAGCGGCATCGGCCGCGCAACCGCCCTGGCCTTCGCCGAGCGCGGCGCCAGCGTGACCCTGGCCTCCCGCCGCCGGGGCCGGCTCGCGGAACTGGCAGGGGAATGCGTGCGGGCCGGCGGGCAGGCGCAGTACATCGAGACCAACGTGACCGACCCGGTCGCTATGCGCGCCTTGGCCCAGGCGGCGGTGCGCCGCTACGGCAAGGTGGACGTTTGGGTCAACAACGCCGGCATCGGCGCCGTGGGCCGGTTCACCGACACCCCCGTCGACGCGCACGACCAGGTCATCCAAACCAACCTGCTCGGCACGCTGCACGGCGCACACGCGGTGCTGCCGCTGTTCCAGGACCGCGGCGAGGGCGTGCTGATCAACGTCATCAGCTTTGGCGCCTTCATAGGCACGCCGCTGGCCGCGAGCTACACCGCCAGCAAGTTCGGCATGCGCGGCCTGTCGGAGAGCCTGCGCGCCGAGCTGCAGGACTATCCCGAGATTCACGTCTGCGACGTTTACCCGGGCTTCGTCGACACGCCCGGCGTGCGCCATGCCGCCAACTATACCGGGCATGAGCTGCACCCGACCCCGCCGGACCGGCCCGAGGACGTGGCTCGGGCGATCGTCCGCGTGGCGATGGACCCGCAGGACAAGACCTCGGTCGGTGCGCTCGCCAAGCTGGCGCCCCTCGCCTACGCGGTGGCGCCGGGCCTGGGGCGTTGGCTCATGGCGCGCGTGATCGGCTTCGGCCTGTCGCGCACGCCCGTGCAGGCCGCCACCTCCGGCGCGCTGTTCAGCCCGGCCGATGACGATGACCGTCCGCAGCAGGCCCGGATCGGTCTCGGGGCTGGTCTTAGCGTCGTTTTGCTCGGTATGGCAGCGTTGGCATATCAGCGAGGGAAGTCGTAACGGCCTGACAAATACCAATCGCGGAGGTTCATGCTATCCAGTTCTGTGCTATCCAGTGACAGCGTAGCCCTTGGATTTCACGCAAGACCGGATTGCCTCGCGTATCTGGAACGGCCGCCGTACCGGAGAGCTGAACCAATCCAGCCCGCGCTTGGCGTTGCGCTTGTCGACCGTATCCGCCGAGCTCGCCTGGCAGGCCGCCAAGTCGGATTGGTATTTTGGCGCGGTCCGGTCCGTGCCCACCCGCGGCTCGTAGTTGGAACAGCCTGCAGCAGCCAATAAAGCCAATAGGATGACCATGCGCCTCATGCAGCCCATCCAGCCGCTCCTTGCCGCCCTGTCAAGCGTGCGGCCATGACGGCGCTCGACCGCCGGTTCGCGGTGGCGCAGGCGCTGGCCGAACAGGCTGGCGCGCTCGCGATGCGGATGCGCCCGCCGCCCGGCGCGGCCCAGGCGACGCTCAAGGATCGCCAGGACTGGCTGACCGAGGCCGACGGCGCCGTCGAGCGCTTCCTTTCGGACAGCCTGGCCGCCGCGTTCCCCGAGGACGGCTTCCAAGGCGAGGAAGCCGGCAGCACCCGCGCTGGCCGCCTGCGCTGGGTGGTGGATCCGATCGACGGCACCAGCAACTACGCCCGCGGCGCCGCGCGCTGGTGCGTCTCGATCGGGCTGATCGAGGGCGATGCCGCGTTGCTCGGCGTGCTCGCGGCGCCCGCCTTGTCCGAGACCTTCGCAGCCTGCCAGGGCCAGGGCGCCACGCTCAACGGCGCTCGCATCCGGGCGGCCGCGACCTCGAGCCTGGACCGCGCGATCATCGAAGCCGGATGGTCCCCGCGCGTGGCCCACCCCGATTTCCTGGCGCTATGCGACCGCATGCTGGGCGCGGGGGTCATGCTGCGGTCGGGCGGCTCCGGCGCGCTCGGACTGGCCGACGTCGCGGCCGGACGCACGGACGGCTATGCCGAGCTGCACATCAACCTGTGGGACTGCGCCGCCGCCCTGGCAATCCTGAACAAGGCCGGCGCCGCGGTGAACGCTTTCCTGCCGTATGGGGCCGCAGCGGGCGGACCCATCCTCGCGACGGCGCCTGGCATCGCCGTGGCCTTGGCGGATGCCACGCGGCTGCCGGCCAGCGGTCAGCAGCCTGGTGAGGCCCATACCCGATAGGCCAAAGCGCCGTGCCCCCGCTGCCTGGTCCGCTTGACCGGTAAAATCGCGCAGCCTATCCCGGCCGCAACCGGAGAACCCCATGAACACGATACACGCCGTCCTGATCGCCACCCTGCAGGGTGCGACAGAGCTGTTCCCTGTCAGCAGCCTTGGGCACGCCGTCGTTCTGCCGGCGCTCGTCAACTGGGCCATCGACCAGCGGTCCCCCGAATTCCTGCCGTTCCTCGTCCTGCTGCACCTCGGCACCGCGGTGGCCCTGCTCGCATACTTCTGGCGCGACTGGCTGGCGCTGGCGCTCGGCGTGCTCGGCGTGTCCGACCCGCAGCGCACGCGGGAAAGCCGGCGCACCTTCATGCTGATCGTCGTCGCGACCATCCCCGCCGTCATCATCGGCTTCGTGCTCGAGAAGTTCGTCCGCGGGCTGTTCGGCTCACCGGTCGTGGCCGCGAGCTTCCTGATTGTGAACGGCGTCATGCTGATCGCGGCCGAGCGGCTGCGCACGCGGTCGGCTGCTACCCGGCCCATGGCGACGCTCGGCGTTGTCGACGCCGTGGTCATCGGCTTCTGGCAGTGCCTCGCGCTGATCCCGGGCATTTCCCGGTCGGGGGCGACGATCGTCGGCGGGCTGCTGCGCGGCGTTGACCACGCCGGGTCGGCGCATTTCTCGTTCCTGATCGCGACGCCCATCATCCTGGGCGCGACCGTGCTCGAGGTGCCGAAGCTGCTGCATGAAAGCGTGCCGCCCGGCGTGTTCCAAACCGCGGCGCTGGCGGCCGTCGTCGCCGGCGTCGTCGCCTGGCTCAGCACGGCGTTCCTGATGCGCTATTTCCGCCAGCACGAGCAGGTGGGGCTGAACCCGTTCGGCATCTATTGCATCGCGTTCGGCGCCGTGGCGCTCGGGATCATCCTTATTTAAACAACCGCTTACGTCAGATTGAACTCCGTTAGCACGGTGTCGGCGGTGAACTCGGCGCTGTGCCAGGCGCCCGGTGCGAAACGTATCGCCGTGCCGGGACGCAGCGGCACGCTGCCGGCCTCGCATTCCAGCCGCCCGGCGCCGCTCATCACCAGCAGGAACTGCTCATGCGGATGGCTGTGGCGCGTGGCGATGTGCCCGGCCTTCACATGCACCTGCCGCATGCTGGCGCCGGCGCCGGGCAGGGCAGCTTGAGGCGGGCCATCCGGGCTCCATTGGGCGAAATCGACAGGATCCATGCTTGCCTCCCCGGCGTGTTTGGAAACTGGCGTGTTTGGAAATTAAAGCCAGATCCAAAGCGCCTTGTCGATTGTCCCGCCGGGTCAACCAAGCCTAAGCGTTTACAAAGCAAATGTTATATTATAGCAGAAAGCGATGCGATTGGCCGTTGCCCTCCTGCTGCTGCTTTGCGCCCCGGCCTCGGCGCAAGCCCCGTTGCGGATCGTCGCAGCCGAAACCGTTTACGGTGACGTGGCCGGGCAGCTCGCCGGGCCGCATGCGACGGTCGCCAGCATCCTGAGCGACCCGGCGCAGGACCCGCATCTGTTCGAGGCCAGCCCATCAGTCGCGCGGCAGATCGCAGACGCGGCGATTGTCGTATTGAACGGCGCGGACTACGATCCCTGGATGCGGCGCTTGTTGGCGGGTGCCCCAAAAACCACGCGCCTGGTTGTGGACGTGGGCCAACTGGCCGGACGTCGGCCAGGGTCCAACCCGCATCTATGGTTCGACCCGGTGATCATGCCGGTCGTAGCCCGCGCCATTACGGCGTCGCTCGCGCAAGCCGACGCGGCGAACCGCCCGGAGTACGACACGAGGCTTGAGGCGTTCCTGGCATCACTCGCCCCTATCGACGCCCGTGTCATGGCCCTGCGCACGCGGTATGCCGGCTTGCCGGTAACAGCGACGGAGCCGGTATTCGGGCTGATGGCGTCGGCCCTGGGGCTTGTGATGCGGAACGAACGCTTCCAGCTCGCAGTGATGAACGAGGCCGAGCCGCGCCTTTCCGACGTGGCGGCGTTCGAGGCCGACCTGCGGCTCCATCGCGTGCGGACGCTGTTTTACAACAGCCAGGCGAGCGGCGCGGCCGCCCGGCGCATGGTGGCGCTGGCCCGCGCCAGCAACATCCCGGTCGTCGGCGTGGCCGAAACCAAGCCGGCCGGCCTCACCTACCAGGCATGGATGATGGCCCAGCTCGATGCGCTGGAGCAGGCACTGGACGCCCGTTGAACGCGGTCGAGCTCGACGGCCTGACGATCGGCATCGGACGCCGCACCATCCTGCGCGACGTGACGCTCACGATCCGGTCCGGCGAGTTCATCGGCGTGCTGGGCCCGAACGGCGCCGGCAAGACGACGCTGTTCCGCGCCCTGCTGGGCCTGGTGAGGCCCGGCGCTGGCAGCCTGCGTGTGCTCGGCTGTCCAGCGGCACGCGGCGCGGCCGGCATCGGCTACATGCCGCAGGCCCGCAGCGCGCCGGGCGGCATGCGGCTGAGCGGCGAGGCGTTCCTGGCCGGCGCCATCCACGGCGAGCGCTGGGGCCTGCCGCATTTAGACTCGGCTGGCAGGGCAGACATACGGCGTGCGCTGGACTTGGTAGGGGCCTCCAGCCTGGCCAGCCGGCCCTTGCGAACGCTGTCGGGCGGCGAGCGGCAACTGCTGCTGCTGGCGCAGGCGCTGCTGGGCCAGCCGCGCCTGCTGCTGCTGGACGAGCCGCTGCTGAACCTCGATCCCCGGCGTCAGCACGCCATCGTGGCGCTGGTCCGCCGGCTGGCCCGAGACCTCGGCATCACTGTGCTGTTCAGCGCGCACGAGCTGAACCCGCTGCTGGGCGCCATCGACCGCGTGCTCTATCTCGGCGGCGGCCATGCGGCGATCGGCACGGTGGACGAGGTGATTACCGGCCCCGTGCTGTCCCGGCTTTATGGCGCCGACATCGAGGTCGTGCGGGCAGGCGGGCGTATCTTCGTGATGTCCGGCGGCAACGAGGTCGAGCGCGCCCACGCCTGCGCGAACGGCCTCCATGCTTGACTACGATTTCATGGTCAACGCGGCGCTGGCCGGGACGATCGTCGCCGTGGTCGCGGGCGTGGTGGGCTATATGCTGGTGCTGCGCGGCCAAACCTTCGCCGGGCACGCGCTGTCGCATGTGGGCTTCACCGGGGCGACCGGCGCGCTCCTGGTTGGCGCGTCGCCGCTATGGGGCATGGTCGGCGTCACCGTCCTGGGCGGGGTCGGCATGGGCCTGCTGGGTGAGCGTGCCGAGGGCCGCGACGTGGCGATCGGCATGGTGCTGTCGCTGTCGCTCGGCGCCGGGCTGCTGTTCCTGCATTTCTTCACCGCCTACGCCGCGCAGGCGACAGCGCTGCTGTTCGGCAGCATCCTGGGCGTGGACGCCGGGATGATCTGGACCCTGCTGGGCTTGGGCATCGTGAGCCTGGCGGCGCTCGCGGCCATGGCGCGGCCGCTGCTGTTCGCCAGCCTGCAGCCCGAGCTGGCGGAGGCGCGCGGCGTGCCGATGCGGCTGGTGTCGGTGCTGTTCCTGGCGGTCGTGGCGCTGGCGACCGCGCTGTGCGTGCAGGTTGTCGGCGTGCTGCTGGTGTTCACCCTGCTCGTCGCCCCGGCCGCCGCAGCGCATCGCCTGGCCGACGGGCTCGGCCGCGGGGTGGCGCTGTCGGCTGGGCTGGCGGTGGCACAGACCTGGGCCGGGCTGGCGCTGGCCTACGCCACGGATTGGCCGGTCAGCGTATGGATCACGGCATTGGGCGGCGCGGCCTATGTGCTGGCCTCCCTGTTCACGGCAAGAGACCTCCCTCCCTGAAGCTGAACCAGCGGCCGTTGCCGATGATGAAATGGTCGCGGATCGCGATCGACAGCGCGGCGGCGGCCTCGCTGATCTGCCGCGTCATGTCGACGTCGTCCCGGGACGGGGTGGGATCGCCGCTCGGATGGTTGTGCACCAGGACCAGCGACGAGGCCCCAAGCTCCAGGGCGCGCCGCACGACCTCGCGCGGGTAGACCGGCGTGTGGTTCACGGTGCCGGTCCCCTGCACCTCGTCGGCCCGCAGCATGCCGCGGTCGTCGAGGAACAGGATGCGGAACTGCTCGATACGCTCGCGGGCGAGGACGGCCGAAAGATAGGCCACGAGGCGCTCGCTGTTCTCCAGCAGCGGCTGCCCGGTCACGCCCGCCCGCGCCAGCCGCAGCGCGGCGGCATGGACCAGCTTGATGGCGGCGATGCCATGGGTGCCGAGGCCGGGCACTTGCCGCAGCTCCGTCTCCGGCGCCGCCAGGACGGCGGCAAAACTGCCGAATCGCCGCACGGCGGCGGTGGCGGCGATCCTGCCGTCGGTCGGGAGCACAAAGCCCAGCAGCCGCCCAGTAAGGTCCACGTCGGGCGATGCGGAAACGACTGGCTTGGCTGGCGGCCGGGCCGACTGGCTGACGAGCTGCGCGAGCGCCGCCAGCTTGTCCATGGCATCGAACGGAGCCGCCATCGCCTCGCCAAAGCCTGCGAGCGCCTTTGACCGGCTAAGGACCGGTCCGCCGTCGAGCTTGCGCCGTTGCGCCAGCGCCTCCTCGAACGTTTGATCCTTCCAATCGGCAGGCGCCGGGTCATCGACGGCGATCGGCCCCAGCGCCGAGACAGCTTGCAGCGCGGCCGCCTCGACCTGCAATCGCAGGCTCTGCCATGCGTCCCCAGCCTGCACGTCGCTGGTGCCGGCTGGAAAGACCTGAACTGCGGCCGGCGCAGCCTGGCGGTGCAGTTGGACGCTGATCCACCCAGCCCCTGGCAGGGCGGCGACGGCCGCGGTGGCTGCTGAGATCGCGGTCTCGCGGCCCACGCCGGATGGCAGGCCGCCGATATCCATGTCGATGAGGGCATCGAACGCCAGCGCGCCTGAGCCTACTGCCGCGCCGCCGCTGCGCCACCGGAGCCATCCCATCTAGCGCCCGGATTTCTGCTGCCGAAGGCTGATCCAATCGCCGCCGCCGATGACGACCCAATCGTGGACGACGACCGACAACGCCGTGCCGGCCCGTTCCAGGCGGGCGTGCAGCGCCCGGTCCTCGCCAGTCAGCTTTGGCGTCGCATTGCCCTGGTTGCGCACCAGGATGACCGCCGTCGCGTGCTGCTCCAGGGCGTGGTGCAGCATCTCGCGCCCGAGCGTGGCGGCCTCGACGTCGGGTTGCCAACGCTGCTCGGCGAGCAGTTGGTTGCGGTTGTTGAGCAGCAGCGCGCCAAGAGCCGGCGGCTGCGACATGCGGCCTGGAAGGTCGAGGTAGCGCTCCAGCGCGGTCCAGGTTCCCAGCAGCACGCGCTCGCCGCGTTCGGCGCGGGAAAGCTGCGCGGCAGCCTCGGTCACCAAGTCAAATGCCTCGATGGCCCGCTGCTCCAGCCCGGCCGACTGCAACGCCCGGTGCCCGGCCGCGAGCGTCGCGGCGAGGCTGGCGAACCGGTTGATCAGCCCCTTGGCCTGCGGCTTCGTATCGCGGCGGGGAATGCCGAGGAACAGCAGCATTTCGAGGATTTCGTAGTCGGCCAGCGCCGCCGGCCCCGCCAGCAGCCGGTCGCGCATCCGCGCCCGGTGCCCAGCAGGGCCGGTGCTGCGGAAAGGTATTGTCTCGACTGATGCGTCCAACTCGGTGCTGCCTAGCGTTTTGCTCGCGCAACATCGTTAGAGCATACGATCCACTACACCTGCAAGTTGCATAGCTAAGCCAATCAGTGCGCGGTTGATCCGGCGCAGGCGGCGCAGGTGCCCTCGATCTCGACCGTCGCATGCGCCGGCGTGAAACCCTTGGCGGCGGCGGCGAGGCCCAGGGCGTCCGCGACGGCGTGGTCGTCGACCTCGTCCACCGCGCCGCAAGTGTTGCAGATCAGGAACTGCGCGGCGTGGGTGTGGGACGCGCCCTCGTCGCAGCCGATGAACGCGTTCAGCCGTTCCACCCGGTGGATCAGCCCCTGCTGCATCAAGAAGTCGAGCGCGCGATAGACCGTGGGCGGCGCGGCATTCCAGCGCGTGCCCCGCAACTGGTCCAGCAGGCCATACGCGGTCACCGGCCCGGCCGCCACCAGCACCAAGCCCAGCACATGCCGGCGCAGGTCGGTGAAGCGCACGCCGTCCCGCTGGCACGCCGCCGCCGCAGCCTCGAGCCGACGGATGACGTCCATGCTGTCCCTCACGCGGCCCTGCCCCGTCCTAGCTTCACCTAAGAGTTATAGGATGCGCTACTCTTCCGCTCAATGTCACCCGTCCCAGCCGCACGGGCGTCGGCTCGCGTGCTATAGGCTTCAGCCATGACATTAGACGATAGCACCGCCGCCATACCCGCGGAACGCGCATGAGATGGGGCGCGATACTCGGCACCCTGGCTGGTGTGGCGATCGCAGCCTGGTTGCTGGCGAGCTATGGCCTGCGCGAGATTGCCGACCTGCTCGCCCGCGCCGGCTGGGGCATCGTCGCCGTCGTGCTGTTCCATTGGACACAAATCCTGTTCTCGGCACTCGCCTGGCGCGCCATAGCCGAGCAGCCGCAGCCCTCGCTCGGTGAGTTCGTGGTCCTCCGCTGGATCAGGGAGGGCGTGAACGCCCTGCTGCCGGTGGCGCATCTCGGCGGCGGGATCGTCGCCGCCCGCCTATTGCGCCGGCGTGGCTTCCGGCTGGCCTCCGCGGTCGCCGGGTCGGTCGGGGACATCACGATGGAGGTGCTGACGCAGGTCCTGTTCACCTTTATCGGCCTGGGCCTGCTGGTGCTGCTCGTGGGCGAGAGCGGCGTCGCCGGCTATGTGCTGGGCGGCACCGTCATCGTGCTGCTGGCGGCGGCGGCCTTCGTGGCAGCGCATCGGTTCGGCATGACGGCCGCGCTCGAACGCGGCATCATACGGCACTCACGGCGTTATGGCTGGATGTCGCCCGGCGAGCTCGCTGGCCTGGACGCAGGCATTCGTCGCTTGTATCGCACCCCCGGCCCGCCGCTATGGGCGTGCCTCCATCACAGCGTGTCCTGGCTGCTGGGCGGCGTCGAGGTCTGCCTGGCGCTGCACCTTCTGGGCCACGGCGTGGGTTTCGCGGAGGGAATGACCATCGAAAGCATAGGGCAGGCGCTCAGAGGTGCAGGCTTCGCCGTGCCCGGCGCGATCGGCGTGGCCGAGGGCGGCTTCGTCATCATCTGCCACCTGTTCGGCCTGGCGCCCGAGGTCGCAATCGCGCTCAGCCTGATAAAGCGGCTGCGGGAGGTTGCGCTGGGCGTCCCGGCCCTGGTCGCCTGGCACATGCTGGAGCGCCGCCCGGTCCGCGGCTGGGAAACGCCGGCATGAGCCCGCTTCGCCAGGCGCCCCATCCAGCGCCGGCCAAATTGGCCCCGAGCCTGCTTGCCAATTGGATGGGCTTTTGCGTGCGCCAGGCCCGGCTCGTGCTGCTGGCCGCAATGCTGCTGGCGATCGGCTGCATCTGGCTGGCGCAGGCCCGGCTAGGCGTCACGACCGACACATCCAACCTGTTTTCCGCCAGCCTGCCCTGGCGGCAGCACGGGATGGAACTGCGGCTCGCCTTCCCGCAGAACGAAGACCTGCTGGTCGCAGTGGTGGACGGCGCGACCCCGGAGGAGGCCGAGGCCACCGCGGCAGCGCTCGCCGCAGCCTTGGCGCCCGACACGGCGCATTTCAAGGGCGTGCGCCGGCCCGACGCCTCGCCCTACTTCGAGCGCAACGCGCTGCTGTTCCTGGACCGCGCGCAGCTTTCGGCGCTGCTGGACCAGACGATCGACGCGCAGCCGTTCCTGGGCCAGCTCGCCGCCGACCCCAGCCTGCGCGGCCTGCTGGGCGCGCTGTCGCTGATCGCCGAGGGCGTGCGGGTCGGCCAGGCGAACCTGACGCCGTTCGAACCCGCGCTCAAGGGGTTCCATGCGGCACTGGCCCAGGCAGCATCAGGTTCCGCAGCCGGCGCCGCGCAGCCGTTGTCGTGGCAGCGCCTGCTCGCCGGATCGGTCGCGGACCTGGCCGGGCAATACCACTTCGTGCTCACCCAGCCGCGGCTCGATTACGGCGCGCTCGAGCCCGGCGCCGCCGCCACCCAAGCGGTCCGCGCCGCCGCCGCCAAGCTGGAGTTTGTGCAGCGCGGCCGCGCCCATGTGCGCCTCACCGGGTCCGTGGCATTGGAGGACGAGGAGTTCGCGACCGTGGCCCAGGGTGCCGCCGCCGGGCTGCTGGGCAGCGTCGTGCTCGTGGCCGTCCTGCTGTTCCTGGCGCTGCGGAGCTGGCGGCTGATCGTGCCGGTGCTGCTGAGTCTCGTGCTGGGCCTGCTGCTGACCACAGGGTTCGCGGCGCTCGCGGTCGGCACGCTGAACCTGGTCTCGGTCGCCTTCGCGGTGCTGTTCGTCGGTATCGCGGTCGATTTCGGCATCCAGTTCACCGCGCGCTTCCGTGAGGAGCGGCTGCAGAGTCCGACCATTCCCGGCGCGCTCGACCGCACCGCCCGCCGCGCCGGACGGCAGGTCCTGGTCGCCGCCTGCGCCAGCGCCGCCGGGTTCCTGGCCTTCACGCCGACGAAGTTCATCGGCGTCGCCCAGCTCGGCCTGATCGCCGGCGTCGGCATGCTGATCGCATTCGTCTGCACCATCACCGTGCTGCCCGCGCTCCTGGTGCTGTTCAAACCGCCCGCCGGGGCCGAGGAGGTTGGCCTGGCGTGGCTCCGCCGGTTCGACCGGCCGCTCGCGCGCTTCCGCCAGCCGATCCTACTGTGCTCCGCCTGCCTCGCCGTCGCCGGCGCTGCATCGCTGCCGCGGCTCGTCTTCGACGGTGACCCGCTGCACACGAAGGACCCCACGACCGAGGCCGTCCGCACGCTGCACGACCTCATGGAGGACCCGATCACCAATCCATACACCATGGAGGCGCTCGTGGGCTCGACAGCCGAGGCCGCCAGCCTCGCGGCCCGGCTGCGCACCCTGCCGCTGGTGGACGACGTGCTGACCTTGCGCAGCTTTGTGCCGGAGGACCAGGCCGCGAAGCTGCCGCTGCTTGCCGACGCCGCGACGCTGCTGGGCCCGACGCTGGATGTGCATCCGACGGGTCCGCGGCCCGATGCGGCGGCGCTGCGGCTGGCGACGCAGTCGGCCGCGGCGGCGCTGCAGGGCGTGCAGGACAAGCTGCCGGAGGGCAGCACGCTGGCCGCGATCACCGCCGACCTCGTGACCCTGGCCAAGGCGCCGGACAGCACTCTGCTCGCTGCGGACGCTGCCTTGACCCGGTTCCTGCCGCTGCAGCTCGACCGCTTTCGGGTGGCGTTGGCCGCCACGCCCACCACCGAGGCCGACGTCCCGCCCGACATCGCTCGCGACTGGGTGCTGCCGGACGGCCGCGCCCGGCTGCAGATCGTGCCGAAACGGAACACCATGGGCAGCGACGGCCTGCACGAGTTCGTTGACCAGGTGCACGAGGTCGCGCCGGACGCTGTGGGGGCCGCGGTCTCGATCACCGCCAGCGCCGACACCATCGTCGCGGCATTCCGCGCGGCGGCGATCTGGGCGCTGATCGCGATCGCCGTCATCCTGGTCGTGGCGCTGCGCCGGGCGGTGGACGTGGCGTTGGTGCTGGCGCCGCTGGTGCTGTCGTCGATGCTGACGGTGGTCGCGGCGGTGCTGCTGCCGCTGCCGCTCAACTTTGCCAACATCATCGCGCTGCCGCTGCTGCTGGGGGTCGGCGTGTCGTTCAACATCTACTTCGTCATGAACTGGCGCGCCGGCCGCGACCATCCGCTGGGCTCGGCCACCGCCCGCGCGGTGCTGTTCTCGGCGCTGACGACGGCGACGGCCTTTGGCTCGCTCGCGCTGTCGCGTCACCCCGGCACCGCCAGCATGGGCGCGCTGCTGATGCTGAGCCTGGGATGCACGCTGCTGACCACCCTGCTGTTCGTTCCGGCGCTGCTGGCGCAGATGCGACGGCCGCAATGACCTTAATGGTTCACACCGCTGAATCCGGTCCCGCCGCCTGGCGCCAGATACCGGGAATGGCATCCCACATGGCGCGGTAGCCCGCCCGCACCTGCGGGCTGGGATGCGCGCTTTCCAGCAGGCGCAGGCCATCCAGGACGGGACGCGCCTGTACGGCGGTACGGCCGACCAGCACGGCCGTGTGCAGCCGCGGCAGCAGGGCGAGCAGGTTGCGCAGCTCATGGACGCCGGCCGTGCGCTCCATGGCGGTGACGTGGATCGTGCCGTTCCACCAAGGGATTGTATTCCAGATGACCGTGTCCGTCCGCGGCAGGCCGGCTTCCAGCATGAAGCGAAGTATTGCCTCGGCGGTCGCGTTGTCGTTGTCCCGGCTGATGAAGCCTGAGCCTTGCCGGCCTGGGCGGGACAGGGCCGCCATTGGGCCGGGCTTCTCCAGCAAGAATAGGATTTGCGCCGTGACGCCGCCGTCCATGGGGTCGAAGTCCGGAACTTCGACGCTTGGGCGGGTTCGCAACTGGGCGGCATAGGCGGCGAGCGGCGCGACGTGCGGCAGCGACAGCATTGCGCGGCGGCGTTCCCGGACGGCTGAATCGCCCAGGGATCGGGGCAGAAATTGGGGCAGGGATTGGGGATGGCTGGACGGCGAGACCATTCGCATTTCCTAACAGGCGGCTGCAACGCTTTGCTCGGTGGAACAACTGCATCAGCCTTCGAACGTTACCGTCGTGTGACGGACCCGCGTCATGCATGCCGGCATCATACGTGGCGGAACCGCGCCGCCCCCCGGCGCGCTCTCATTCGACCCGCGATCGCAAAGGAACCGTTTGATGTCCATCCGCCAAACCCTCGACTCGCTCGGCCACGGCCGGCAAGCCAGCCAACTCAGGGATCAGCTGCAGGGTCTGCTGCCCGACAGCCTCAAGCCGGCGGCCACGGCTGTGGCCAATCAGGCGGAGGATGGAAGGGGCAAGCTGCTCGACTACGTCCAGCTTGCCTCGGAGTATTGGGAGCCCATTACCGCCTTGCTGCAACGCTTCCTGCGGCGTGCGCCCGAGGTCGTGGAGGAGGCTGCGCCAGCAGCCAGACGACGTTTTGGCATGCGTCCGTTCGTCGCCGTCGGGGTCGCAATTGGTCTCGGCCTGGCCGCATACGGGGTGACCAGGGCAGTCCAAGACTTCAAACGGGATGCTTGACTCCAGCCCAGAGTTAGACCGCGAAACCGCGTCCGCGCCAACGGCGGACGCGGCCCGCGGCATGACGCTCTTTGTCTTAATCGTGGCCACCCTCTACTTCGGCAAGGAGGTGCTGGTCCCGATCACGCTTGCCCTGCTGCTGGCGTTCGTGCTCGCCCCCTTGGTGGCCCTGTTGCGCCGCCTCCGGCTGGGCCGGGTTCCGGCGGTGCTGCTCGCGGTGCTGGTTGCGGTGGGCCTGGTCCTGGCGATCGGCAGCGTGATCGGCTCCCAGATCGCCCAGCTCACCACCAACCTGCCGCAGTATGCGACCACGATCGAGCAGAAGGTCGACAAGCTCCGCCAAATCACCATCGGCCGGCTCTCGAGCCTGACCGACAATATCGGCAATCGCGCCGGGACGCCCGCGGCCGATGCGCCCACCTCGGCGCAGGCGCCTGCCTCGTCGCAGGCCGCCCCCGCGCCCGACGCGCGCCAGCCCACCCAAGGTCCGCTCGAACTTGCCCGGCGATACCTGTCGCCGATTCTCTCGCCGCTCGCGACGTTCGGTATCGTTTTCGTGGTGGCGATCTTCGCCCTGCTGCAGCAGGAGGACCTGCGGGACCGGCTGATCCGCCTGTTCGGATCCACCGACATGCACCGGACGACCGTCGCCATCGACGACGGCGGGCGGCGGCTCAGCCGATATTTCCTGACCCAGCTCTGCATCAACGCTGGCTTTGGCGTTGTGATCGGCGCCGGCCTGTTCTTCATCGGCGTGCCGAACCCGGTGCTCTGGGGCATCCTGTCGGCTTTGCTGCGCTTTGTGCCCTATGTCGGCTCGTTCATCGCGATATTGCTGCCGTTCGCGCTGGCGGCGGCCGTCGATCCCGGCTGGTCCATGCCGCTCTGGACGCTCGGGTTGTTCGTCGTCGCCGAGGGCCTGACCGGCCAGGCCATCGAGCCGCTGGTGTATGGCCACAGCACCGGGCTGTCGGCGTTCTCGGTGATCGTGGCGGCGATCTTCTGGTCCTGGCTGTGGGGCCCGATCGGCCTGATCCTTTCGACGCCGCTCACGCTCTGCCTCGTCGTGCTGGGGCGCCATGTCGACCGGCTCGAGTTCCTGGACGTGCTGCTGGGCGACACGCCCGCGCTCACGCCGATGGAGAGTTTCTACCAGCGCATCCTGGCCGGCGATCCCGACGAGCTGCAGGACGAGGCCGAGCGGACGCTGAAGCAGCGGTCGCTCTCGACCTATTACGACGAGGTCGCCCTGAAGGGCCTGCAGCTTGCCGCGAACGACGGCCAGCGCGGCGTGCTGAGCCATGGCCAGCTCGACCGGGTGAAGGACACGATCAAGACGTTGGTGAACGGGCTGGCCGACCACGACGATATACAGCCTGTCGAGAAGCCGGCGCAGCCGGACGACAGCGCGCTCGCTCCCGCCCCTGAGCGGCGCGCCCTGCCCAACAACCCGACTCCGGACGGTGACGCGCCGCAACAGGCGGATCTTCCGCCGGCTTGGCGAGGGGCGGCGCCGGTGCTGTGCATCGCCGGGCGCGGACCCTTGGATGAGGCCGCGTCGACCATGCTGGTGCAGCTTTTGGGCAAGCATGGATTGGGAGCGCGCCTGGTACCCTATGAGGCGGTGTCCCGGGACCGGGTGGAAAGGTTGGACGTGGATGGCGTCGCGATGGTCTGCATCTCCTACCTCGACATCAGCGGCAGCCCGGCGCATCTGCGCTATCTGCTGCAGCGGCTTCGCCGTCGGCTCCCGAGGGGAGCCCCGATCCTCGTCGGCCTTTGGCCTACGCAGGACGCCGCCCTGACCGATAAGACGACGCAAACCGGGATCGGCGCCGACTACTTCGCCAGCTCGCTGCGCGACGCGGTCGACGCCTGCCTCAAAGCGGCGCGAGGTGCCACGCAGGCTGGTTCACCTGCCTGAGCGCGACCTTGCCTTAGCGGGGGAAGAAGCGGGACTCGCTGCCCGCAGCATCGGCGCTATGCCGTCTGCGAGCTGGCCGAGCGCTGCGCTCATGGCCGCGACCAGGTCCGCCGTGCTCGGGCTGGCTGGCCGCACCGTGAGCCGGAATACGCGCGTGACCGCCGAGGCCCGCGCCTGGCCGCGCGACACCGCCACCTGCGCCAGCAGCACCGCCTGGCCCGACGCATCCGCATCGAAGCGCTGCAGGTCCATCTCGATCGTCGCATCGGCCTCAGCCGTAATCGACCCAGCCGACGTGAACACGCCCGTTCCAGGCAGCCGCGTGTTCAGGTCCTCTGCCAAGATGCGCGCAACGAGGTCGCCGAACGGCTCACCCCACCGCTCCGCGCCGTTCAGGCGGAGCGAGTAGGCGCTGTTGGCGCGGACGATTTCCGACCGGTCGAGATACCCGGCCAGGCCAATGCGCCGCAGCTCGACCTGGCGGGGACCGCCGGACTGGGCCACGCCAGGCACGGCAGCCAGGGTATAGTACGCCGGATCCGGTGAGGCGCACGCCGGAACGATGCCGGCCAGCGCCAGGCCGAGCAGGCTGCGCCGAGAGATCGTCATTTCGAGGCCAAGCCGGCACGGCCTCGCACCAGGGCCTCGGGATGCCGGTCGAGGAAGTCGGCCAGCAGCCGGATTGACCGCGCAGTGTCGCCAACCTGGGTCATGGCCCGCTCCAGCTCCCGTTGGAATTGCGAGTTGCTGCCATAGCTCGCGTCGATCGATCCGAAGGTCCGCCCCGCCTTTGCCACTGCCTCCTGTAATCCCGCGGTGATCTCGGGCAGGCGCCGCAGCGCCGGGGTCAGCCCGGCGTCGGTTTTCCTCATGAGGTCCTGCACACTGGCCATCGCTCCGGATGCCGACCGCAGCGCGCCGTTCAGGTTCTGCCCGATCTCGTCGAGCGGCAGCCGGCCGAGCTTGCCGGCAATGTCGCCGGCAGCGACCAGGATATTGTCCAATCCGCCGCTCTTGCTTGGCAGCACGACCTCGTTGCCGTTTACCACGAGCTCCGCGGCAGGAGCGTCCGGCACGAAGTCCAGCGCGAGCACCATCTGCCCCGTCAGGTAGCTCGCCGTCTGCAATTGCGCCCGCATGCCCCGGCGCACCAGCCGGCGCGCGACGTCCAGCGGATCGCTTTTCGACACGGTGCTTTGGCTCAGGATGCGCTCAGGCTGCACCTCGAGCCGCACCCGCACCCGCGCGTCGCCATTGGCCGGGTTCAGCTCCAGGGCGACCTCGGTTACCGTGCCGACCTGGATTCCGTAGAATTCGACCGACGCCCCGTGCGTAAGGCCGCGCACCGAGCTTTCGAAGTAGGTGACGAACTCCTGCTTCGTGGCGTAGCCGGAGGCCTGCGCCTCGGCGAAGTTGTTGTAGAGCGGAAACTCGGCTCCTGAATCCGATGAGGGTTCATTGGGCTGGGGACTTGGCGAGTCGAAGGCGACTCCGCCCGATAGCACGGCCTGCAGGCTCGCGACCTCGACATGCAGGCCTCCGTTGCCGACCTGCACCGACAGGCCCGAGGCATTCCAGAAATGCGTGCCCTTGCGCACAAAGGTGTCATAGGGCGCGCGGATGAACAGCTGCACCGTCACCGGCCCGGTGCCGTTACCGATGTCGTAGCCCAATACCTCGCCGACCGTGATGTCACGATAAAACACCGGCGCCCCCGGCCCCAACGAGCCGATCCGCTGGGCCTTGACGGTGAAGGTGCGGCCGGGTTCGCCGGAGCGGACGCCCGGGGGCTGCTCCAACCCGGTGAACTCCAGCCGCCGCTCGCCGTCGCGGCCGCCGGGGTCCATCTCGATATAGCTGCCGGACACGAGCGTCTCGATTCCCGCGAGGCTGCCGGAGCTGAGGCGCGGCCGCACCACCCAGAACCGCGCGCGGTCGGTCAAATAGGGATCGGCCTCGCGGCGCATGCGGACCGTGACGATGACGTGGGACATGTCGTCCGACAGCCGGACGGTCTCGACCTCCCCGAGTTCGACCGCTTTGTGGCGCACCCTGGTCTGCCCGGCGACCATGCCGTCACCGCTGCGGAAGCTGAGGGTCACGACCGAGCCCTGCTGCGACACGGTGCGGTAGCCGAGCCAGGCGGCGATCACAGCGGCGACCAGCGGGATCAGCCAGATCAACGAGATGCGGCTGCGCCGGACCCTGGCCTCCGGTGCTGGCGCGGCTGGGTTGGGCGGGGCGGCGTTGGGCAGGCCAGAGTTGGGACTAGGGGTCGTGTCGCTCATGCCTCAGTCTCCGCTTCGTCGCATCCAGTTTGGCCGGCCGCGTCCCACATCAGGCGCGGGTCGAAGCTGAACGCGGCCAGCATCGTGAGGATTACGACCGCCGCGAAGCAAACCCCGCCCAGTCCCGGAACGACGGAGGCCAGCAGACCCATCCGCACCAGCGCCACGAGGATGGACAGCATGAACACGTCGATCATCGACCAGCGTCCGAGCACGTCCACGATGCGATACAGCCGCGTACGGTCCCGCAGGCGCCCGGTCGCGCGGCGCTGGGTGGCGATCAGCAGGTAGGCCAGGCTGAGGAGCTTCAGCACCGGCACCATCACGCTTGCCCCGAACACCAGCAGCGCGAGCGGCCACATGCGATACTCGATCAGCTCCTGCACCCCGCCGAGGATGGTGCTGGGATGCCCGCGGCCCAACCGGATCAGCGTCAGGATGGGATAAAGATTGGCCGGAACATACAGCGCCGCGGCCGCGATCAGCAGCGCCCATGTCCGCGCGATGCTGTTGGGCTTGCGCACGCGCAGCGGCGCGTTGCAGCGTCGGCAGAGTGCGCCCGGCGCCGCACGGCCCACCCGGCCGCAGCTATCGCAGCCGATCAGCGCGCCGGTGCCCATCGGCGCGGGGGTGCGCCGCAATCGTCCGATCGCCTCCCAAAGCGCGTGCTCGTCCAGCCAAGCATCCGTCGCGACGATCACGAGCATGAGCGCGCCGAGCGCATAGAGCGCCAGACCGACCTGCACCTCGGCCAGCGCGGCCATGCGGGTATAGGCGACGAACACGCCGAGCAGGAAAACCTCGATCATGGCCCAGGGCGTGAGGCGCTTGCGCCAGCGCTCCATGGCGGCGAGGGTGGACGGCGCGGTTTCGGTCTGCAGTCCGATGATGACAGCGGCCGTGAGCCCAAGCTTCAGCAGCGGCGCGATCAGCGTGGTCGCCAGGACGACGATCGCCAGCTGCCAGATGCCCTGGTTCTCGAACTCTATCGGCAGCGAGAGCAGCGTCGTGTTCCGCTGCTGCCCGGCCAAACGCAGGCCGAGCAGCGGGGTGGTGGCCGCGATCGCAAACAGCACGAGTCCGGTGACGCTGAATGCGAGGGTGGTGCCGAGCGCGTCGCGCTGGCGCCGCCGCAGCAGCGCGCCGCACCGCGTGCACGCCGCCACATTGCCGGGCCGCATGGCCGGCACCGCTTGAAACAGTCCGCATTCCGGGCATTCCCGCATCGCGGCGTCCGGGCCGGCGGGAGCATAGGTGGCGATATCGGACATCGGGGGACCAAAACGTTACGGCGGGATACCGGCGTATCACATAGCACATACGGCCAATACCAAGCACCCCACGCGGCGGCTGGTTGCGGCGCATGGCCCGCCCCGCTATATCCTGCGCCCGAAGCCGACGTAGCTCAGTGGTAGAGCAGCTGATTCGTAATCAGCAGGTCCTCAGTTCAATCCTGAGCGTCGGCACCA
>JAABUR0100002099.1_pt1 | contig 32280 bp, 36 predicted proteins | sample 5560091 | NCBI WGS metagenome assembly JAABUR01 (sample SAMN10711879, study PRJNA513375) | rock metagenome | isolation source: Antarctica rocks | place: Antarctica: Victoria Land, University Valley sud
TTAACCCAAAACAAGGCGATAGAACCTCTCTCTCTCTCTCTCCACCGAACCAAAGCAGTAGAAATACACTGAAGAGCGGGCGTCGATACATAAACCGGTAATGCGCGTTCCTTTTTTTTTTTTTTTCGTTTTTTCGTTTTTTCCCGGGGGCAGAAATCTTCGTTTTATATTATTGATGATAGTAGCGGGGTTTGTTTGTTTGTTTGTTTGTTTGTTTGTTTGGGAGTGGTGGTGGTGGTGGTGGTGGTTGGGTCTGAGGGTTTTGAGCAGCTGGTGTGCGTGTGAGGTTCTTTATTTAGTGCGTGTGAAAGAGGGTTGTTTGCGGTGCGAGGCCGTTGCTCGTAGGAGAATTCTGTTGTTAGGGAGTCGCGATTTGGAAGAATTGCTTGTTTGCTACCATTACCGTTCCTGCGGGGACAGTCATGGTTTTGTTGCCGTTTCGGAAACTGAGATCATCACAGCGAAGGGCCATGTAGTGTGTATGGATGCCGAAAGGAAGATTTGTGCTGGTTATAACTAGAGGACCGAGTGGAAGATCAATCTGTGACGAATAAGTAGCATCGTTGACTGACAACCATCTGGATGTGTTCAATGGTCGACGACCTGATTGTTAGCCTTTCGCATTCCATAGTGGCCAGACCTTTTGCTGGATGATACTGTAATACAGTAAAGTCGTAATCGCATATGTTTCGACGTCGCGAATCTTTTCCGAGTTACCTGACCGATGTCTCTGTGGCTGCGTACAGCCTAATTTGACCCAACACATTCCTGTCTGCACATCGATATATCAGTCCTAGAAATCGATTGTTATAAGGTGTATGAGTCAAATAAGATGCTCAATATTAATCGAGGATGAAAATGGCAGAGTGGACGTCGTTATCCTTAGATAACCCCCTGTCTTTGACTTGGGCTGCTTGGTCTCGAGGAGACTGTTTGATGTTCTCGGGATCAATCAGCGTTGTACAGTAGATCGCTCTAACCGAATCGATGGATGAGAACCATCAGTCAGCAGGAGTGTAAACATTATTCTTGAAGTCGTAATCGACGTAAGCTACCGGCATAGACGAGATAGACGGCAAAGAGCGAAGACTTGGAATTCGAAGACTCGCTTGACCTTCAAATGACGACAACATTCAGAGTAGAATCAGCAAAAGCTTGGAAAGATTAAACGACTTCAGCCTCAGCAGAATAACGAATGTAGAATCCATGACTCGACTGTCGAGAAGTTGCTCGAGCGTGACAATCTCAGCGTCTCTTTCAATCGCCCATGCTGCAATAGCTTTCATTAAGCGCCCAGCAGTCAAAGCAAAGAGTATGAGGAAGATGATAGATCTCTAAGTAAGTTAGTTAGGCCTTGCTATATCAACTTGTCTGAAGAAGTTTCATGTTCGAAAAACGCCTGTTGTTAAGGTACTTACAAAGCGCGATGCAGAAAGCAGTCCTTCAGTGTAGGGTACTGATTCGACAGACTTGCCATCTGCCAACCGGGCAAGTATCCCAAGAAGAAAGAAAGAAATCGCTAGAATGGCAAGTGTGAGGTCGAAAGGTGATCAAGTATTGTCCACGAATCGCTTAGGGCACGTATGTATGTTGGAGATGTTGGCCATTTCAACTGATCCTGTTTCTGGTCCCGCACTCCTGAATCCTTATCATCAGGCTGTAGCATTGGCTCAACTACATAGCTCGGGTGGAGAAGTCAAAGTGTCTGGAGGCATCCTTCCGCTTCAACTCACATATCTCGCACACTCTGGAGTGTCGAAACTCAGTTTTACAGTAGAAATAGCACAACGAGAACTGCCAAAGATCATTCTCCAGCGCCCAGCTTCCAGCGCCTCCTGGCAAGGTCGACAACCTCTAACATGGAGCTGCAGGCGCTGCACTGCGCCGCATGCCACATAGTTAGATGGACAGGGGGTAAAAGATTTAAAGGATGCTGCCCACGCATTACCACTATTGCCATTGTTATTTGCTGACCACGATGCTTTCACCATTGTCGAGTACCCAGCGATACTTTTGCTACCTGTTTAGATCTTGACTCCGTCGCAGATAATGCGCCATTGTTTTCTGCAGGTACCCGATGTCGTGCTACAGTTTGTCCTTGTCAACCTGAAAGAATCGAAGGAGACGCTACCGAGTAAGCGAGGGACTTCTTCGTCACCAAAACTCCACGGTATCACCTCTGAGGCTCTGCATATCAACATTTTACCCTAAATTCGAGTAATTTACTTTGTCGCTGGGAGACAGTAAGATGCTTTCCACGGATGTTGGATATTCGCGGTAAGACAATAGATTATTTAGACGAGAATAATAAACTTGGCGTTTGACAAGCCCCATCAATACCTATTAAATATAGATGCTGACCGCTCGAAAGATAATAGCATAATTGTTGATAAGTACAATTAATCAAAGGCAACCAATTCTAAGTTACACTTTCACAGATACAAAGCCTGCTATTTTATTACTACGCAGACGATCCGACACTGAATCTTCCATCGTCTTCCAACGCTCACATATACAACCATCTCAACCCTCATATACCATGCGTAGTGCTCTCGAGTCCATCAAGATCCTCCAACGATGCGAATCAATTCCAACCATGATATTACCCCAGGAATGATGGAGCATGTCTAGCGGCACATATTTGTTCTGCGTACTTCATCACGAACTGGCTCTCTGTACTCTGTTCGGGAAAATCTCTCTAACCTGGAGAGCTGTTGATGCTTCTGAGAGACTCGCTAGTATAGGGAGAAGTTAGAATCTCGGTCATTAAGTCGGCTTCGGATATTTTCAACTGTAGAGTTGAATGTGTTTCGCATGACATTGGCGCTGTAGGCGATTTTCGCCTCTGACATATCAGTACCGCCATGACTTCCCGGCGACTTTGGGTGGATGAAGAAGGCGCCAAATCCCCCCGCAACAGGTATTAAAAGTTGGTGGGGGCTCCCTCTCTAAAGAACGCCCTCAGCAGCTGGTCTCCCAAACCAACTCGCGAGCTCGCTTGTCTCCTTATTGTCACCACCATTCGGTGCGCTTGAGAAAAAGTCCGTTACCCTCATCCCCTGCTCATCATCATCCAGCATCGGCCAATCGACCTTAATGCTACTCCCCTTGGCCTCAAGCAGATCTCTCGCGGTACTCCAGCTAAACCGGCACTCATTGCCCCAGCCAAACACAGGGTTCATATGCCCTTTCAGCCAAGTAGTACACTTTGCATCAGAAGGATACCCAGAGCCCCAGCCTCGCGCGGAAACTTTGGGTTGTTCCTCGATTTGAGTGGGGGATGCAATGTAGGACTGATAGCAAACTTCTAGCGCAGCATCTCGTGTGACTTTGGCACAGACAGATGCCGCTGAAACGCAAGGATAGAGGGAGTCGGCCTTTTTAGCGACGGTGATGTGGGTTGTGGGGAAGATACGTTCTAATCTCTTCTGATAGACCGAGGGGCTGCCTATAGTATCAATATAGATCTCCTTGACGTTTATGCCTTTTGCGAAGACATCCTTGACTAGATCAATGGTAGCGTCCATGGCTTGAGCGTTCAGATTGTACGTCCCAGCTGGCTTGAGCATGCCGGAGGAAATGTCTCGAGCTGACATTACGCGGGTTGCCCAGCCGCAGTTTTGATACAGGTCTGTGCCAGACGTGCAGAGCTTTTGCATAAGGGATGAGCGGACTGCGGGGGTTAGGACTTTGGAGTCGTCGAAGTGGTGCGTTTCTGCAAGTAGAGATCGGTGAAGCGATAGAGGTAGGTAGAGTAGGCCGTATACCATTGGGCCTGGCGGTTGATTAGCGTTCTTTCCAATGAATATCCGAGACAAAATTACAAACCTAGTACAGGGCCTCTCCCGGCCTCGTCGACGCCTAATACACATTCTGTAGATAGGTCTTTTGCAATCTCTTCAGGCACAGCGGTATGATGGGTATAGGATGTTCCGGCGAACATTTCCTGTTTGTAGATTGAGGGCGCAATGAAAACATCTTCAGCAGGAGTTTCATGGGCAATCTCTTGGGAATCAATTCCATCCATACTTGAACTGTGGTACAATAGACGGCAATGGTAAGCCAAAGATAGTGTACCTACTCGTGGAGGATCACAACTTTAATACAAAGAGCAGAATGAGGGAGGATGCCTCATGGTGGTTGTGCAATGGGTGAGGGCCAACATAGGTCATCTGGTGGTGGTGGTGGTAGGGCTATGTTCAATAGATGCAAGTTACTCAGGAACGTTTTTTAGGGAGACGCGCCTTTGGCGCGTTGCTGTTTTGCCAAGGTATCAAACTCCTAGCGTCAATGTTACGCTTTAGCCCTTTTTGGTTCCCTTGTTTTTGTCCGCAAGTCGCATCACAACATCGACGCGACAATATTTGGAAACAGTGGCCAACACCAGTAAGTATCCCAGAAGCCCAGGGACAGTGTTGGCATCTCTCACTTTGTTATACTGAGATCCACTCTCCTGGATTCAAAGCCCCCATCGCGCCTCTACGATTGTACACATGGCGTCTTCGAGAACGCCCCGCGTGAAGAAGAAGGAAGGGGATTTCTCGAACGTTGGAAAAGTGGGAAGGTGAGTACTGACTTGATTGCAGCAAACATCTTAAAATCATTAGATTAGGCCTGTAGTTCTTTGCTGACAATGTACAGGAAAACTGGGGCTATACTGAAGGATACTGGAATACGGGACGAATTTGGCTTAGAACCAATCGATGGCATATTCTCATCTCCGGAAAAGTCTCCCTTTAAGAGAAATGGCATACCGCATGATTCTACAGTCACAATGGATGAGACCATGGATTTTGGAGAAAGTAATGAAGCCTGAGAGCTGGCAACGACTTATTCCGTGAAAGAATCAATCGCTAACGCAATTTTTACTACTGCAGGTACTATACCAGAACCTACCGAAGTCTTAAATGGACACCGAAACATCAGGAGAGCCCTTCCCCCTCCGCGCTCTCGTTCACCCATAAAGACCCATCTCAATTCAGCCCCACGAAGATCATTAGGGCCAATGTCGTCGCCTTCTAAACCCATGAACAACGAAACTCCAACTCGTGCTGCATCTCATCCACCTAACAGGAAAATGCTCTTTGGTTCGAATAATCTACAGCCGAGTGTGGAGAGATCACCGCTGAAAGGTGGGTTGAAAAGAGTAAGCTTGGGCTCTGCGAAAAACAGAAGGAAGAGGCCGTTCGATTTAAGCTTAGAGGATGACGAAGAGGATGAGATCTTCAGTGTTATAAACGGGGCAGAGACAACAGATGGCCAAATGTATGACGATACAGCTCCACCAGGCATTGAAGACGACTCTCTTCAGATGACGCAAGCAGATGACGACCAGGAAGCAGCAGAAAATGACCACTTTGCGGAAGAGCAGGAGCAAGACCAAAGCGCTTCCATTGAGCCTGAGCCTGAGCCCGCGCCAGAGCCTGTTGCAAAATCCAAGAAACGAAAGGGCGGCCCTTCAAAAGTGGAGAAACTTGACATTGATGAATCTCAGCTCTCTGTTGCTCCAGAGAAACCAGTCCGGCGAAAAGGCCGACCACCAAAAAAGGCCAAGACTGAAGTGTATCAAGACGAAGAGGCTCAGGGTCAGCCAGAATCATCACGAGTAATGGAGCAAGCTACTCCTGTTAAAAAGCCAAAAGCCGCAAAGCCCGCTCCCTCTATGCGAGACCCGAACGCCAAGATGAAGGCTGCTCCGCGGACTAAAGAGAAACAACCACCAGTGAAGCCTATGCCACCACCGCCTCAGCGTGACGGGCGACCTCAACCACGAAGTCTACAAATTCTACGTAGCGAGACACCAGCGGATGATGAAGGTTCTCGTACAACACGGTTTGGACGGCACTCTGTAAAACCCTTGGCATTCTGGCGTGGCGAAAGATTCGTATATGGTGAAGGCCATATAGAAGGAAAAGAATTAACATTGCCTGCCATCAAGGAGATTATAAGGACTGAAGAGGTGGTTGTGCCAAGACCAAAACGGCCAGCTTATAGACGGCCCGGGCATCCACAAAGGCGGCAACTTGAAGATCTGGAAGAGGATGATGAAGAGCGAGAACCTTGGGAGACAGAAACAGGTATTGTTAGGGCACAAGTAATGCAATGGGATCCTACAACCGGTAGAGGAGACGAAGAAAGAATGGAAGAAGCTGGTACGTTTTCCTTCCCAGAATTCCCAATCCACCTAATTAATATTTCTCAGACGTCGCCTACGCCTCCGAAGCAATAGAAATGCGCGACATCAACGGTGCAGATTTCCGTTTCGCAAAGACGTTGACTCTCCCCTTTTTCGGCTCCGGTATAGTCGATCTACCGCCTGGAGGCGTCAAGAGAGTCAAGAATTCGAGGAAAATGCAAATGGTATTTTTTGTGTTTTATGGTAGGGTCACGGTGGATTTGGGATCGCCAATGCAGAATTTTAGTATCGGAAAGGGGGGGATGTGGCAGGTTCCGAGGGGTAAGTCTGTGTGTTTCTTTACTCGAGTCGTCATCTTTCAGTGCGCTACGTCTATGCCCTATCATTGACCTGTCGATTCTGTCTTCTGCCACACTTAAACTCTGAACTACGACACAACCCTCCCACTCCCCCACACCACCCTATCCGACTTCCGACTCGCCTCCTTTTCTTCTCTACTAAACCACAAAACTGACACACCCCTTCGCTTGACCTTACAGGAAACTTCTACTCCATCTCCAACAACTCCAAAACCAATCCCGCACGTATCTTCTTCGCCCAAGGATGCGAGGTCTCCGCTGAGCCTAGCGCTGATGAGAGTGCTGTTGCTTGAGGCGGAATTGCTGGATGAGGGGGAGGGGAAACGGAGGGGGAAAGGGGTGGGGATGGGAAACGGGGGATAGCGATGGTAGGGAAAGGGGACGGGAATGAGAGAGATGGTGTTGAGGTTGAGACCGTGTGATTGGAGTGAAGGGGCGTAAACGTCCCTTGGCTTGATCAGGAAAATTCGATGCTTAAGGTGCTATCTTCGTGAATAATGACATTAGCACAGGTACAATCGTCAATGCTTGGTGCTAAAAGTTTCTTTTATTCCAGCGAGTAAGGGGCGGGAGGTAATTGCTTTCGGACCTCGACGTAGGAATAGCAGCAGCAGCTTTGGTCTTTATTTGAATACGATAATCCACTCACCTTTCGCCTCCAGTATTGAAACCACAATGCTTGAACGTCATCTGCTCTCTGCTCTACCAATCCTGCTACTATCTCGTTAGAATACATGGTGTTAGTAATTAAGATTTGAGTCTCTTAAGCATACATGCGCTACCCCCGAAATCCCACCCAAAAATTCAATTTATGAGCCGAGAAAATAAAGGAGCTATTTCAAACTATGATTAGACTTCTAAAAAGATCCTTGGGAGGAGGGGGGGGTTAACCCTAAGCAACATTGACACACAATGGGACGGACCTCACATTTTAGCGGGGTATGGATGTGAAGGGATGTGATGGCATGGGGGTTGATGTCAATCCCCTCTCCCCTCCCACCCCCCCCCCAAACTTTCTCAATCAGAACAAGGCGATAGAACCAACCATCTCTCTCTCTCTCTCTCTCTCTCCACCGAAACAACGCAGTAGAAATAAACCGATGAGCGAGCGGGCGTCGATACATAAACCGGTAATGCCGCGTTCCTTTTTTTTCTTCTTCTTTCCCGGGGGGCAGAAAATCTTTCGTTTTATATTATTTACTTAATCTATGTCGTGGCTAAAACGACGCCGGAACCTGATGCTATTAACAGAATCCTCAAGATTATCTTGTGGAAGGTCATGAACTCCATCGTCCTCTTTAAGCGCTTCCTTTCCTGATCTTGAGTCTTTCTGGGATCCATTTCGAGTCAATGGCAGCTTGACTTCTGCAGGATAAATTGGCGACAGCGAGTAGAAGGGTGAGAACTGTACAGAGAACGGGGAATATAAAGGTTCGAGAGTCTTTTTTCCACCAGAACTCGAGGAGTCCTTCGAAGGAGCCAGTGAAAACAAGTGTTCCTCCAACCATTTCAAGCCTGGGCCAATAACTGCCAACCTATACTTAAATCAATATTAATAGGATCTTTTCAATACTGAATTTCAAAGATCTTACAGAACCATATTTGCTTGTCTGTAACGCATGATAGATAGTCGCTCCTTCGTCTCCGAATTCATCTAACCATCTTTTCTCTGGGATTTCGTAGAGGGCTTTCCCATCCGCATGTATCCTGCTCGTCATCTCTTGCGCTTCACCTAGAGTACGTCTACTATATAGAGCGCGGAAAAACCGGATGAGGAAGGCTTCAACAACGATATTCGAAGCAGTCGGTTCCGGGACTGGTGGGCGAGTGATTCCCTCGGAAGTTGACTCTAGGGGCTCTTCAGCCTGTCATTCAAATTAGCGTTGTAAGAACTCAGATCTATGGGATATACTCACGTTATTAGAAGACATGTTCCTTCTCACATACGGTAGTGATGAGGGGAAGTTATGATGCTTTCAAGGGAGGTTGGGTATTGTCGAAGGAAGCGCCATTCGAAATCGTTCAAGAAGCCGGCAGATGGTTTCATGATATTGAAGATGGAACACCGGTAGGGAGGGGAGTCATCTGGTGCATCAGGTGGGATGCCCTGATAAGAGGAAGGAGATCGTTATAAGAGTTACGAATGCTTGTGGTAAGGAGAACGTGGTTGTGAGATTTATGGGATAGCAGCTAATGAGGTGTAAGATTACATTTAGAAAAGAAGTTGCTAGTTGGCCTCGAACCCGTTGTTCATGACGGACGAAAATGGTTTCTGGGAAACCATCGTTGATGGCGATGGGTCTTGTTTCCTTCTTTTCCTGACAAGATCTCCATTCCTATTAATAGCATCAATACCCATTGTTCTAGTCTTCTTCTAGTGGTCCAACGACATGAGATTCATGTTGCAACCCATCCAGGGATAAGGTGCAAATTTAGGCCTTCGTCCATGGATCAAATGTTACTTTCAGGGATGTTTGATCGTACATAGAGCTTAAATCTTTAACAGTTATGACATTGGGCTGTGTCCTCTTGTCCTTGTCCTCGAATTTCTTCATTTCAGACTGATAATGAAGATTTGAAGTTGATCTCGTCATGCGATTATGACGCGTATAGAGTCAGAAGACGACAGTGAGATTGTCATTCGGTTAAAAATCATAGTAACTTCGAGAGTTGCTTCATGATTTATATAAATCCTGATCCATCAATTAAACATTTGATCCGTGAATGAAGGTCTTTATTCGCACCCTATCCATGGATGGGGAGCATGGTGTAATCGATCCATGAATTATCGTTTGATCCATGGATTTAAGGATTTTATCCATGGATGGGTACATCCACGGTTCGGGTGTATCATTAACGCTTCCTGCGCCTTACAAAACATCAAATTTGTGTCTGAACTTGCAGTTTCTTTAGCGACGACCCTTTCGGGGCTTACGAACGAACTGCGATTTCTGTGAAACACCGTGGATAATACTCTTTTTCTTTGTCCTTCTGATTGTCGCCAAATCTCGTTTCCTGTCCTCTTCATCCCAGAACGCTGGGTCATATGCTCTGGTGGGCGCTTCTACTACCCCATCTCCTAATCTCTCATAGAATAGCAGATATGGAGAAAAGGGGGTTTTCGGCCTCAAGGCATCTTTGAGACGTACGGTCTTGACGTTGGAATCGTTCATTTCTTCCCAATGCCCACTGGGGCCCCTGGCTACCGTCATGTAGTGGCCGGATCCTAAAGAACCCCTGTGATTCACCACAGCTACGAGACGGTACTTCAAAGTCGATGGGCCGTCAATGAATGCCGAGAGGTCAAGACGTTCGGTGAAGGATATGTGATCATGTACAATTCGCCCATTGTAACTCTTGTCATAGGAGAAGCGACGGATCTGCATGACTAAGATCTCAGGCGATGTGATAATTCGTTTCCGAACTTGTCGACCAGGTTTCACCGTGCAGGCGTTGCATGGACTACTAGGGTTAAAAGCATTTCCAAACATGCCCTCGCTTCGAAGAAGTTCGACCAAAGGAGCGGCGTTTTCGAAGGCAACGCCAATTGAGGGATTGGTAGCGAGGGTCGGTGATTGGTTGTTGCAGGCGGGACAGATCAAGGTATCAGATTGAGTGGTTTCGAAGAGAGCCCTAATAACAGCGGCGGCACTAACTTAGTTGTTAGGATATATGGAAAATCGGATCAAGCGAGCAACTTTACCAACCTTGGCAGTTCAGCTTGAAGAACATCGATAAGACGCAGGTATAGTTCATGAGCATCTTGTTCTCCGTCATCGGGCCAGCCAGCTTCAGAGGAATGTCAGTCCATATAACATGTATCTTGAATTCAGGTGGGAAAGAACTTGATCAGGGCTTACCGATGCCCAATATCTGGAAAACCTTCTTAACTGCTTTTTCGACGTTATCTTGATTACTGTGTGAATCCCAGTATGATGCGGATAGCGCTCTTAGCGTACACGCAACGCAAATCCCACGTCTTGCCGGAACGGCTGTACAGATCTTGTGCTCAAACTCAAGCCAGTTTACAAATTTCGGAATATGAAGTAGAGCCTGTAGTACGCTGCTAAGGTAGCAAATGGACCCTGACCAATTGGAAAAACCCCGAGATGGATGCGGCCGGTCTTGTTGTGTTCCCCAACGCGACGAGATATTCTGGACCTAGTTGTGCTGTCAGTATCATGCTGGAAATGACACGGCGGGGCCGCTTACATTCATCCGATTCGCCTGCTGGGCGGGACTTTCATTCAAGTGTTTCCGGGGTCTCAAGATTGGAGCCATGCTTGCTTCGTCTTCAAACGTAAGAGATGTAGCCAGCACAAATCTAATTGGATTTTCCAGGAGTTTCTGCAAAGCGTGTTCCGGGGAACAAGAAGAAGGGGATGGTAGTATGGAAAGAGGTTTATAAGAACCTCTCTCTAGGCTTTCAGCGCCCAGCGGGCTTCTATATTTGACCGCCATTGTTTGCTCAATAGTCTCAATAAGTACAACAAAGGGATGATGTTTTTCGTGGCGGCAATTCAAAAATAGCTTCTTTGATGAATGAGAATGTGAATAGGAAGACAGTTTCCCGCATCAACACAATAGCAAGATCGGCAAACGCGTATTTCAACTGAGATAGAAATGTATGTGTTCAAAAGGTGACAGTATACTATAGATCAATATGTAAAGGGGTCCCTGTAGCAAGAGATTAAGAACTTTTGGAATTCCAAGTGCCCTAGACATTTGAACGGCTCTGGTCGTATGTTGCTGATGACAGACTGCCCTTAGTCCGAAGAATCCAATGGTATATACAAGGTACCTTCGGACTGTTAGATATTAGATACAGACAAAAGTGAGTATGTAGACCAATATAGATATAAAAATATGTTGTAGCAGAGAAGTTAAGAGCTCGCTCATGATTATTTCAATGCACGGCTGCCGATCTGCCGCTGCCAAGGAATACCGAGTCATAACTCCATCTGGTACATTGTACGTACGTAGTACAGACTGTGAAGACACAATCACTGCGCGTGCCATTGATATTCAATGCTGGTCTTGCTTCTTGCTCTCGATATTCAATACCAGTCGCTGTATCTTCACTGAGGCGATGTTGACACAATGACAAAGCGAGTCCCATTCTCTCCGCGCTGCTGGCCCTGGGAGTACCCCTGCCTTAACACATGGAGTCTGTCGATCATCTGAAGGATAGTGAGCTGTATGAAAGCAGCCATGTGCACCAAGTGTACGATCAAATAGCATCCCATTTCTCCTCAACGCGGTATAAGGTCTACAGTTGAAACACCGAATTTCAAATGTCTTTGAGAGCGACATGCTTATCTTTCTACAGCCATGGCCTATTGTCGAGCGCTTCCTTACCGAATTACATGATGGGTCTATTGGCTTAGATGTGGGTTGTGGTAATGGAAAGTACCTGGGTGTCAATCCCAAGATTTTCATCGTTGCGTCTGACCGGTGAGCCTTCGCTTTTCTTTGAAGAGGCCGCCCGAGAGACTGACGTAGTAAATAGTTCGGAGAACTTGGTCAAGTTCGCCCTTCGATATCAGTCCCACACTGCCCTAGTCGCAGACAATCTATGCCTCCCCCACCCTCCCTCTTTCTTCGACTTCGCCATCTCCATCGCAGTAATCCATCACCTTTCCACCCCGGCTAGGCGTATAGAAGCTATTGCTGCAATACTTGAAACCCTTCGACCCTCAACTGTACCTAAGACTAGCGATGCCGTCGATCATCAGACCGGTGGTAGAGCCCTGATCTACGTATGGGCTCTTGAACAGAAACACAGCAGAAGAGGCTGGGGTGAAGGAGACGAACAGGATATCATGGTGCCCTGGGTCATGAAACAGAAAACCGAGGATGATATAAATGCAGAAAAGAAAACCTTCAACCGCTACTACCACCTTTATCGCCGCGGAGAGCTTGAGCATGACATTGTTACTGCTGGGGGTGTGGTCTTAGACTCCGGGTACGAGAAGGATAATTGGTGGGCAATCACTGTCCGAATGCCTTAGCATTCAGCTCACGGAACCGTCTGTTGAATTGCGACAAGATCGACAACGAGAATGGAAATATTTCGCCTCTAGGTGCCGAGGTCTCCTACTGCCTAATAGACTTAGCCCCTCACCAGAAGTCTACCGTTGATTTTTTATGGTATCATTCCCTCACTCAGCCCCATCCTTCGCACGCTAGATCTCGTCAACTTACGATCTCTGTTTCATCGTCCTCCTCCAGGATTTCTGACGCACTGAGACCATAATGGATTTACGGGTACGCTCTGAGCTGCCAAAGGACGCAAGGACCTTCTCTCCCTGCTGGAGGTTCTTGATGGGGAAGATGGAGGGTGATGACAATGCCGCTATCCTGATTAACGATCTGAACACCCAGAATATCCTGCTCTTGTCCTCCATCTCGCATTCCATTATACGGCTTTGACTCCAATTGCTCTCATTGTCGATCCGACAGAAGCGGAATGAAAGATCATCAGAAGCCGCGCCGTAGATGACAGAGTCTTCTTTTTGCTCGTCCTTTCTATAGGCATGCACTACCCTCATGTATGCTGTTATCGGGCCAAGGCATGTATCGACGGAGTTGATCTTCTTGACTTCGATGATAACTAAATTGGTGGCAGGATTGTAGTCCGCATATCCGCTTAGCAGCCTGGTCTTCCCCTCGTAGGTTACCTGACGTTGAAACTGCGTCTCGTGCTGCATTTTCAAGACTGCATGATCTTCTGACTGTGATGAGGCTGACTGCTGTGTGGTCTGCGTGTGGTTTTTTTCGTATACTGCAGAGATTAGAATCTGATCTATAATGATCCAGAAGAATGCTTCGTTCGTGAGATAGTCTTCGGAGGTGACTGTCAAGATTCTGTCGATATTGTCTGAGAGATAGTCAGGTACTGGTAGTTCATTGATGCCAGCCCAGAGAACGTCTTTAACCTGGCGCAAGTTGAAGATTCGACGTGCATCAGGAAGAGAGAGCGTTGACGGCGTAAGCTATTAACATTAGCCCCTATTTTTTTCAGTAATTCAATTATTGTGAAAAATCTACCAAGGGACCGGTTGTCGTGCATGCTTGTTGAGTTCGAGGATGCGGTGGCTGAGCTCGTTCCAGGCACTTTTATAGTCTGCTACGGTGTCGAAAAGCTTTTCAAGACCATCAACGTCCAATTCCTCGTTTCCTCTTCTTTCAACTCAGTGGCCGCAGAGCTAGTTGAGTTGATCGTGCGGGAGTATCTGGAAAGTGGTGAAGGACGAAGCTTTGCTTACGCGAGGCCCTACTATGAGAAACGCGCTTTGCTGGAAGATCCTCACGCCTCTTTTCCCGTCAACTCTCACTGCTCTCCCCTCATGGCTTGTGGTATTTAAAGCGTACATTCTGGTCTTAGCTTTCCATTTCCGAGGGTGTCTGTCGACGGTTCTCCAATCCAACGAGCATCGCGTCTTGTATCGAGTACGATTATTTCCAATCATGACCTTTTGCCCACTCCTACAACGAGCATAGCACTAATTGGATTATCTAAATTTTTGCGGCATCGTCGTATATTTTAATCCGAGCGCGAGATAATTGCGCCTTGTAAAATCCTTGACTAACATTGGTATGTACACTATGCAACGGTCAGTGGACAGAGCTGAAATACTCGACTTCTTCTTCTTATTTAGCCAGGTAGTCTTAGCCCCAACCGTTCTTCTCCGCAACTCCCGTGATTGTTGGTTCATGGAATTTCCTGGTCATGAAAGCGTGAAGATATCTCCAGGGATGTTCTTATGGTGAAGACCGACTAAATTCCTTAGTTCTTGTTCACTCACTTTCTTTGCTACTGCATCTTTACTCTAGCCAACTACAAGCTGAAGGAAGTCGGTAATTCCTCGAATCACAGATTTGATATCATCAACAGGTATCTAAACCTCAGCGACGTTTCGGTTGTCGTGGGCCCACTGAGTCCCACATCTTGTCCTACGCCTTTGCCTCATGTTATGGTTCTGAGGCTGGCTATTTTGCAGGATTGGGGACATACCCCTCAACTTCCACTTGGCTAGTATTTTCAAGTGGGCAGCGTGCATGGCTAGATTCTCTTCTCTTATTCATAGACAGGGATCTGGCCCAGAAGGTCTTAGAGTACCCGATGATCCCTGGGACTGATCTCCCCATTGCCCCTGAGCCAAGTCACAATATTCCTGACATTGCGGCTCCTTCTGATGAGCGTCAAGGCTTTGGCCCCAAACGAATGAGAATGGAATTACCTATGATAGTACAGAATATGGTGTTGAACTCTCGTCCGGACTCTGGCTCGGAAGAAAACATCATAGTAGCTGATCCAGTGTCAGAGCTTAACTTGGACATTGACACGAGCCCAGAACACCAAAAAAGAGTTCGGATAGCAAATGGAAAGGTAGTCAAAGCCCTTGGACGAATATTGGTTGCGTGTGCCTTTGCGAAAGAACCTACAGTCCAGGTCACGTGTTTTTTTGCATGGCGCTGTATGGCGCCGTATTTCAAGTCTCCACTTCTGCATACCGAATATAGAGCTAACTACATAGTGGATTTTTAGGTCCGAGGGAGGATGAGGAAGAGAGCCCCACACCAAAACGCATCAAAACCCCTGCGAAAAGGGGTGCCTCGCGATGGCTTAACTCAAAAGGAGAACGCGGAGTTTCTGGTACACAGGAGTCCAGCGAACATTCTCATGACAAACACGACGCTCGAGAGATTTATCGGCGCGAACTAGCGAAACAGGCTATCCTCAAACGTCCCCAAGCAGTAAGGGCAGCAGCTTGGCTGGACGAGCAGAATACCATAGATGTCTACAAAGAGAAGAAAGCCGGCAAGGCTCAAGTATCGGCCTCATTGATTGTAGAGCCTGGAGCATCGAGTGCCTATCCTATAGGATCAAGTCCAGCAGAGTCTGGGGTACCAGATTAAGGTTCAGTGAGATTAAGCCCAGAGCCCGGGACACCAATTCCTGAGCCTGTGCTTCCAAGCTTGGGGCATTCGAGCGGTGACCTCTTCTCATGTAAGTATGAAGGATGTTCCGAAACTTTTCAAACCCAATATCTGCTCAAGTGATGAACAAAGTAACTAGGACCGGAAGCGTTCAAGCATGATCTGACTCCTTTCCTTAGCTCTCATGCGAACGTACATTTCCAGTATCGTTCACACTACTGCCCAGTTGAGAGCTGCCCTCGAAGTGGAGGGGGTAAAGGCTTCAAGAGGAAGAACGAGATGATCAGACATCGTTTAGTGCATCGGTTGCCCGGCTATATATGTCCATTCTGCCCAGACCCTGAGCACAAGTATCCTCGACCAGATAACCTTCAGAGGTCTTTAGAAATTATTGAGTTAAATTAAGATCTTGACGCTAAATAATCGTCTCAGGCACGTAAGAATCCATCATATAGATGTCTCGCCCGATCATCCTCGACTACGCGAATCAGAGCAATCTATAGTTAGCTTTTCTTGGTCTACACTATCAAGTGACCGTCCTGCGGAAAACTTTCTCAATCCAAACCATTCCTCGTCTGTATCGGACCTCCTATGAGCGCTTGTACATGTCTTGAGCGTGCGTTTCTCGACAACGACTGAAACCCTTCCGTCGTCATTGCTCCACGAAACCCCTACGTTTACCCAAAACTTCAAAAACCTAGTGTCTACATGCCTCTTCAAGCGCGACCACGTAAGAGGAAAGAAAAACCTCGCTATTGAAGTACTTGACATTCCCCTGATCAAGTTCCGATCGTAAAAAGAGCCGATGGGTCTATACCGCTTAAAGGTATTATTGCTCTCCCACGCCGTATCGGGCATGCAAAGTCGGATACGCGTGAGCGGAGCCAAAAGACTCACAGCACCCGGGGGAGACGCATGGCAACAGTGTAGATGCAAGTTAGGAGGCTAACATCTGCTAATCAAGGTTGTGAGATGTGGTGCCTTATGTCAAACGAAAGAAACGATAAGAGCATGAAATTGAGGAGCTGACGGCACGCTTTCAAGGTGTGATCGTTAAGGTGGAATTATCTAGTTGGGAATGAAGCTATTCCTGGTCCACCGGTTTTTGTTTTGAAGTTCATAATTTTAGAAAGCTCTGAAGATACTCTATCTTGGTTAAATGTATACAAAGACCAACGGTTATTTGTAACACTTTACATTGATTGATAACGATGTGTTGAAAGCTTCGGACATTCTTACTCTCGACTCCACACCGTACCACAGTCCAGGCAATTGATGAAATGGTAACAACACCACATCATGCGTGGCTGTACATCAGTCAAGACGCTCCGATGACTGACCTAACTCTCGTACGAAGATCCGGTCGACAACAGGTGCCCAGTATCAAGTATACATTTGACCCATTTGAAGCATTGGATATTCCAAGCCCATCAGATTACGGTTCGAAACCTTTACAAGCTCCGGATGACCCAGAGGAAGATGAAAACCTTGTCCCACGAACGAGCGGCTGAAGATATCGAACCTGATGAAGATGAATTGGCAGCAGACGATGTCTCTCAAGAGACTGTAGTTGCAACACCAGCCGAGGATGACGATGAGGTCTCTTTGAATGCAGGCCAGATGCTGTCCAGTTGGATTCCTTCTTACAGTAAAAATACATATGAAGTCACTGGCCCGTCAAAGAGAAATGTTAATGGTCCGAGAGTCTGTACTAGAGGTTGGCAGACCTTCTCCAGGAGTCCAGTGTGGTATTTTTAGCTAGTACTGTACTCTAGGCCACTAGTAGGGATTTGCCACCGAGTCGTGTCCTTAACGACTCGTCGCCCCCATAAAGTAATTAAAAACATGTTTCGCATTCGAATCACACCAGTGTTACTGGACCACGTGACCTCTCCAGACTCGTAATACCACGTCCGGCGACCAACATCAACAAATACCCAAGACGTACTACTGACAAAGCGAATGTGTCACCTTTTGCACCGCCCATATTTGCGCCGGCAATTCTTACCGGCGTTCCCCTTTGCACGACTACTTGGGCACACGGGACACATACCTGCCTAACATAACAATACCAACTCCGTGCGCTTAACATCATCCACCCCCTTCGCTCTAAATTTCCTCCATCTCCTCATCCACGTCCTCATCCATCCCCAATACCCCAAATTCCCCTACCTCCACCTTATCCGCCCTCACAAAAACCCCTTGGTTCCTCCCACACTCGAAATACCTCTTCCCAGCCCCTCCGACGCGGCCGTCGTTCTTGCCCATGGGCTCGTCGAGCTCGATGCCGATCCAGGGGAGCTCGGGTAGGCCGGGGAGCTCGGGGATGGGGCCGACGTAGCGGACCGTGCCACGGCGGGTGGAAGAGGCGCCGAGGCGGCAGCGGGACCCTGGGCTCATGGCTGACGGAGTGGAGTTAGTATATTAGGCGGTCGAGAGGGCGGCTTGTGTGAGTTTAAAAAGGGATTATGACCGTCCTAAAACCACGGCCAGGTCCCAAGTAGTACAAAAGAACCTAAAAAAAAAAACTTACTCCTCTCCTCAACCTCCCGCCACGCGTCCTTGACTTTCTGGGCCTGGATCTCTGGCGCCGAAGGATCGAAACGGCCGAGTTTGTGGGATTTTTTAAAAGCAAGAACACTGGAGGGGAGGGTCTCGTAGGTGGAAGTCGGCATTTCGTATTTGGGGACGGAGGAGAGTGGGGGGAGAGTGGGGGGGTGGGGGTTAGTGGATGTGACCTGTGAGAGGAGCGTTAGTGGAGTGAGGCGGGGGGTGCTGGGTGGGGGTTGGCGAGGGTGTGGAAGAGATGAGTGAAAAGAGAGATATGGGAGGTCAAGGGATAGTGAAAAATGATTGGAAAGATTCGAGAGACACGTGGAGGCTTGGAAAGTAGATTCAAGTCAGGAATTGATACGATGAGTTCAAGAAGTTGCAAATTAAAAGACTTCGTAGCTAGGGGAGAGATTGTAGAGCAATTGGACGAGCAAACCGCTACGCCTATAGAAAAAGAAGCCCGTTAGCACCACGATGCTGTCATATAGAGGTTCGTGGACTCAGGACAAAGTCTGCAAGGTTATCGGTAGAGCAGGATAATTATTATTACTAGGCAGCAACTAGTGATTGACATCCTCGAGCTGTTCGATTTGTTTCTCACAGGACATGCCTGAGCTAGATGACAAATCGCAAGGTTGTTGGGGGGAGGGCAATATAGTAGGAAGTATCTGATATTAAGGCTGCAGGGAACAGAGCAATGTGAGATAGTGCCGGAACCAAGTCCGCTCTGAAACATGGAACTGCGAAGGATTAAGAATGGAGTCATAAATCGCCACGTACAGAGGGAGAATTCTCCGAAACAAAACGTGGCTCCGTGGGAGATGAGTGTTCATGCAGGGCCAAAAGTTCATATCATAACAAGATCAACGATGAACATACATGAATCTCTGCATAAGCTACCAGGGGCCACCCTCCAATCTGCGCAGTCTCCTCATCTTGCGCGTCAATTGCAATCTCTTGGTGTTGCTCCGGCAGTCGAAGAGTGAGTTTTTGAGAAGATGGCGGGATCCCAGTTATAGGCTCTAGCTTCGTTTTCAAGTGGGCGATTGTCCAAGAGGGTGTGATGCGACGTTCTGAGGAAGAAGCGGTAGAGATGATGATGAGGGGAATGTCACGGCTGGTAGTGAGGGTTTGGGCCATGATGGCGTACTTGAGAGGATTGTGTGTTTTTGGGAGACAATGATAAAGCTATAACGGTGGTTTCCGGAAGCTTCTCCTGAGCTTCCCAAGTATGTATGATGCGCAGTGATGAGGTATAGTCGTCAAGTCCGAGACCAGGATCGATCCTTCCCAGGTAGCCCAAGGCGTGTTTCTTCCTCCTCCTGCACCACTGTGTTGATGCGTTGTTGTGAAGGCAACTTTAGGGTTCGACCCATGATAACCGTCGGGGCCTTGGCAGATTAAGCGAGGCACTGACCGCTCATTGGTCCGACCGCACTTCTCCATGATGCTGCATATGATCCAAGGACGTTGAACCAGATTGGGGGATCCTGTGTGACAACTGTAGCCTGCGTTCGAAGGAATTTTTGGTTCAGATCTTTGTGATATGATATACTGCATGCTCACATTCAGTCTCAGCCTCTCAGGTCATTCTTGAGGCACGTAGGACTCCAGACGATGCTGCACAGCTCCCTGCTCATCCTGGCGCGGCTCGGGCGCCAGCGCATTGGGACAACCATCTTCCTATTTCGAGCTGCACCTTGGTGGACAATGCCAACAATGAGGGAGCAGAACAATAGTGTGTGCTACACCGCCTCACAGGTTGAGAGGAGCGTTTTCTACCTAAACACACCCTTGGCCAAACGGTTACCTGCCCGAATACAAACGGAACGGGTCATCTGGATCTGTCCTGGCAGGCAGGGATCGTTGGTCCTCCTTCTCTCGAATCGACTTCCTAAGATCCCTTGTAAGAAGCAGCACCTGCGTAACCATCAGACATTACGCGTTGCAAGCCAGCCTCTGCAATGGCTCCACACTTTCTCCAAGGATTTATCTTGTTTCGCGTCACTAGATCGTGTGCTCACCGCTCAATGATCAAAGACCCGGATGATGCGATTGACACTTCATCGTAATGAGTTGGTGCGTGGTGCTATAACATTCTTCAGGCCGCAAGGCGTTGAGAGTCTTGTCCAGAAACACCAGGCTCTGGAGGTCGAAGCGATCGTTCAAGTTGGAGATCATGGTTCGTGTCACACGGTACCTGTTCCCGATGCATGCCCTATAAGATGACAGGTATCTGCTTTCTCACCGCGATTAAGCGCAAACTATAGCCTACCACCAATGGGGATCTTCCGAATTCGCCTTAACCACTAAAGCTCTCTAGCATCTCATATTCCATCACATTTGTTCGTCCTGTCTCGTCCGAACGCCTTGCTATTTTGGGCACACTCCCCGGATTCGCCTCGTTCTCGCTTGCAGCAGCATCTTCAGGGCAACGACACTAATATCATAAAACCGGGCTTGCCCAAGGTACCATAGCTTCTTCCTCAATGCTGCCCAGGTCTGCATCCCGCTGCGAACTCTTCTGACGCAACCTGACATATGTCGCCCCTTTCCTGATACTGTTGCACTAGCTGAACTGGGTCTATGCTTGCTATCTGCATACGACTAATCCTTGTCAAAGCAGCTCCATCGCCATATCATACAACTCACTTCTAGCAGTGCATTTCCGTAGGCACACACTGAGCATTTTCATATTTTGATTACTTCCAAATCATGGGTCAGGTTTCTGTGATGGTCTGACCAATGCCAGATGTCAGGAGCTTCTCGCGAATACCATTGGCTACAGCTCCGCCTCCCTTTTCGCCCAAGTTCGCAAGTGGCTCTGCTGCTCCTCGCCAAATCGAGGCATGGTTAGACCGACTCTTCTCCTTGCTCTTTATAGAGCATTGTACAACCCCTTCCTTAGGTCTTTCACCGTACTGTACTGTCTCTATACAACTGTTTCCGAAAGCGTGGTCTTTGACATCGTGGAACCTTCGCTTCCCAGTAGCGAGATTTCCAGACTACCTTCTCGAAATCTAGGCTTCAGCGTCCGGCAAATTCTCCGGGTTTAGCTACCTTGTTCCAGAACATCATCCTTCCCGATCCATTACCTAACACCCTCCCGCAACTATCGCCCACATGCTCCACGCACCCCTTGTCATCTCAACCGCCAAACTGGACATCGGGTCTCTCCTCACGTCCAACCCTTCTCCTCCCCGTCAAAATCCGACTCCAACAACCCGACCTCCGCCTTTCTCGCGCTCCACCTCTGTTCCATCTTCCACCGTACAGTTCCCTATAGTGGCCTCCCCTTCTACATCGTCCGCATCTCACTACTCCACATCCACTGCACCGCCTCAAGGCTACAGCCAAATTCAAACGGCGCCTTTGGGTGGCCGCCAACCAGCTTCAGGAGCGTCCAGCAAACGTGGACCCCCGATCAACCCTGACCCCTTGGTCTCTCCTGATCAAAAAAGGCAAAAGAAATGGACCGCCCGAGAAAACGCCCTCCTTGTTTCCCTCCGCGGCGCAAATGTGAAATGGGGCGACATTTCCAAACAAATCCCTGGCCGTAGTAATACCAGCTGCCGCCTGCGCTATCAAAACTACGTAGAGAAAGACACCGCCTGGACGGATGAGAAGAAGGATAAGCTGGCGCGATTGTATGAGCGGTATGTGTCTATCCTTCCCAGAAGCCGCCTTGCATTTATTGTTCTCCCTTCTGTTATTTTCAGTCGCATCCTACTGCCCCATATCAATAGAATCATCCTATCAAAACCCAAACTCACCCTCCCTCCCACAGCCTTAAATCGGACCTCTGGGGCGGCATAGCCAAAGAGCTCGAAGTCCCGTGGCGCACCGTCGAAGCCATGCACTGGCAGATTGGCGAGGTAGAAATGGCCCGCCGAGCCGGCGTGCGCCCTTTCAACAAAACCCCCGCTGCCGGCCCGAGCAGCGCTGGCAGGCTAGCCGCCGACGTGGACACAGACCTAGAACGCGAGCTCGAGTATGGCGGCCTGGAAGCCGGAGGCGGGTTGGCGCCGATGGGGAGACATGGGAGGAGGCCCAGACGAAGACACGGAGACAGCTTGGGCGGGCAAGCGGGACTGCCGAGTCTGGCGGAAATGGTGGGGAGCGTGCCGGCCTTTGCGGGGTTTGGGGGTGGGAGGATGGGGTATGAGGATGAGGATGAGGAGGAGGAGGAGGAGGAGGAGGAGGAAGAAGAGGAGGAGGATGACGACGATGACGACGACGACGACGATGAGGAGGAAGATGTTGGGGGTTTCAGGCACAAGATCAAGCGCGAGATGAAGAGGGAGTGAAGGGGTCGCTTTTGCTAACTACACTAGGAAGGTGTAGGCGGAGGGGTCTTTGTACGGTTATTAGAGGTACTCTTGCGAAGGTCGTGGGTGGATGGCTTTGTATTTTTACGTGTCTAGAAAGGAGTGGTGTTGGCGGTCTATATCGTTGTAGAAGGGGAGTAATATACTTAGACATTGTTTTGCAAGGTATGGTTGCTACTTTTTCCGAGCCTCTTAAACTCGCCTTTGTAAAGTATCTTTCCTTCCCGCTATGCACACCCCTTGTTGGAAATAGGGAACAGTACTGCTACCCCTGTGTGGTCAGTAATCTCCGCTCCGAGCCCTATAGGGCTGGCGCTACGAGGTCCAGAGTTTTTCACCTCCTTCCCACCTTCGTAGCTTCCTACTATAATTCAATCATATACGTAAACATGCACATATCCTTCTTTCTGACCCTCCTATCTCAACCACCCCTCCCCCCGCCAACAACCCCCACAAACCGCTTTCCCCCCTTCGCAGTAACCCCCATCAACCCACCCCCTCAGCCCCTCAGCCCATCAGTCCCATCCCCCGCCCTCCCTCTTACATACAGAGTGATTTCCGGGACCCGAAAGTAAAATTTTGCGTACGGAAGTACTGGGGTCTTATTCGTTAAATGACAAGCGGAATGAGATTGGGTTCCCGTCCGTATATACTGTAACGCCGGCTCTTGTCAGATTCTTTCTATTGTATGTACATAGGAATCTCACGAGGGCAAGTTTTTACTGGCACGGGAGTGATGGTAAGGGGTTTGCGGATACTGCTTTTTGCTGACGAGGTATTCTTTTTTTTCTCTCTTCGGGGTGGTATAAAGCGGGGGAACGATTTGTGTTGCCAAATTGTTAGGTTGGTATTCAAAAGTAGGTAGGTAGATACACAGTTTGGATTTTTGGATCGTTTTGGTAAGCACGCTTCTTCTCTCGACTTGAGAGGTTTGCAAAAGCCTTTGGAGTTTAGGTTTTTTGTTTTTTTTGGGCACGGGGGTTACTTACCTACTTACTTTGATGATGATGGATTTGTGATGGATACATCGATAGAGATTATGGAACCGAGAAAAGGATAATCGGTTCCCAAACCAGGTTCTACATCAGAGCCAGAGGTAGAGAGGCAGACCCTAGCACCTTATGAATATTTTTCTCGAGCACTTGAAAATTATATCAACGTTTTCAACAAAGCAGATGAAGCATCCCAGTCCAAAGAAAAAGAGCCCAAAAGAATTGTTGTTGCATTTCTTATAGTGTATCTATAACGGCGTTTCAGCACCGTGGTTCCATCGGGGGTGGCAAGAAGGCGAGCGAAGAAGACGCTGGGTCTGCGTTCAATTCTCTAGCTGCTTAGTTGGTGCTCTGGAATAACCTGCTAGGTATCTCGTTGGTACTTCCCGCATCACAAGCAATATAAATACTCAATGCTCATCCTACCACAGCGTACATCTTTCCACAATCCCAACAAAACTTATACCTCATCAACAGCATCTAACGACAAAGAGCCAGCGGCTTTACCATCGCTACGATAGTGAAAGCCAAAATACCACGCCTTAACAAAATCTAAGCCATCTTGTGTAGAAGACTACTAGAACCCGCCCAAGCATTCCAGTACCCAAGAGCCTTTCTACTTGATGAATGTGGAGAAAAGTTTCTGAATACGCTGGAGACCGGTGAAGATCGCGATAAGAAGAAGTGTAGCGTTGAGGATTCTATTTGAAAATTAAGGTAGGTTTGAGATAGTTTCCATGCATCAGCCAAATCCATGTGACATGTCATATTCGGTAGTTTGTGAAAACTCCCTTGAATAGATGCAGGAAAATCAAATTGATGGCAAATGTAGTTTCCAACTTAGTTCCCCCACACTACGACGTATCTGTACAATTCTGTCCCATTCTCTTCGACCAAAGCGACATCAGGTCCGTCTGCTGGCCAACTTCCGCTGGTAAAGAAATTCCTCGTTACGCTAAAGTTGGTGCTGTAGCATAGATGAAGAATTGATACATTGAGAGGGATCAGTTCCTATACTCAGAATTGTTGAAGCGCTATGTAAACTATCATCCGGAAATTCGGCCTTGTTGATCAAATAATCGTCCTTCTTCCACAGCTCGTTGTATAAAGGGTAGTTGTTTGGTCAAAGACAGCAGAGTCATCTCAATCTTTTCATGAACTAAGATAATTTTTTCTTGCAGCACTGAATCGTCAGTGAAGTTTAATCATTCTTCAACAATCTTGTATTACATGCTGGACAAAATATTCAAATGTTTAAGTTCAAGAATTATTAGAAACTTCTTCACGTTTATCGGTACGAACCGGTCTTAGTGCTTTTGAAGCCGCCTTCTGAAAATTTGTTTGACCTTTGATGCTTTGCAAAGCTGTAAATGTGTACATCGTTGATGAATCTCGTGATTGAGAAATTGAGTAGGTCTAACTCATTCTCATTCTTTCGGGGCGTTTCATCTTTGTTTCTCATCTCGGAATAATCAAGTGCTGCGAAAAAGAGATCATTCAATTCTCTCTTGGTCATTCTTGTGTCATTTTTTTCAGTTTGTTCGAGAACGTGCTCGTAAGTTAACAGAGCTTATACTTCAACTTTAATATGCTCATCCGAAAGACGCTCATTGTAATTTCAAGAGTTTGAAGCTCTGTTTTCTTCCCAACCACTCCGTTCCATGACCGCGTATATTTGGTCGATGCCAGTCTTCCTCGACCGCAGGTATGACATAGCGAAGCCAAACACAAAGGGCGCTTACGCGGCCTTTGAAGCTCATATGGCATCTACCAACCTCGAAAGATACGTGGAACACCACGACAAAACAGCACCTCTACGACCGCGTGATAAGCAAGGTGCGAACATGCGTCGTACAGCCTATATCAAAGAAAAATCACCTAGAAATAGAATGAAAATGATAGTAAGTAAAAGTAGAAGTCCTTCGGCTTACCTCTGTAATTAATATTCAAGTTTTATTCAATAATTCTAAACGTTCAACGTCAGTTAAGAGGGAAGAAGCAAAGGACTGTTCAGAATGTAATCGATGCACATGTGACGGACAGGCATTAGAGCGGCAATGTGAAATGAGTGAAATACCATATCGGCGCATTTAACAGCAAGGCGTGAATAGTGAGCATCAATGCGGTTCGGCCAGAAACGCTATGTCAGGCTCTCAAAGCCTAGTGGTGAGACCTTCTACAAGTCACTGACCGAGTTCTCTAGAACCTTACAGAACTCAAGCAGCAAGATTCGCAGAAGTAGTTTCAATTCCTTTTTTTATCCCTTTAATCGCTGTCGAAGAGTCACTTTTAGCGTATTCGCTTAGTTCATCAATAGAAATCATAAAATATCATTCTGAACTGATTTTATTGATGCTATTCAGAGACTATTGTGATATGCAGCTCAACAAGAACCGTCTTTACATAGAGAAATATCATAGATATCACAGTCAAATATAGAACACTTTTCTCGCTTGCTATCATTTAAATTTGATGTAATTTCATCAAGAACTTGTTATTTTTTAAACATGATTGTTAAATTTATCTTCTTGCACTTACAACAGTCATCAGAGCTTTTTCTTCTGCAGATTTGATGATCATTTAAACATATCATTGAATGTTCAATTGCAAATTCAATTGATGTTCTTTTTCATTTCAAAAATTGTCTTTCAGATGTCTGAATAAAATTTGTAGCTAAAGTCATTCTGAACTCATTATAAACAATGTATTTAATCTTTTTTGAAACATCTGAATGCAAAGAAAGTTTATAAACATTGATAATGCTGATTTCAATCAAGAACTCATACAAAATCTTGTATTTTTCTGATTTACATTGACAATTGTATGCATAAAAAGAATGTAATTGATCAATCTGATCAACAACTTTCATGTAATGATTATAAATGTCATCAAAATTCAAAATTAAAAGTTTTGCATAAAATTTATTATTGAATAAAGTTTTTGCAATCTTAACATTGATAAACATTTTAGAAGATCTTTTTCTATCGCGAATGATGTAAATCTGATCATCAAACATAGTTGATTAAAACAAGATAATAAAGTTATTTTTTTAAATGAATTGCATCATTTGATTATCAAAGATGATCATTATTTTAAGCTTTTTTTAAAGTATTTTATTTTATTTCTTGTCTTGAATCTTCAGTTGAACAAATTTCTTGTAGATTTTGAAGTTTGAACGAGTTGTGTTGATGATTTCATAGTTTCTTTTTCATAAATATAATAAAAGCTTGTAATTCATGAAGAGATTATTTAAAAACACTTTGTAAATGTAATCTGATTATTTAAACAATTGATCAAGAAAATCTGCTATCACTGTAATTGTTTTATTACTTTTTAGTTTTTTTGAAATCTTGACATCTAAAGATTCTTTGTCATGCTGATGATAAATTCAGACTAGAACGTAGTCTTCATTAATTATCATTTAAATCTTATAATTTTCAAAAGTTAATTTCATGAATATAATAAGCATATTATGCAATTGACTCTTAAATCGCTACATTATCTCATCTACAGTCACAAATTAATCAAATTTTCAGTGTTTTTTGCATGTTTCTTTAAGCAAGATATTAACAGACTTTGTTTGATGAAGAAAAGTCAGTTTTCTCAACTAATTTAAATGAAAAACACATCTAATTTAAATAAGAAACACATTTACTTTTTGAAAAATAGTACTATCTGATTTGAATTCTGATTTATAGTCAAAGAAATATAAATTTCAATCAATATTTTTATATTTATTCAAAGTCATTGCTCTTTAAATTAATGAATGAAGAGACTTATTTAGCTTCATATTTCAATAGTCAGAAACTTGAGATTCATTATGAAGATTCATATAAATGTGTATTTCAAAGTATGTTTTCAGTTTTAGCTTATTTATGTTCAAAAATGTTAGAATCGTGTCTAGATGATATAATCAATGAAGATTAGAATTGATAGTGCTTGATCTTTAAAGATAGCTATAACTGAATATTAAGAATACAGAAGAAAATTGATACAAAAGCTTCTATTTATGTAATGTTCAAAGACTGTGTTAGACTCAAAAGAAATGTGTTTGTGACATGAAAAGAAAATAATGTTGAAAAAGAAAAAAAGTGTTGAGAAAGAAAAAGAGTGTTGAGTCATATCTGAGTCAAATCTGAGTCAGATCTCAACTAAATCATTGACTAGCTCTAATTATTACACAGAGAACTCGCTAGCGTGCATTGTGAATTGATTAAAGCTTCAGTCTTGTTCAGTCTTATCAATCTTGATACACTCGTAACATTACTTCTTGTCAGAATCGTGTCTAGATGAGTCAATCAGCGAAAGTCAGAATTGAATAGTGCTTAATCTTTAAAGATAGCTATAATTGAATATTAAGAATACAGAAGAAGATGAGTACAAGAGCTTCTATTTAAGTAATATTTAGAGGCTGCGCTAAGCTCAAAGAAGATGTGTTTGTGACACGAGTAGAATGTGATGTAGAAAGAAAGATGATGTTGAACAAAGAGATGTTGATGAAAGAAAATAGAGACTGAGCCAGATCTGAGCTAGAGACACTGACTAGTTTTATTTAGTCTTGATACGCTCGTAACATTATTCTTTTCTTCGAAAATTCATGTTCGCATGAATGTCGCTCGTTTGCTTGCTTTCTTATTGAGTTATTTCGATACTAGCGTAACTTTCTTGAGTATAGCACATGAAATTCGTTCAAAACTTTCTCGAAGTCATTGAATTCATCTTTATTGACATAGTATTATTCATTGTCTTTATCTAGATCTTTTCATTTGATCTTGTACTGTATTCGATCTCGATAGCGTCTGAAGTTCAGAATGTCATCTATCTTTCAATGTTCATCGTCATCGTCATCAATAATGATGAGTCTGAGAGATTCTGCATGCTGTTCTGATAGAAGATCTTCTGAATATAATCGCAGTAGCTTCGAACTGAACATCAAATGCAGATGCTTCATGCTGACTGATAGACGAAGATGATAGAAGATTCTCGCTTTGACAGTGATCTGATACAATTCTAGTTGTTTGTCTTTCAAATCTTTGCAGAGTCTCGTTGTCTTGATGTTTCTGAAAGATAGTCAAACTCAGTCATTTACTTCATAGATGACGTTTCGTCTATGTTTATTGATCTGAATTTCGATGATCAGCTTCGTCTTTTTCAATTGTTGATGATCAAAGCTCAGTAGCTCTTTCATTTGAATGACAATATCATCTGCTTTTCTAGCTTCAAGTCGTTCACGAGTTGTTTTGTAGTCAGTCGTATCTAAATCGAAACTCATTCGAGAGTAAAATTCTTTATTGAAGTAGAAAGAAGTCATTGAGATGATCGAGAAGATATTGAAATTGTTGCTGAATTTCATCATAGATATTCATTTGACTCAGTCGTTCTGCATGTAATTGCAGTAGATTCTAAGTTCGCGTTCAACGTCTTGATTGACTCGTTTTGTCTGATCGTCGATCTTTGAATGATAGACTGTGAATAAACTAGCTGTAATTCTCAGTCGCTTGCAAAGACTTTTTCACATAGTTGATATGAATTGAGAGTCTCTGTTCGAAACAATAGAACTGAGTAGATCATGCAGTCGATAAACGTTTCATAGCATGATTCAAATCATTTCTTCGACTGAGATGTCATCGTCTTTTCAATGACAGAGAACATAGTGACGTTCTTTGATGAGACGACATATGATTGTGCAAATGACGTTATAGTCTTCTGACAGAAGTAATTCAGTGATGAAGTTCATAGCTATATCTTTTCAGCGTTTCTGTGAAATTGAGAGAGAATGATGAAGTTCATTGATGCTATTTCTAAGAACTTTGCTTCGCTGACAAGCATAACAGTTTCGAATGTATCGTCGAATAGTAGCTCAATGACCTGATCAATAGTAGAAACGCTGAACTAGATCAATGATTCATTTATTGTCAAAGTGAGAGATTGAAGATTGATCATGCACTTCTTGTAGCAGTTTCGTATGCATATTCTTGAGAACTCACAGTAAGCCTTTTCTAAAGAGAACGCTGTCAATGATTTCGCAGTTCTTCAATTTAGTGATATGAAATTTGAGCTTGTTCTCGTTCATAGCTTGTCTATATTCGTCGCAGAACTCATTCGTTTGATTGATCATATACACTCGCTGATAGAGATTTGCTTTCGATTCAATGAATAGAACATCGACTCTATCGAGAGTCAGAATAGTCTGAAAACGATCTTCAAGTCGTTGAGCTGATTCAGAGACGTTCGCTAGAGACATTCGAGTTAGAGCATCGACTTTAGTATTCATTTTGCCTGATCTAAAGATGATCTGAAAGTTGAACTTCGACAGAATGTTCAGATAGTTGACTTGTTGTCAACTCAACTGTTTGTTTTTCATGAAGATCTTCAAAGTCTGATAATCAATGAACATCTGAATGAGTAGTTCAGTGCATTTCAGCTCGAGTCGTCAGTGTTCAAAGCATTGAATAATGACTAGCAATTTCTTGTCATAGATGTGATAATTGATTTCAGCGAGAATCATGCTTTTGCTGTAGAAGATCATCGAATGAAGAACTTTCTCGTCATCATACTGAGATAGTATTTCACCTTTTACATAGTTCGAAGCATCGATCTTCAGAATAGCTTGTCGTTTGAGATCAAAGTGACGAAGTACTGAAGTCGAGCTGACTTGTTTCTTTAGATTGTCAAAGGCTTGAACACAGACATTGTTTCAAACAAAAGACGTGTTCTTTCTAGTCAGCTGAGTGAACGATTTGACTAGCTTCGAGAAGTTCTTAATGAAACGACGATAGAAGTTAACAAATCTCACGAAGCTCTGAATTTCTTTTAGATTGATCGAAGTGATTCAGCTGACTATGACTGTCACTTTGCTGAGATTCATACGAAGATCTAGTTCTGATACGATGACTTCTAGAAAGACAGTCTCTTCTACATTGAATTCGCACTTTCGAATATTCATCTGCAGTTCAGCTTCGCGTAGTCGACTCAATACTAGTTTGACGTGATCTCTATGTTTCTTTTTCGTTTTGCTATAGATGAGAATGTCATCTAGATAGACTTGGCAAAAGTCGTTCAGAAAGTTTCATAGAACATCATTCATATATTGCTGAAATGAGATCGATTCATTAGTCAGTTCGAAGAGTAACATCTTATATTTATATGCTTCTAAAGCAGTGATAAAAGTGATGTAATTCTCGTTATCGAAGTGCATTCGAAGTTTGTTGAACGCTGATATGATATTCAATCTCGTCAGATGCTTGCAATTCACTATCTTTTCAATAATCTCGTCTATTAGCGATAGAGAATATCTATTTCTTTTGAAAATGACATTTAGCTTTTGATAGTTCACACAGAATCGAAGATCTTCATTTGCTTTGAGAGCGAATAGAACGAGGAAGAAATAGAGAGTCTGACTAGAAGTGATGAATCTCTTCAACAGATTCTCGTTTAAGTACTTCTTTACTTTCAGAAGTTTGACAGAGAACATTTGATAGACTCGACAGCGAGAGAGTGTTGAATCACTGATGAGCTCGATTTTATGATTGTAGAAGCGATGAGAGAGCAGTTTATTCAATTGAGCTCGATCAAAAACATCTAGAAACTTATGATATTCTGATGACAGCTTGACTTTAATATCTTTCAAATTCTGAGTCGTTTTATTGATTGAAGAGACGTTTAGAATGTTCAAATTACACTGAGTATTGTACGTGATTTCTCTATCAATATCAGTCATAAATAGAGCAAAGACTTCAGTCTGATTCTTCTTTGATTGATTCAGTAAAGTTTTGAACGAAGCTGCATCTATGCTTCGAATCGAGAATGATTCTTTCTTAGTTGTAGTTGAAACAGATTGTTTGAGCATAATAGAGATCTTAGTCTGAATGATAGAAGAGAGCGAAGTTGATCGTGATCAACTTGAGTGCTTTAAATTGAGAAGAATTGAAAAAATCGAAATAGAAGTATTTAATTGATTCAGAAAAACAATGACGTTGTTTTGCATATTCAATAATATTTCGTTTTTGTTCATTCAGAGCTTACTCAATATGACTTCATGATGATCGATATCAGCTATCAGCATTGATACAGTCAATTTCTTATGACTTTCAATGATGAGATTGAGTAGAATTTTATGAGTGATGATCTTCTTAGATATCTTTTCATCATAGTCTCTTATTAACTTCTCTTTTGTCAGTGATATAGATTGAATTTCTAGTTTCTCGCATACTCTATTGACTAGATTAGCGTGTATGAGCGTATGAACGACTGAATCACTGTCTATTAGCGAACGAAGATTGAAGAATTGATTCTGCGAGATGAGATGAGCATCAATTAGAAACGACTTTTCAAAGTAATTTTCTTTCGATAGAATTTCATCTAGTTTGCACAAAGATATAATCTCTATCTCTTTGATGACTTTTGAAGAGATGACTAGTTTTTTGAATCGAAATTCGAATTGAAATCAAATTCAAAACAATTGTATTCATTGTTCACTGCATTGATTCTGATAGGTTGGTCAGAGCACTCTCTAAAGCTATGATCTGATTTATAATATATGAAACAGATTTCGACTAGAACGTCTGCTTCTTTGACGCTAGTTAAAATCGCGTCACGCGACTTTAGATGATCAGGTTTTGAATGATCGACTGACTGAGTAACAACAGCTTTATGAAAGATGATTTTTGACAGATCATCGACGTGTTTGATGAGATTGACTTTGTTCTTGATTTTTCGAATGACTTGCTGATCATTATTCAAATGAATCAGGTAGAAATGAATCTCTTTGAGAAAATCAGGTTGAACTAATTGATCTATTCAAACGAATCGAAGACGAGGGTTTATTTTATCTTTCAGATCAACGATCAGTTGCTTTTCGTGATACTTCAGATAGAAAGATAATCGTTGAAACTGAGTGTAGAACTCGCTGAACTTCTTTGATTCTTGAATCAAGTTGTAGTATTTTCTACGAAAGTTGACTTTCTTAT
>JAABUR0100002102.1_pt1 | contig 32237 bp, 41 predicted proteins | sample 5560091 | NCBI WGS metagenome assembly JAABUR01 (sample SAMN10711879, study PRJNA513375) | rock metagenome | isolation source: Antarctica rocks | place: Antarctica: Victoria Land, University Valley sud
GCGGTTGGAGCTACACAATTAGGATTTGATTACCGATTGTTCAAAAAAGTGGAGTTCCTCCTTACGCTTTCATGGGGGTTCTTCAGCATGCTGGGCTACATTGTTCTCCTGTTTTCCCTTCCCAATTACGCACTGAGTATAGGTCTGACCGCCCAACAAGGCTCGATCATTGGAGCACTGCTCAACCTCGGGCAAGGTCTTGGTCGCCCTGTGGTGGGAATTTTCAGCGACAGAGCGGGACGTATCAACATTGCAGGGTTCCTATCGTTCCTGTGTGGTATTTTCTGCTTCGTTATCTGGATATTTGCTAAAAGCTTTGGGGTTCTCATTTTCTTCGCACTCATCGTTGGAACGGTCGCCGGAACTTTTTGGACCACTATCGCCCCTGTAGTGGCAGAGGTAGTGGGCTTGAGAGAGTTACCTTCGGCCCTTTCTATCGTTTGGATAGTGCTTGTACTACCTACGACTTGTAAGTTCCTTAGCTAAGACGCACGGCATCTGGCTGATATATTTCTAGTCTCCGAACCCATAGCTTTAAAGCTTCGGCAGACTAATGGGGATATTTATTTACATGCACAGATTTTCACAGGTCTCATGTATGTAGTATCTGCAATAAGCATGTGGTTTCTACGGGCGTGGAAGATTGGAGAAATAGAGCAAATTGCGGCAGAGCAAGGGAAAGCACCAGAGGAAGTGAGTGCCATACCGAGTGAGCTCCAGGGGCAAACACCTGCACCAGCATCCATGCGCAGAACAGTAAAGTCTAGCATAGTAAAAGGCTTGTTTGCATGGAAAAGGGTCTGATATATATAGGTGCTGGGGATTGTACATAGCATTGATGAAAAAGAATATTCCAATAGCCAGATGTCCACTGATGGAGTTGAGATATTGCTGTGCAAGATAGGTAGCGCATTACTTGGTATATAAGAGGTGGGTACGTTAGGATCAAATTGGACCAAATCTAACTACGCCCATATACCAACTGATGTGATAGAATTTACACGTGACCTAAAGTTATGCCAAAAGATGAGGGAGATGTTTACGCGCTAAGGATTCCTTCCCACAACACCATCAAGACCGTCTCTCGACTCGTTTCTCACGATTCACCACACATCCTAGCTACTCTTCAGTTCCAATTCCTTAACCTTTCATCATCCAGACTCCACCCTCATAATCTCATTACCGTAATCCGCCACAGCAAATATGCGTGAAATTGTACGTTCGTTCTTGGGGTGGGAGGCAGAAGCGTTTTCCCCCAACGCGTCCCTCGTTGCTCTTACCCCTCTCCCATTGCAGATGAGCTTCTGGCTAACCAGCAAACTCTGTGTTATAGGTCCATCTTCAAACCGGCCAATGTGTATGCTGCTCTTGTTTCGATCTAGGAGGATATACTGACTTGCATACCTCAGGGTAACCAAATCGGTGCTGCCTTTTGGTACGTCCCCAACCTTTCCTAACGCGACCTTGAATACATACTCATTGGCTTTTCAAAATATAGGCAGTTAATTTCTGGCGAGCATGGGTTAGACGGCGAAGGAGTGTAAGTACCTCGAGATGTTCAAATTCCCCGATTCGCCCTAACATTTGTTAGGTACAACGGTACCTCGGATCTTCAGCTTGAGCGCATGAACGTTTACTTCAACGAGGTAAGAGTCAGCCTATAAGGTATAGGCTTGTTACTCGGCTAAATTTCTGGAAGGCCGAGCATAACAAGTATGTTCCTCGCGCTGTCCTCGTGGACCTTGAGCCTGGTACAATGGATGCTGTCCGTGCTGGTCCATTTGGTCACCTTTTCCGTCCCGACAACTTTGTGTTCGGTCAATCCGGTGCTGGTAACAACTGGGCAAAGGGTCATTACACAGAAGGTGCAGAATTGGTGGACCAAGTACTCGATGTTGTGCGTCGCGAGGCCGAGGGCTGTGACTGCCTCCAGGGTTTCCAGATCACTCACTCCCTTGGTGGTGGTACCGGCGCCGGTATGGGAACTTTGTTGATTTCCAAGATTCGTGAGGAATTTCCAGACCGTATGATGGCCACTTTCTCTGTGGTACCATCACCCAAGGTGTCAGACACGGTCGTTGAGCCATACAACGCTACACTCTCCGTGCATCAATTGGTTGAGAACTCAGATGAGACATTTTGTATCGACAACGAGGTATGGGTCTCTGAATTGTTATGTGCAACTTTAGAGACTGACAAGTCTAGGCACTCTACGATATCTGCATGCGCACCCTGAAGCTAACCAACCCTTCTTACGGTGATCTGAACCATCTTGTTTCAGCTGTCATGTCTGGTATCACTACTTGTCTTCGTTTCCCCGGCCAGCTGAACTCGGACCTCCGCAAGTTGGCTGTCAACATGGTCCCGTTCCCTCGTCTTCATTTCTTCATGGTCGGCTTTGCACCACTTACTAGTCGTGGCGCTTCCAAATTCCGTGCCGTCACCGTCCCAGAATTGACGCAGCAGATGTACGACCCAAAAAACATGATGGCTGCTTCTGACTTTAGGAATGGCCGCTACCTCACTTGCGCTGCCATCTTGTATGTGTCCTTATCTCATCGGGTTTTCGTCAATCGCTAACGTTATGACAGCCGTGGCAAGGTTTCAATGAAGGAGGTTGAGGATCAGATGAGAAATGTCCAGAATAAGAATGCCTCTTACTTCGTAGAGTGGATCCCCAACAACGTGCAGACCGCGCTCTGCTCAATCCCACCCCGTGGCCTTAGGATGTCCGCTACTTTCATCGGCAACTCCACTTCCATCCAGGAGCTCTTCAAGCGCGTGGGCGACCAGTTCACTGCCATGTTCCGTCGCAAGGCTTTCTTGCATTGGTACACTGGAGAGGGAATGGATGAGATGGAGTTCACCGAGGCAGAGAGCAACATGAATGATTTGGTTTCGGAGTACCAGCAGTACCAGGAGGCTTCAGTATCTGAGGGAGAAGAAGAGTAGTAAGCCCGCAAACTTTTGGGAGTATCAAAACATTTGCTGACTACTTTCGTGCCGTAGCGAGGAGGTTGCTCCCATGGAAGGCGAGGAGTAAGCGTCCAGAAACCGACGAATCCGCGATATTCACACGTATGTGGAACGTTAAGCACTTTTTCATTAGCGTTGTGGTTGTCCGGTCGTTTATTTGTTACGGTTGGTAGGCATCACGGCTGTTTTAATTCAATAGCGAAGACTTGGTGGAGCGCAAGCAGGCAACGAATTCCATGGCCTTGATGCCTAGTGTTCATGACATGCAGTGATGGTCACTCCTACGGAAATCAATACATCATAGCTGACTTCGTCGTTCGTCTCCTGTCTATTGCCCTTTCATGCAGCTTGCCCAGCTTTTCCTTGACCATGAACTTCTTGTGCGGAGCATGCTTGCGTATTGCAAGTCAGCTTTCTATATCTCTATTACCGATGCTTATTTAACACTCTGCCATTGCTTTGCGGACTATCTGTCCTAACTCTGCTCTTGATCCCGGTATCATAAGGTAAGAAATCAAAGCGCTGAAAAATGCTGGCTTTCAAGGAGCTCTTAGCGCTGGTACCCAGCTTCTTGATAGTGCATGTACTATTTTAAGAGGTATGAAATTAGCCTTCTTTAGACATGTCTAGAGAGTAGGTACTATCCCGTTCATCGTTCAATGCTCATACGGAGATGTCGATATGGCTACCTTAGCCACCGCCTATGCAGGTTGGTAGGGTTTCTTGCTTTCGACACTTTGGCTAGTGACGTCCCATGTTTGGAAAGGGAATTGCGACTCGGATGAATTGGCGTGAAGGAGCGTTTGTTGCGTGTGAATGGGGAGACGTGAATGGTTGTGAGCTGTCACTGAGGGAATTGGAGATGAGGAAGGAGCACTCGAAAAGTTCGATTTCCTGGGTATGTGTTGAGTAATTTTTTCCCAAAGCGGTGTTGGAAACAGGATATACTATATTACGGCTTTCCTGCCACGGCTCTCATTCCACATATTACATTTTGGCATCGGAATTCTTTTGCAGTGGCTTGATCTGCTAAAGCATATTGCCGTAGGAACTTCGAATCCTCCGGTTGGCAGTCCTGGCGGAGGGGTTGTCACGTACCATTCGAATCTAGAGAGCTCAAATAGCTCAGACAGCGAGGAAACGGTCAAATATCCGACACTGCAAGCACAAGCAGCGACAATGGCCGGTACTGGAACAAGCTCAGCAGCTCCGATGTCTCCGCCCCTGCCATCAACCGTTCGCCTCGCACGCCTAACAGATCTGCCACGCATCTCTCTAGTCGCTGCTGCATCCTTTTTCTACTCCCCTATCTTCCAATATACGAGACCCCACTGTGACGCATACCCGTTGCATGCATTCCCAATGGACACTATGGCCACCGAACGGTCGAAGTTCCAAGAGGCGATTCTGGACCCCATGCGAGTTGTGCTTGTTGTTGAAGCTGCTTTTGACCCCGATGAATCCATTAGGGTGTCTTGTGGTCTGAGGAGAGAGTATCCGAAGCTGGATGATGACCATTACCCCAAGAAGCCGGCTGGACAGACGGGCATTGTCGGCGTGGCAAGCTTTTGCTTTCCGCAGGGGTGTAAGTGGGTGGGAGAATTCATGCCTGAAGGTAAGGAAGAGTGTGTATGATTGAAAGGTGTCATGTTGACCAACATCTGCTAGAGTCATCAACAGGTGGTCTCGCAAACGCCCGTCCTCCTAAATCTCAAAAGCGAGATGAGTGTTCTGAAGGTAAAAAACGATACAAATATGCTACCGAGGTTGCCAAGCAGCAGTGAGTCACCAACCAACAAAGGACATAAACGTCCAGCATTCTGACAGCGACGTTCCAGGTGGCTTAAAGACTGCATCCGAGTTTCAGTAGCCGTGCACCCTGCTTACTGGCGTCACGGTCATGCAAGAAAGCTCGTGCAATGGGGCCTCGATCTTGCAGATGAGGACAACATGGCTGTTGGCGTGTGCGCAGCGGCGACGGGTAAGAAGCTTTTTGAGAACACTGGGTTCACTGAGGTCCAGGAGGTGGTGGTTGCGGGTTACAAGGAGCATCCGGATAGCATCACTGCCTGGATAGGTGTAAGGCAGCCTGTGGGTAGGAAGGGTTCTGAACAAGATAAGAATGTTCGACGTAGTGGAGAAGTTGGACAGGGCGAAAGTTTTGGGCGAGGTGGGGAAGATGGACTGTGGGAGGATTGCCGAAAGGGTAACAGTCGTGGATAAAGAGAAATGTCTGGACAGGGCGAGGTTTATGGGCGAGGCAAAGCTCGAAGGATCAATTCGAATAGGGTAGTACTAGGCTATTGTTATTTCTATTCCTGTTCTAGAAGGTTAGAATAAATCCATATCATCTTTGCGATTGTGTCCGTCATCACTCGGGACACTTCAAACTTCGAAGGCATATTTTCTTACTGAGGCGTGTTTAGCGACATGGGTGACTATCTATCTACGTCAGTAGAGAAATTATAGGGATACGTGGCTGTAAAGACTGGAACAACTTCGCCAACTTGAACCGGAGAAGAGATCTCACTAGAGCAGAGACGGGGAGTTGAGACTTAAACAGTTCCAGCCTCCATAGCAAAAGAGAAGATGTTGGCTGTTTGGTTATGGATCCAGAACCAGTTGGCCAACCAGCGAAAGGCAGATTTCGTCTCAGGGCCATAGCCAAAGAGGAACGTTGCTGTTTGTTCTGATGCTGCGTTAGTCATTTGGTCAAAACGAAGGAATTATTTTTTCATGTTGAGGGCTCCCTTTTTCGAAGTGGACAAGTGGACAGCTGGCTGGGCTGAACTCCATGATGTGAAGAGAGTTGAGATGTGGGTGCTTCTATAGTGTTGGACCGGGAAAATGTTGGATGATTGGTGTGAAGGGAAAAATGGAACAAGGTGTTGGCAGAGTCGTTAGAACGGTCAACGAACAAACGGTGTGATTGTACCATGGGAAGAGATGAGTTAGAAAGGGCCAGATTGTTCAAATATACTTCTAGAAGGATGTGCTTGAGATCACAAATCAAAAACTTTCAAGCAGTCACCCCATAACAGATTGGGGTAAATCAAGGAAGAAGCCAAGTACCTCTCTCCCTCACCCTCTGCGGAGGTACGGCGATTGTCAACTCCTCCCTATCGACTCTCCGACCCAGTCAAACCATACTTCCCCGAAAATGGGTCCCACGTCGAATCCAAATGCCGCTCATACTCCAAGTCGTCAGCCACCGTGCCCGCCACCTCACCCCCAAAGACCTCCTCCATCCACGCAAACGTCGCGTCAATCCCCGCACTCCCTCCTGCGCTCGTCCACACTTTCCCGTCGGCCACCCACCGCGCCTTGGCAATCCACGATACGTTCGGGCCCAAGGCCGTCGTCCTCGCCCACGCCTCCTTGTTCGTAGTCGCTCTCTTGCCATCCAGCACCCCGGCTCTGGCCGCGAGGCCGGCGCCCGTGCACACGGTGATAAGGTACTGCAGGGACGGGTAGGTGTTCCGGATGAAGTCGATTGCCGGGCCGATGTCTGCGGAGCGAGTGCCCATACCGCCGGGGACAATAAGGACGTCGAGGGCCGGGGCGGTGGCGAAGGTGTGGGTGGGGAGGACGCTTTGCGAGAAGTCGGAGTTGAGTTCGGAGTAGCTGGCTTTTGTGGAGACGGGGGAGAGGGTCGAGGCGATGATGGAGAGGGTCATATGGTGGGTTTCTGAGAGTATGTTGAGGGCGTCAAGGGGGCCAAAGGCGTCGAGGGCTTGGAAGGTGGGGAAGAGGAGAACGCCGAAGCGTGTGGGGACTATGGGGTGGGGGAAGGCTTAGTCGAGATTTGGTTGTAGTGGGTAGTGCAGATAGGTTAGCTGTGGGATAGATTGATTGTTTGGTTGATTCTCCAATAGGAGTTGCATGTGTAGGAGATTGATATACCGCTTTTGGAGGCAGACGCGCCAGCGTCATACCCATCTGGAGATCTTTCTAGCAAATGAACAATATCAAGATATACCAAGAAAATACTTAACAAAAACATCAATACGAAAACCGCGAAAACGAGGATGGTATGACTCAAGACAGGTATGTACTTAGCAAATCGCGATGAGACGGCTTGCATGCGTCGCTCCTATACAATTGAAACTCGACTTTGGAAGATTCAGGTGGAACAATTGGAAATTTGTTTTGTACGTGAAGCTTGACTTACGGGAGGCTTTTGTATCTGTCATTATCATGAATAGTATTCCGTACACTTTGAGATGAAGATTGGTCACCGGTGAGAGGTTGAATGGGTCTGCCCGTAGACTTCCACCGCTCCAATATTATAGTGCTAGTGCATGTCAGATGTTGGGTCAGCACCATGCGCCCTTCATGATTGATCATGACTCCGGTAGTTTTTCCGGTATTTATACGCTTCGCGTCGAAGTGTTTTTGTTGGTGTGGCTAGGATGAGAGCCATTGCTGGTTGAATAGGTTAGATTGACCTAGTAGAATATATATATACATACAGTAAGACCTCCCTATAACGATATTCCATATAGCGATATCCTCTTTGTAACAATGTACTTTCTTAGATCAACAGGGACTATTTTATATGTATGCACGCCTTTAATTAAATGAAATCCTCCTGTAACGATGTGGTTAGGTGGACATTTGTACATCGTTATAGCCAGGTCTTACGGTATACAGCCTCGTCAAGGCCGAGCTGTCGGCTCGCCGTTTTTCCCTTCTCCTTTTCCCTCTTCCTCTAGCATCCCTCTTCTTCCCTCGACCGTGAAATAGAGACTCCTACCTGCTCCCTCCAATACGTTCGTAAGTCCCGCTCCAATACCTTGCAACATTCCAACCAGTTGTCCCCTCAATCCATCCAGCCCGCCTTCGATGGCTCCTACCCATCTCGTACCGTCCGGATCGAATACCTTACCCTCTATCCTTGCCCCTAACAGTATTAATTTCTGCAAGCCCGCTTGTACCGTTGCATCGTGATACCCAGGATTCGCACGCCGACTCGGCGCTGGGAAACCAGGCGCTTTAGGGACAAGGACAGAAAGTACTGCTTTCATATGTTGGGGGGAAACTGTCGGGAAAGTGACAACTGCTAATGGGCCGGATAAGAGAGGTCGGAGTCCGTGGGAGAGTTTCTTATCCGCCACAGCGTCATGTGCTGCCCGTGATAGTGCATGTGTGAGTGTCGGGTCTTTGGGTGTGGGACGGGTATTTGAGAGGACGGTTGAGGACTGTGTAGCTGGTTCTGAAGGATGGGGCACGCGAGCTTTAGGCTGTATTTCTGGCCGAAAATAATCAACAACTAGTAAGGCAGCTTCAAAGACGCCCGCCTGGATGATCTGGATCTTGACACCTTCGGCTGCGTCTGAGGATGGGCGGCCTGCGGCAACATCTGCATTATCGGCTTTTCGCAAGGCTTGGATCACCTCCCGCCGTATGCCCATCCATTCCGTGGATTTGAGGTTGTTATGTTGTAAAAGGAGCATCAGCGGAGTTGAGCGTAGGAGAGAAGTGTATTGCCGATGTAGCTGGGATTTGCGGAACTCAGGCGGGCGGTGCGAAGGAGGTTGAGTGGGCGGATATATTTCTAGGGGTAGAGGAGAGGTTGTCATTTGAGAGATCGATGGAGCAGGAGCGATTGCTGATGCTGTTGTCGCATATTGGCACTGGAGGAGTACTTTTCGCCGGTCTCTTGGGGTGTGGTTGAGACATCTCGCGCATATAGGCATTCGAGGAGGCATTGGACTGCTACGATCGCATTAATTGGTGTAATTCGTGAAGAGTGCTCACACAGAGATCGAATACCTCGTCAGGGAATGTTGCAGCTCTTCAGTCGAGTCTGGTGCCTGGAGCTACGAGATCTGGAGCTTTTTGCGATTTTAAATACCAAATATTACACGCTAATAACTCAGCCCTATCACATGTATCATACTGTCCCTTCTCGGACACAGCCGGTTAAAGGAAGCTCAAATTGCGGCGTAAGCCAACGTAAGCCGCTGAGGCCAGCGAACCTGGATAATGTTTGTATAGCTCATTCGCCCTCATAGCATCCTATCTACTCTTCTCTTTGGGAAAGATGGCACCACAAGCTGCTGCGCAAGGTTCACATACGGTGTCAATCTCGCCCTTACTCAACAAACTGGTGGGAGAATCTAATACTCACACACCTGCGGATGACATTGCCGCAGCTTTCGAATTGATCTTTGAGGACCAACTTTCAGCCGTTCAATGCTCAAGTCTTCTAACCATTTTACATTCTTCGAAAAGGGATCGAGAACCTTTGATAATAGCAAAATGTGCCGAAAGAATGCGAGAAGCAGCATCACAAGTAGACCGTAAAGCCCTTCGAGAGATTCTTCGATCCCGAGGGCGAAAAGAAGGCAGCTACAGAGGAGGTCTCTGTGACATTGTGGGCACAGGCGGCGACGGACATTCGACTTTCAACGTCTCTACAACAGCCTCAATCTGTGCATCATCTCTTCTTCTCCTCAGTAAACATGGCAACCGTGCTTCATCCTCTACCTCAGGCTCTGCAGATCTATTACAGGCTATACAGCCTAGAGCGCCGAACATAGAAGCCGTGACTTCCATGACCTTACCTGACATATACAGGAGCACCAATTATGCGTTTCTATTTGCACCAAAATTCCATCCTGGCATGAGGCACGTGGCTCCGATTCGTAAGGATCTTGGATTTAGAACGATCTTCAATCTCCTGGGACCTCTTGCAAATCCTGTCGAGGGCGCCATCGAAGCGCGAATTGTCGGGGTTGCGGAGCGAAGCCTAGGGCTCATCTTTGCTGAAGCTCTGCGCATGAGCGGTGCCAGGAAGGCATTAGTTGTCTGCGGTGCCGAAGAGCTTGATGAGATTAGCTGTGCCGGGAAGACGTACTGCTGGCGTCTCGTAGAGCGATCAAATCCGGCGTTCCGGGGTCCAAAGGACGAGGCAGATGAAGATTATACCACTAGTGACGAAGAAGGTGAACCACGGATGTTGGTTGAAATAGAAACGTTGGAACTTGAGCCATCTGATTTTGGACTCTCGGTGCATCCTCTAACAGAAGTATCACCTGGGAAGCTGCCGCACGAAAATGCAGAGATGCTGATGAAGCTTCTAAATAATCAGCTTCCTCGGAATAACGCGGTACTTGACTTTGTATTGTTGAATACCGCCGCCTTGTTCGTCGTTTCCGGTATTTGTGATGCTGATGAGAGTAGTATGGGGCATGGAAACGATGAAAAGGTCATCCGGGATACAGGTCCTGGGGGTCTGCGATGGAAAGAAGGAGTGCGACGAGCTAGATGGGCCATTGAAAGCGGTGAAGCTTTGGCATCATTGAAGGGCTTCATTAAGGCCAGCAACGATGCAGTCGGGCAATAGGAGTTTCTTGCGTCGGACAAGAGTATGATTTATTATATCCAGCAGTAGACATCTCTGCATTCATGCCCTTTGTCTTCACAAATTCCTGTAGTAAGCATAACAGCTTTGAACGCGGGTCTATATCCTCAAAACGCCCATCCTAGCCGGATACTTGCAGTATGACACCCCAGCAAATCGCATCTCCCTTAGTCCTGTAGTCCTGCCTCTCTTCTTCCACGTTCGTCACCTCGCCTCAAATTGCACCATCCTGTGTTGCTCCAGCCGTCAGTTCCCTCGACTACCAGAGCAAGAGCAGGAAACAGAGAAAGCTCTTGTTCCCGCCCCCAGCTCGCCATCAAAAGCCCTACCAAAACAAATCCAACCAAACTTACCTCTTCGTCCTCTCCTTGTAAAGCACCCGATGCCCACACTCCTTGCACCTAATCGGATCACCCTTCTTCAACTGCACTTTCGAATTGCAGTCTCCGCATAAATATTGTGTCAGAGGTCCTGCGATACTCTGGGAGGACGATTCGTAGGGGTTGAGCAGGGCATTTTGGGAGGACGAGGGTTGGAGGGTCGGGGGCACGTAGGCTTCGCGGGACATGGTTTTGGTTGGCTGTTCCGAGGATGAGGGGTGGAGGTTGGTGGCAAGATAGTGGTTCGAGGTTTTGAGAGCGGGTTCAGTGCGGTTTAGGGTGGGGAGGAAGCGGTGGTGAATGATTGTAGCTGGTGGATAATTCTTTGAAGATTCATTACCTAGGCTCTGTGCGGAACCTTTCCGCAATTACACAAAGAAGTGGGGAGAGGCCCGTTGCAACATTTCTTCGAAATTAAGCAGGTTGCGTTGAGGTCTATCACTACTTGATGATTGAGAGTGTTGATGTCGGTGTCTTTGCAGACTATTGATTCTACAGCTCATCAGGCTTTGAATAAGAAGGTTTCTGTTGTCGGCATACCTCAAAGATCGAGCCAATATGTTGCCTATTCTATGGAGCTCTAGCACTGTTGTAGCATGGTAAAACCTCCCGGTGAAAGGGAGTAAAAACAAGTCCGTCAAAGCTCTGAGGGTACTAGTACAGGGCTCCTTGTGAGCGTAGATACCCAACTCCATGCTCATGCAACGACGGCAGACAAGCACCCGTGGTATCTCTCACATTGTAACAAAAGGCATAAACAGCATACGCGGAACAAAGCGCAAAGGAAACCATTCAATTCAAGAGATTCGCCATCTTGGGTGGCGTAGTCGTTGGCGAAACAATTTCTTCGCTCATGCGTTTCAGTCGACCAGTGTTCTCCAGCGGTAGTGGCGTGGTGCTTGAGGCCTTCACGAGGTTTGGAAATAGTGGTTTTGCGGACTGCGATTTTGTCGGATTCTGGAGGGGACCATTGTTTCGTGCGGCTTGTGGTGAGATAGGTACCATAGCTTTGCAAAGATCGTCTTCGCTGCTGACTGGGGTAATAGGCTTTTTCTTCTTCACCACGAGTAATGATTGAGTGGTTTTGGTGACTTTGAACGACGAATTTATTTTCGCGGTTGCTGGCGCTTTTGAAGCCTTCGAAATGGCGTTTTTATGAACTTGCTTCTTGGGATTGGCCTTAGGTCTTCTGGCCGATGAACTTACTTTGTCCTTTGTTGGTTTGGGACCCTTTAACTTTAGCAAGACCTTCGTCTTCGGTCGCGGACTTGCAGCAGGAGTGAGTAAAGCATCCGTGAAGCCCTTTTTCCTTGGTGATTCAATAATCACTTCGACCTCGCTCCGCTGCTTGGCCCGCTCGACCTCAGACTCCGTGCAGTTTTTGTGATCAATGCCATCGTCATTCCATCGCCTCATTTTCGCATGGTTGGCTACTCTGTCGCAATCCCCCTCCACAATCAGATCCCAGCAATCCTCGAATTCCTTGCCTACCGGCGGTGGGCCACGATTTATCCATACCGCCAGACCATCTCTTCTTCCCCTCACAACACCGCACATCTCCCTGACTATCCTCCTCACGCCTGGAATTTTCATGCTTGTCCCGACGACAATCACTGCGTCAGGCCTAGCCCGAAGGTCTGAACTCATGACCGTGCCGATAGCTTCCTCATCTGGGTTGTGCTCATTGTAGAGAACAATCCTTGGTCGGAGTCTTCCAATGCCATGACTTCGCTTACCGGCATGGTCAGTACGCACTTTGTCCGTTTCCACGCATGCAGTGCATAGAGGTGGTACAGGTCCATTGAACAAAGCAGGTTCGAAATCCGATAGAATATTGCACTTTGAGCAAACCATTTTCTCCAGACCTCCATGTAACTGTATTGTTCGAGGCCATGGCCCCTTACTATTCAGGGGTACACTAGTCTCCAAAGGTGGAAGCGAGGTATCAATCCCATCGACATTTTGAGTGTAAAGTCGCATGAGACGACCTTCACTAGCAAGCGCCGCAAGCATGTGATGGAACACCGTGGGCTTAGCGTCACTTACGAGCTGTGAAAGCGAGCGCACCATGTCATGGAACGAGGACGTTGAGGAATCCGTCTGGTACACGGAAGCATCGAAAAGGTGTTTCCCCGAGGCCTTGAGTTTATGCTCGCTTCTTAAGCTGGAGAAGAGACCAGTAGACGAGCGGAAGTCTGGAACTGCACAGAATTAGCAAAGCGGGTTACCATCGGGTAATCAATAACACATACTACCAGCAGAGACAGATATGCCTGCCCCTGCGATAACCACAATTTTTCGCCGTTTTTGGAGAACTTTGAGGAGCAGATTTAGCTGCGCCGTTTGATCGGTGGCAAGATCCTCTACAAGGAGTTGTAGGTTTAAATGTTCGGTTGTTCGCGGCTTGACCTCGACTCTCCTCCTCTTCTTTGTAGGTGGTACATCATCAGGCTCCTGAGAGCGCTTTCGTGACGGTTGTTGACTTGCGAAAGTGCTGCTATCACAGTCCTGGGAAGAAATCGGCGATGGATAGTCCATTGGCGGAGGGGACAGAGATCCCACCGAACTCAGGTCAGAGGACAAACCAGACGAGCTGACACTGTCCATGGTCGCAAACGCCGAGATTGTTCCGGGATTACGGTAAAATCGCAATTCTATGCTGGAACATATAGTGTAAAGAATGGCAAAGTTGGTAGGTATGACATGAAGGTTTTTGGCATAGCAGAATTAAACGATTGTGAAGGTCAAGGCGTGGTGAATGGGAGTAAGTTCGAGAATGGCGGAGACAATGGAGGTTACTGCTCTATTGAACGCGCTAAATCTAGCCGGAATCCATTGAGGAGCGGGCCCTGGCGGGAAATCAGTGAGACCCTGCAAAGTTTCATATGTTTGTTTACACTTCATCAAGGTAACTGCCGCTGTTTACCTAGCCAACCAGCACTCCAGGACTCGAGTCCACTGTTCAATCCGAGTCTAGGTCAGTTTTGTGGGACTCGAATCCCTCGTTTGAATCATCCGTCAGCCCGAGACTTTCACGGTCATCCCATTCACCAAACAAGCAGTCACTTCGCAGTGCAGCAGAGGGTTTCGCTTTCTAACCAGGAAGCTAGCCTTTACCAACAGCTTCCACGAAATATGAACCTCATACCCCGAGCTTAAAGCTTTGGCTGACGCTGATTGTGTGTAGCAGAAGGCAATGTGACAGCCAGTTCTCAACGGAGGGCATTTAGAAGGATTCTATTCATCTCAAATCTCTGCGACTTCATTGGATATTTCATACTATACTCCTTGTTCGGTGTTGTCTCATGTGTCTTACTATATTGCCTAATATTGATTGCTATTTAAATCAACGATAATGCCTATGATGATGGACGACCTTGACGATCTGTTTGGCGACACGCAACCAATACAGATTCCCTATTCTCACCCAAAGGGTCTTCTTCAGTGCGTAGATGACTCACATCTAAGTGGATGCTGCCAGTACGTTTTTGGTAATCAAATACTGTTTATCCACAACCTTCTGAAAGTTTGCTAGGAAAATAGCCTGGTCCAAATTCGGGTGTATTGCGTATATCACTCAAGATGGACATTCTGTGAACCTTCAGCATCTGTCATGCAGCCCTCGAGATGGTCAGTGGGGCATGAGTGCGTCCTACACAGCGGAAGCAGTTTCCACAATGCATAGTGAGCATCAGCTAGTAAACCTGTGCTGGAATCATTCGGGAGCGGAATTGGCAATAGCTGATGTCTTCGGTCGAATATCTGTGTTCGTGATATCGAGTGCTTTAAACCGTATTGCTGCAGTGAGACGCTGCGTTGTGGATCCCGAGGATAGCTTAAGTGCTCTGGTTGGGCTTATGTGGTTGCACACAGAAAAAGCGGTAAACCTTCTAAGAGTTCAGGACACCCAACCTGACTGCTGACTACGGCATATCAGTATACATTATACCGTCCCGCAAGCAAGAAAGAAGGTCAATGGGAGTGCTCATGCTCACAGCATAAGCTGATGGGACCACACAATCCGAATGGCAACAAGCCTGCCTTGGTGGCCATCACCCGAGGCGGGTTCATAAGACTTCTATTTCAGAACCAAGGGGGGCAATGGCAAGGCATTAGAGCTGAGATTGATAGTGTCTCCATCTTTGCTGGACTGCTTACTCATGCAGCACTGTGTGCAGATAAGGGTATTTGTTACACGCAAAGCCTCTTGGTAATTACTGATGAGTGCTAATCCAACAGATAACACGTTGCTGCTCGTAACGCATTCGATGGACGAACAGCTTCGACTCTATCGAATCAGCATTGACTTCTCCCAACTGGTATTTAATGTACAACATATAGAAACAGTGCATGACTGCTCATCACTAGAGGTTGACAGCGCTCGGATTACGCATTTAGAGCTGGTTCCTCCAGGGCCAGAGACACGCAATAGAGAACCTACATCTCCTTTTATTCTCGCCGCGTTCTCCCGTGTTCCTGATCAATTTCACGACACGCAAATCCAAGAAGAGCCGGTAAGCCTTCTGGCTAGATGGGAATTGGGCGTTTTAAAACCAATGCTGCATCCGACCTTCGCACAATTGGTTTCGAAAAAGTCAAACATCGCTCCTACTGTGGATCTTCCAGTATGGGTTTTCCACTGCTTGAAATTCGACGAACGGCTGACGAGAGTATCAGTCAGAAGCTTGCCTTAAACGAGTGAACGATGTGTCTGTCAATAGGGTTCTTCTCTCTGTTCAACAGATATGCCTGAGTACTGTTCTGGTCTTTACATACAGTGATGGTGCCATCGAATTCCGGGATAGAACTACCATGGAGGTACTCCCTCGGGATGAGAGAATTGATCAAGTTTCAAGTCTCGGCCAGGTTGGATTCGACTTTCCGGAAACAGGCCCTTGTAAAGACAAAGTGTGAACAGCCTGTTGTAAGAAACATCGCTTACTTAATATAGGCTTGCACACCGCTTTGTCGCCAAATGGGTGTGCGGTAGTTTCTCTGACTAAGACCAACGACGTCGACTTGAGGTTCATGCAGACGTCAAATGGAAGCACGGGTGAAACACTGGATAGCTGTCCGTGGCTTTTGAGGAGAAGAAAACTGATTGCTAACTAATCCATAGCCATGATCGAAAGCATGATCGAAGCCTTTGTCCTACAATCCTTAATCGCCAGCACAAACCTCGGCAACCAACAGGATGACCTTCTAGCAGTAATGCAACTGTTTTCGAAACAACACGGCTTCGAACCGACGCAGCCGAATGCGACCGCCACCAACAGTGTAGAGCACACTTTTCTGAGCGAGATGTATCGAGTACTCGGAACCAATGTAGATTATGCCCTGGACTCCAATCCTGACCTCCTGTTCAGGAATCCGATGATTCAACGCCTGTTGAGTATGCAAGTATCTCTTAGCTACGCAGGCGAAGGAAAATATCGTTCTCTACCAGCGAAAACTGCCTGGACGATCCTAAATATGAGATTCATTGCGCTGTGCTTTACCTTTGTCTTCAAAAAGCCTCCAGGCCCACCAGGTACTGAGAGCGAGCCTAAAAGACCAGGTAGGTCCTAAGCGCTTGCATGGTCGATGACTTATTGAATTAAATGCAGAATCGATTCGGTCATTGTCCGGTATATGTTCATGGACCATAATGCTTATTAACTTCATCGTCGACGACCTTTTCTCTCTTGTCCGTCCTAACGACAGCTTCAGCCCCGTGACTCTCGCCTCTCTCTCCACCAAAAGTATTCCCTCTCTGCGCCGTAATCCCATCCAAAAAGCCTCAACTAACACCCTACTAGTCCATACATGCAACACCCCCTCCATTCCCATCCTCCTCACCTCCTCCGCCCGCGGGTTTCTCAAATACAACACCCGCTATATGCGCAACCTCTCCGAGCAAGCACGCAATCCCTCCACCGCCGATTCCCAACGTACTGCCTTCCTCGATCTCGAAGCCATCTTCCAAGAAAGCCCGATCAAGCTTGATCAATTCGAGCGCTTACTTAGCCATTTAGACAACAGCATAAGGCAATGCTACCAAAAGTCGCAGATTAGCGATACTGAGAGGAAAGAGGTGGAGCAAGATATGTTGATCTCGGCTGAGGTGCCGGAGGTGCTGATGCCGGCCGTGAATCACTTATTCACAGAATTATTGGAGCGACTAAAAGGCGAGGTTGATATGTCGGACCTCTACTTTCTCGACGTTCGTCCTTTAGGGTTAAGTGACGATAGAGGTAGTGACGAATGGAAAAAAGAGAATTCGCTGGATGCGATAAGGAAGGTGAAGATAGGCAAGGATGCCAAAGTGAGGAGGTGTACGAGATGCTGTTCTGTTATGGAGGAGACGGCGCCGATGGCGGGGGCGAGCGTGTGGATGTTTACTTTCCAGAGGACTTGTTTTTGTGGGAGTCACTGGGGAGCGCTGCGGGACTGAGAGGAGAGAGTAGCAGGTAGTAAGACGACGCAGGAGAGGCCTTTAGGAGAGCTGCTGTTAGTGATTTAGTTGTGCTTATGGGAGAACTTTTAGAAGTTTGGTTTGCGCTTCTTGATAGTCCGTAGAGACCATTTCTCCTAGCCCTTTTAGTTGGTGACAATGAAGTTCACAAGAGCCATATCGAGGCATAACTACTAAAGGCTGAAGCTATATTGTATCAGCCATAGAGCCTCAGGGCAGATAGGTCTCTGAGGTCAAGGTTTCCGACTCAAAAGATTTCGAAGTTGTCAAGGTAATTTCAACTGAGGGAAGGGGATAAGATAGCGCCAGGATCTTTGATGCGTAGCGTGATGAGATGAAAATATGCTAATCTTTCATTCGTGGGGAAATATCTTATTGGAAAGTGTGGTAGGCATTAATTTGGGTTCAATTGCAAAGCTTGTGCTATAGGAAGGATAGAGCAAAGGAACATGGGAAACGAGTCCACCCTAAGTTTGCCTTAGATACCTAGTTTGCCGCTTGGTTGAGAAGCTGGACTTGACTACCTGGCTTTAAGTTGTTGTTTCACTGACTTTCGACCTCAGTGGTGACGAGATAATGGCAATTTGGCTTAGAAACCTCGCTTGCTAAAATAACGAGGGTGCTAAATCTAGAAACCGCATCGCAACGTAAAGAGTTTGAACGAAGCATATCACAGAATAAGAGAGTCAAATCACTGACTACCCGCCTACACATTTCTGATGATTTGTTCCCTTGAAGATATAGTTCCCAGTAGGGACGTGCAATTGTATTTAGTAGATGCACCTGAGATAAGGCGACACCAACCTTCAAACCCGACATTGTTATATACGCTGAGGGATTCCCTTACGTGTTCGTAGCCTCATCAGCTCTCTGCAAATTGTATCAAGGTATTCATCTAAAGCCCTCACCGTCGCCCTCTTCGAGACGGCTCATCTAACGTCGTACAGAAATCCACAGCTTGTCGAAGCCGTAGAGAGATCTCGGACAGGTAAGCTTTGCTTACGCTGTGCAACAATACGAGTTCTTTCTTATAGATTATTAAGGACAAGTTTATCTTAATACGAGCACTAAATATAGTTGAGTTGGGGCTGACTCCTCAAAACCCAACCCGTTGCGCAGTGTCTTGAAACTCTTCTGCTTCGTATGCGATCGAAATGCTAATGAAACCTCAATGTACAAGATGAATAGCTTATGCAATGAGAAATTCCATTACCAGCGGATACCGACAACATCAAATGGCCAAAGTATTCGTCTGATTGAATTACTTCCCGGCTCTAGTGGCCAGACCATTGAGTGTAGGATAATACTCTCCTTCCTGGAAGAACTCCCTGTCTATGAAGCGCTCTCTTACACCTGGGTTAGCAGCGGTAAGATATGGATTTCAAACTCACCAACTCCCATCGTCTGCGACAACGCAGATCTTGATATTCCAAAGAGCCTCGAAACGGCATTGCGCCATCTCCGTAATCCCCAGGAGTCGAGGATCATCTGGGCGGACGCCATCTCCATCAATCAACAAGATGACGACGAAAAGACCCATCAAGTCCGTCTCATGCGGGAGATCTATCGGAGAGCTAGGAGGGTCATAATCTGGCTTGGACCAGAGAGCAAGAGTGGCCCCGGGGAAATAGCTTTGGACCTTGTTCCTCACCTGGCAGCGGCTTGCAAGGAGCCGACCCCAGTTGCCCAACAACTGCATCAGTCTGCGGATATACGTCAACTGATGCAGCTCGGATCGCAAGTATTGAATAGTCACGGTATTCAAGACAACGACTTTACCGCATACACTGCCTTCTTCGAGTTGTTTGGGGCGCCTTGGTTCACCCGGACATGGATCGTTCAAGAAGCCGCAATGGCTTCTAACGCTGTTCTGCTCTGTGGCACAAAGTCGGTGCTATGGGTAGATTTCTTGGACGCATTTGCCTACTCTATCAAGCAGCCCGGTCTGATGAATTACCTAACCCCAGATACGATCGTGTATGCTCTGGGCCTTCTTTCCGCGTGCCGGGCAGTGCAGCGGGGTCCGGGGCAGAGGCTACTGGATCTATTACTCCAACACCGGCATTGTGGCTCAAGCGAACCGAGGGACAACACTTTGCGGGCTTGCCAATGATTCTGGGCCTAACCGTCTCGATGTCAAGCCGGACTATCGTCGAAACAAAGTAGAGACATACACGGACGTGGCTAAATCGATCCTATTGAAATATCGCAACTTGGACCTTCTTAGCGTTCCACACCCTTCCAGGCCTTCCACAGTAGTTGATGTGCCTTCGTGGGTTCCAGACTGGTCGCTCCCGCAAAAACAGGCCTCCTTCAGCGCTAGAGACCTTTCTGGCAACCGTCTCTTCCAACTTAAGGCTTCTAAGAACACCAAAGCTGACCCGAGATTCTCTCTCGACGACAAACTACTAAGCGTGAACGGGATTTTTATAGATCAAGCCACTAGCGTGGGATCCTTACACGAGACAGACACGGAAACCGTGTTTTGGACCAAGGTCCCCAAAGAGCAAACCATTCTTTCCGGCGCCCGCTCCCGGGTCCAATACGCCAATGGCGAGAAGATGCTGAATGTCTTTTGGCAAACCCTCATCGGCGGCTGTGCCCCTACAGAATACAACGAGCTGAGGCATCAATTCCTGGGTTTCAACCGCATCATTAAGCGCTTCCGTATGCTGCACTGGGTGGGCTTGCAGAATCATCGCAAGACGTACCTCGCCGCGTCGTGGGCCATGTTGGTCAATTCTGCTATGTCGGACGTGTTTCATGAAAGCTTGGCCAGTCTGCTCACGGGCGGTTATGCAACATGGACTTTTGCAACAAGGATGGCGATGGCCGTGCCGCAGAGGAGGATTGTGAAGACGCGCAAGGGCTATGTGGGGCTCGCAGCAGGCGACACGGCCGTGAATGATTTTGTTACCTTGGTCCAAGGTGGACAGGTGCCTTTGATTCTCCGACAGGTGGGGTATTACTGGCAGCTGGTTGGGGATGCATATGTGACTTGATTCTAGAAGGCTTGATTCTTTCTATCTAGGATACAGCAGATACTTATAAGCAAGATGAATAAAGAAATCCATAAAACATCGTATCCGACACATCATTCTCATTTCTCTGCAACTATAAAGAGAACATTTGCAGTCAGCCGGAAACATGAGGATCCTTTATTCAACAATGTGCATGGTATTATGAACGGAGAGGCGTTTGAGGAGAAGAAATGTGAGATGATCTGGATCGTTTGATAGTAAACGGTATATCTTTCGGTACTCTCAAGAGTGTCAGCAAATAGTAATACGCTGTCGCATCAGTTCGCCTTGACTCTGATGCTAAACCCCGTAAATTTTGTGTACCAAATTCCAACGTTCACTCTACTGAAACCTCGTTCATGGGTATCCCCTGACGAAGCCGCATTATCTTTACAGTCGTCTTTCATCGTCTCTCTGATTTCATTCATTACAACGTGAGCGAGAAATCTGTCGTACTGAGATGAGAACCACAATAGGCTAGAATTCACAGATACAATATGTTGAAGCAGACGCTTAGTGACTGCGCGACAGTTGTGATGTATAAGTCTGTTTCTCAGTCAGTTTCGATTTTCTTCTCTCTTGTGTCTTCAAAAGAGGGTAATTAGATGCTAGTCAGTGCAAAAGTGTTAGATAGCCGACGATTGCTCCTTTGATAATGTGCATTATATTCTCAGTCTGGGGGTCAAGCAATTTCAAAGTGTGAAAGAATGCTGTTTGAGTGAAAAATGTGTTTCTGCACTTCTGAAGAATTTCGGCATGCCCCTTGGGGAGCATTGCACATCCAATTATTGTGACTAATTGAGGGCCTACATCTTAGAATAGCCCCGAGCAATTTCTCCACGAACCTCCTCACAAACCTAAATTCTGTTAGTCGGCGCCTAGTAAAGAGCTTTCTTCCTTTTGACACTCATCATCGCCTGGCCAGCGCCGCCAAAGCCACTCCCACCGCCATGTTGTTGGCTCCCCTTCCCATTTCGAGGAAGCTCTATGACGATGTTGAACTCCTGATTCAAGAGCAAGGGATGGAGGGGTAGGAGGATCGCGAGGTGGACATTGCTGCCACGCCCTCCCTTATTCGAACGGATGCAGGCCTGTTTGCAGCGTTTCATATGTAACGGAGAAGGTGCTGGAACAGTGGAGTTTAAAGTTCTTTGAAGCTGTTTAGAACAATGCAGATCTACTGTTTTTGCTTTGCAGTTCACCGTGGGAAGCTTGCTCGGGGCTAATATCTGGGCCCTCAGTTGGTCATATAAATTTGCTGTAACTGAGTAATGCGCAATGGGAATATTCGTTCACCAGGGTACATGTATCTAGGCTAGGGGAGTGTACGTCTCCGCCCTCAGGAAGCCAAAGTAAGAACGGACGGGTGACACAGCATCCAGGTATTGGCAACAATCGCACCTGTTCACATCGAGAGGTAGGAACGTATTTCATTTGCTAGTATCCTGAGTCCTCGTCATGTGCTTCTCAACATCATCACCAGTCAGATCATCATACCCTTCAACCCACCAACCTCTAGATACAAGAGCTTTTTGTGTCCAGTCAGGGTACAATTTCGCCTGGTCCTCAGGATCCTCTTTAGTAGCTAGCCATACCATTCTCCTCAAACCGCGTTTGTACGTCTCGGCTTGACTTGCTGTCACGGCAGGTAGTTCTTTGAGCTGAGCTACCACTTTGTTCGGGGATAAGTGTCGTAGGTCTCTGTAATCCTTGTAGCCGACGCGGTATAACAGGGATGCTGTCTTGGGTGCGATAGCGAGTTTGGTGCGTAGATGTTGTTCCTCCGACGATGCCATCGCTCTTCGTAGGTCAGTTATTGATTGACAGTCGTGGATTCAATAGGACCCTGGTGACAGAATCGTGGATCATGCCAATCCCCTCTCTGTTTTTCGCCTCGAAAAAGATACTGTGAGCCACGACAGAGCCTGAGAACTTCAGGAACTTACAGGATACACTTATGCTTCTTTGGCATTCATCAAATCTTCGAGAGATTATACAAAAGTCTTGTGGAGCTTGAAGGATTTGCAGGCTTGAAAGTCATCTTGGCCTAGTCCCACGATTTCTATCTCCGACCCTTAGTCTCTCTGAACCCGTTCCCTGAAGCATTTCCGAGCCTTCATGACCTCTAGGATAAGGCGGCCTTTTAGGTAGTACAGTAAGACCTGGCTATAATGATGTCCAAATTCCCACCTGACCACATCGTTATCAGGAGGATATCGTGATTTCAAAAGCGGGCAAACATACAGGATAATCCTTGATGGTCTCAAAGAGTATCGTTAGAAAGAGCATATCTTTCTGTCTGATTTATATAATATGGGGGTCTTACTGTAGTCCGGTCAGATAGTACTCTAAATAATAGTGTCTTCTAGACAGAGACCTTTAATGGATTTAAATATTACCGATCAAATATCCTCACGTTGATTTCACTATTCAGATGCTAAAAATATCATAAGAGAAGATCGCGTAAATCGGTGTTGAGACCATCTCCAATTGGACGCGTTCTTCACCTGCGCACAACCGCGTCGTCCAATATCAGCGCGGGGTGTCTTCAAACCTTGTTCATGCATCATTAATACAGAAGACCTGGCACCCACAGACATGAGCTGCAAAACTGTAATGCCTTGTAATGTTGAGCTCTGTGATGCTGAGCCCGCGAGATCTGAATGTGGACAGATCATTGCCACAACAGTCTCAGCGCGGCTTAACATCTCTTGGAACATGCTCGATTTCTGCAGATTCTGCCTCAAACCAGCCAGTGCGGAAGCGCAAGCACGATGAGCTGTCTCCTAAGATTGCCATCGGAGATGCCTTTAATATTCAGGTACAATACAAGAGGTATTTTTGATAGCAGTAGCTTACAGAAGTCACAGGCTCATCCGTCATCGGCTTCCAGCACTCAGCTAAGACTTTTGCCTATTGCATTGTTGGACCGTTCATGTCTTCCTTTAGCCTATATCGATGCCAATGGGGGCGTCGAGGATTTAGGGTCACGCCTGTTCTCCGCACGAATCGCAGCACTGGAATCGGGGCTACCAGAAGCACGGCACTCATGCCAGACTCCAGTCCTTATCGCATGTTCGGATTTCAATGACTCATTTTATGCTGTGGAGGCAGTGCAATCGGGTATATACGCGCTCTGCAGATTGGGGAATTGGGTGACGCACCAGGATATTCAGCGATTACGGGCGATGTCCCTTGAAAATATGCTTCCTCGAGGAAATATTACGCATGAGCAAGTCAATGTCTCAAGCAACAACTGGTGGCGGTCTGCAGCAGTTTTTGCCAGCCACAGTCGTCGAGACTATGAAGAGCAGAAGCGAAAGTGTGCAAAGATTGAGAACTTCCGCCTGTGCTTAAAGACTCCTGCAATCAAGATCCCTCAATTGGATTCAGTTACCCCAAAGATTCTGCCTGAAGCTGCGCAAGAACAGGATCCATTCACATTGGATGACATGCAGGAATCCGTTCCTCAAGACACGCCACAAGAGCCCAACGAGGTGCTTGATATGATAAAAGCCCAATATCAGGAGGCTCTCTATGTATCGAAGGTAAAGGATTTCAGTTGCCCTAATTATATCACAGATACTGACAACACAAGACATCACTAGCGTACTTTGCCAAGGGACCCCTATCACGAGCTCGGGCAACCTTCTGGGGGAGCACAGGTCTATCGAGTAATGCTCGATGTTTGATTGAGTATCTGCGATCCAACCTATTATCGCTTGCTATGATGGACAAGAAATATCGGGAGGCTTTGCCTAATATAGTAAAGGAACTTCCGATTAGTGTGCTGACAGAAGATGAAATCCCCGCGATTATTTCCACGCAAGGGAAGAAACAACGTAAAACTAAGAGAGATAAAATAGGAAAGGACGGTCTTTATCCTGATGAGGAAGCCAATATCACGCGATGGTGGCTTAGCAGGAATAAGCCTCTTATGGCCAATGAATCTTCCGATGGCAAGGAAGAGGCTATTAGGATGATACTAATGGAGCAGAGGGCTAGGGAGACTCAACTCCAGATTATTCTCGTTCTTGAAACCCTAGCACTGGAGGCTGCTGCCCCAAAGACGGGAGATAACCAAGAAACCCCACGAGACAACGCCCGTGAGCAGGAGTCTTCTCAAGTCAAAAAATCAATGTCAAAGAAGCCACAAAATCTCAATGTCTTATTAGACTTGCTGGTAGATAGGCTGTGCATATGGCAATCGATGAACACAGATGAAGGGAAAGTGCCCCAACCTGCCGAACCTCCGGCCACTCAGCAAGGGGGGAAAGCATCTGACAAGGCCCACCTAAGAGACTTCTGCGTGGATGTTGTCCTTCCTTTGTAGGTTTACCTTTATCTGTTTGTAAGGACTGCTCTAACGCGTGGCACCAGTTATGGGGCTCGTTTGCCCGAAGTTTCGCAAATGCTTTGCCAGAAGCTAGGAGGACCGAAGAAGCTTTCCCCACCACGCCCACCACTGGCGAGAGCTGCAAGTGCTTCCCAACCGCTCTTTAGACCAGGTGCAGCGATGCAACGACAACAGCCACGAAAACCTCGAAGAACCCTTGAGCGTGTTCTGACCGACGAAAAATCAAGACGCCGCATGCCGTCACTCTCACGATCTGCTACTGACTCCGCGGTGCCTAATTTGAAGCGTGAGGTGAGCGACACATCGCTTTCGGCAGTCCCTCTCAATCGTCTCAATATACAGAAGTCGAAGCGCTACAGCCTGCGTGAGGTCGATCTTAACGCTGTTTCTCAGGCTGCCGAAGCCAGGCTTAAGAAGAAAGCAAGCGTCGAACAAGAGCTCAAAGGTGCTATCGCGGCTCTCAAGAAGCCGAACCCGCGTATGGCGGTCAAAGAATTTGTGGAGGCTGCAGAGAAAAGAGTTGCTGGATCGCACCGAAGGAGTAAGCAATTCAACTATAGAGGCGCCATGTGATATTAACGTTTATACAGAACCAAAGAATCCTATCAGAACCCTATTTGTTCAAGGCGTCCAGGTCACAGCTACTCCGAGCAAAAATAGGCAAAAGGACATTGGGGGTGGTCTACCACGTCTCCCTGCCTCATCTACAACAATACCACAGGCGGATCCAGAAGAAATTCCACCATCCAGCGGCCTCCGCGCCCCTGATTCCTTAATCAAGGTAAGGAATACGTTGGTACCGGCGAGCGACGACTATCCAAGAATCATGCAACGGAGCGTGCTACCCTCTTTGGAGCAGACGCCCACTCGGGGATCATCAAAACTTACAAACCCTTTACGCAAGTCTGTGCACGTATCTTCCTCCATAGAACAGACGCCTACTCGTGGTCCCACGAAACTAATCAACCCTCTACGTAATTTAGCTGCCACAGGAACAAGCGGGCTTTGTATTCCGTTGGCACCTCCAACCATGCTCGATCAAGGCCTCCGATCGCCCAAACAGTTACTTAGCAAGAACCAAGAGTCTGTACTCCCACCATTGTGGCCATTTGAAGTGCATGAGACGCCTTCAAAGGTTCCTCCATCTAAGCAAAGCTGCTTTTCGCTTGGAGACAGACCCCACGAGACCCCAATCAAATCCCCAAGAGCCGAAGAGTCTTCCGAGACTACGGGACATAAGCCTATGGAAATTTCATTTAAGTCTGACAGAGCTATAAAGGTGCCTCCTGATTGTAATACGCGAGCGGTTGTCCCTGCTGCTCTTACGCCAACGGAGGAGCCCGGTCGATCTATATACGAGAGCTTGGGATGGGATGATGTCGACGAACTTTTATGATTTGCCCCCTATCCTGCATCTAGCGTTGGCGTTTGGCTTTGGAACAATAACCTCAAGAGGTTCGATTTGTCATTCTGGCATTAGCATACGGGACAAATGGTCTAGAGTACATGGCGATGTGTAGATATGAAGTTTCTGGGGTGTACAGGAGGTTGTGGCTTTCGCCAACAGCTATAGTTGTCAAGACGATGATGAGCTTTAGGCCGATGTTTTTCCGGATCATGCTATCATTTTGAACTTGCATTCCCTGCGACAGCTTTGCCATCTGGAAGCAGATTCATATCGAACAGTTTAGGCTAGCTCAGCCCTACTCAGTATCCCAAATCAACGCCCCGATCCCCTCACATCCTCCAAATATCTCATTCAACCTGTGCCATTGACACATCCCACATACACCTCTAGCTCTCATCCACCTCAATCTCCCATAATCCCCCCCTACATTCCCCCCCCACTACCACCCCTCCCACAACCCACACCAACCAATCTCCACCCTCAAAATGCCTCCCCGCAAATCGAACGTCTCGGCCGTGTCAGCAACCACAGACGCCGAGGGTACCCCCTCGAAAGACAAGGGGGACCGCGACGGCATCAACATAGAAGTATAAAATGTTCCTCTTCTACCCTCGCCCTTCCCCCTTCCCCCTTTCCCTGCAAGCCTCTTTCCTGTTCGCTAACGCTCCATAAAGGATCTCTCCCTCCCCAGAACGATGGTTCAACGCCTAGCAAAAGGCGTGCTCCCGCCCAACACGCAGATACACAAAGACGCAATCACCGCTATGAGCAAAGGCGCGACGGTGTTTGTGAATTATCTCTCTCAAGCGTTTGTCCCCCTTCCCCGGGCTCCTCACAAACCCGCCACCCCCTTCCAGCGCCAACTTACACCCCCTCGCCCAACAGCGCAAACCAAACCACCCTCTCCACCTCCCGCAAGACCATCCCCCCCTCCGCCGTTCTGGACGCCCTGCACGAGCTCGAGTTCGAAAATTTCGTCCCGCGCGTCGAGGCCGAGCTGAAGAAGTTCAACGAGGTGCAAACGGGGAAGCGGAACGAATACCGGCGGAAGGTGAAGGAGAAGGACAAGAGCGCTGGGGGTGGAGAGGGGGCCGTGAATGGGGTGGGTAGGAAAGACGGCGAGGGGGGCGAGAGAGCGGCGAAGAGGGTGCGAAGGGATGACGCAGAGCCGTCTTCGCAGCATGCGGAGGAGCCTTTCCACACAGCCTCTGTGGCGGAAGAAGATACCCTGAACGAAGACGGGGACGGGAAACCCGATGCGGTCGACGACGCGCCGGAGAAGGATGTCGCTGAGGAGGAGGAAGAGGCTGGAGACGGCGAGGAGGGAGAGGAGGAGGGCAGTGAGGAGGAGGAAGAAGAGGAGGAGGAGCAGGAGGGGATCGATGTCGAGGGTATGGATCAGCGGATCATGGCGTTGGCGGAGGGGATGAGCAGTGGGGAGAGTGGGGAGAGTGAGGGGAGCGAGGGGAGCGAGGGGGAAGGCAGTGACTGAATGGATAGTGAGGTGTTTGCTGGTGGCAACGGCGTTTTGGGGGGGTGGGTGCTTCCCGAGGGAATGGTTACTTCGAACGATTTCATTATGGATATTAGGCTAGAGGTTGGTGAAGCGTGGGTACGGTTCTTGAATGTACAGAGCCTCCATGACCTGCACCTAAGTCTGCACGTTTTACAGCCGTAACAGCAACATCTTTCTGTGCCACCAACCTTGGGAAAACGCCAGCAGCCTTCATACCTCACAGCTCCCAAAATTTTACTCACTCCTCCATCACCTCATTGCTCACTTCCTCTGCACTTCCATCCCCCCACAGCCCCTCCAACTTAAACTCCTTCGCCCACTGATTCACAACCTCCTTCTCCCCCCTCTCCCCCTCAACATCAACCGGCGCGTCCGTCCAACCTTGCACCCTCCCATCCCTCCAATCAGTCACCACCGTCATCGCCGCACCCCATAAATTCGGCACCCCTCCCTTCCCCAAACGGCCCCTTTTCCTAGCCACCTGCACCAAGAAATCCGTTGTCGAATCTCCATTTGCGTTCGGCATAAGCGCAGGCACGTTGTAGGTGTTGAGGAGATTCTGGAGGCCGGAACGGGTCGAGGAGAGACGATTTAGCAAGAGGGTGACGGCGGGGATGGGGTCGGAGATTTGTTTAGGTGGGAGAGCGGAGAGGAGGATGAGGTGGGCTTCGCTGGTGGAGGGTTTTGAGGAAGATGGGTGAGTATTTGTGGGGTCTGAAGAGGAGGGAAACACGATTCCGGGACAATCAAGAAGTTTGAGTTTGTTATCTAGTTTGACTTCGCGCAGGGAAGTGGTGACGCCTGCTTCTGCGCCGACCGGGCAGGCGGTGGATGCTGAGGATCGAGATCGAGAGAGGCGGGAGGTGAGAGCGTTGATGACGGAGGATTTGCCGACATTAGGGTAGCCGACAACACCAACTGTGATCGTTCGTTTTAGATTCTTAGATTGGGCATAGGATTTCAGAGTATGGAGCAGAGTTTCGGAGGTTGCCTTCACAGTAAAAGATTTGTGGTCGAAGGTGCGGGCGTTGGGGGCTGGGGTATTTGCTCGAAGGGGAAGGGTAGGGAAGGAGCGCCGGAGGTATGTAAGCCACGATTTGACGATCGAAGGGGGCACAAGGTCGATTTTGTTGAGGATGAGGATTAGGCGCTTTGAGCCAGCGTCGACGGCCATAATTTGACGTTCGATTTCTCGGGATCGAGTACCGTTGGGGTCGCGGGCGTCGAGGACGTAGAGGAGGATGTCGGCGGAGGAGAGGACGTTTTGGAAGATTTTATCAAATGCACGGCGGGAGGATTCTTGGGTTTTGGGACCGGATGTTGTGAAGGTGGTGGAAGATTCGATTTCGACGTCGCCCTCTGATGCGTCTTCATCCATCCCATCTTCTTCATTGTCTGAAACATCATCGTATTCAGCTGCCCGAGCTTTTGCAGACGCTAGAAGGGCGCTCATAGGGTGTGAGTCGGCTAGTGGGGCATCTTCTGCCATCTGGTCCTCACCAAGACACTCCTCATCGCTCCTAACATCTCCCACGTCGGGCAAATCAGCGTCTGCTGATTTTACTGCCTTAGTCGCCTTAGCCTCTTCCCTCTTCCTGAGATATTCCTCCTCTTTTAGACGCTTCTTCTCTTCAATCTCATGGAGTATTCTGTCCTTGTAGGGAAAGAGGTTAGGGATGCCAGGGTCCTTCTTAAGCCGTGATCGCCATTCTGGGTTCTATCCGACATTAACTGTGCGACTGTGTAGAAGTATTGGGAGCACAATACATTCTTTGCAAGTTTTCGTTGCTTGCGTTGTTTTGCAACACTGGCTTTCTCAATTTTGTGCCGTAGTCGGACCGGCGTCCGTTTTGATTTGGGCTCTTCCTTTGGGTCAGTAGGTTATAATATTTCGAGCTGAGGGCAAGACTCACTTCCTGGTTTATTAGGCATAGCTTCTAGACACACATACGCTCCATTCCCATCCGTGACATCAAATTCAAAAGTTCGTGGGCGCATCTGAAATGCCAAGAGGCCGGAATAAGTTTGTCCCGGCATTACCCCCAATTGAGGGCCTCATTCTATAATGAAATATTGACGTATTGTTCAAACTTCATGTTTTCAACTTTAGAACGTTAATGTTAGGTGTACTGTAGTACACATGAGAATCCCTTCCATGCCCATAGCCGATTCATGGTGGGTAAGTTAAGGTACTGCAGTACTCCATAAGTACCCGATTCAACAGTCTTGCACGGCAAATTGGTTAACCACTGATACCTTTTTCCAGCAAATCAGGTGGTGTATATTCATTTCTCAAGATCTGTGCGTTGCGAACTGCCTCAGCGTCAAAAGGTTTGAAGCTTCTAAACGTTCTGTGGGGCTTCCTCCTTCTACGACCGACTCTTGTATTTGATTTACGGATACGAATCACTTCACCATGCCTTCACTCACCAAAGAGACAGCCTTTACAGGGCCAGAAGAAACCCATTCATTTGCGGCTGTCCTCTGTGACATGGATGGGACGATCGTCGATTCGACAGACGCAATCATTAAACATTGGCATAAGTCAGTCACACGAGCATTGGCTGCCCGAACGTGACGTGCATTGACATCTCACAATATCCAGAATCGGCAAAGAACTAGGCGTAGACCCAAACGCAATTCTGGCATCCTCTCATGGCAGAAGATCGATAGACCTCTTTCAAGAGTACGATCCAAGCAGAGCCAATTGGGAATGTCAGTCTCCTACAGCCATAAACCTGTTTATGGCGGCCTTGTAAAGCTGACGAGTGACCAGACGTGAGCCATGTCGAAGGCTTGATTCCCAGAGAATTTGGCGCAGATGCAATCGAGGTACCCGGCGCCAGAGATCTGCTTGCTTTCCTTGATGCAGTCAATGCACGATGGGCGATCGTGACATCAGGAACGCGAGCTCTTGTATCAGGTTGGTTGGACGTAATGAACTTACCACAACCGCATGATCTGGTAGTTGCGGAAGACGTGAACGCGGGGAAACCCGCTCCTGACTGCTATCTACTCGGAAAAGCTCGGCTAGGCCTGAGTGCCGACGTGAAGGTTCTGGTAGTCGAAGATGCGCCGGCTGGTATTCAAGCAGGCAAAGCTGCGGGGTGCGAGGTCATTGCATTAGCAACTACACACAGCATCGAGCAGTTGAAATCAGCGGGTGCGGACTGGATCATCAGAGATCTGCGAAGCGTAAAGCATGTCGGAAGAGATGCGGAGACTGGAGATGTCAAGATACAGATTTGTAATACATTGTTGTAGTGTTGGTGTAGAAGCGAGTTGTCGTCACAAGGACGGATCGACGCTGACGGGAGACGCTCTGGAGAATCTCCACAAAATCTAGGCTTCTGCCCCTGGATTATGCACCGACTAGGTTAAGCCTTTTTTGTTGGACTGTCGCTGGTCTGGATCCGGCCATTGCGGGTTCCAAAGTAGCTTAGGGGTTCAAGGATGTGAGATAGTGGTACCGGTTGCAGTAAGGTAGAAGGCAAGGGCGCAAATGCATAGACCAATCACCACTGCCCAATCCTCGGCATATATCCTTTTTGTGCCATATCGAAGAGATAAGAGCCCGAAAAGGGCTTCATTGGATGATGAGGATAACGGGTCTGCTCATCACCCTCTGTCGAACATCAGTGTCGAGAACCGAAAGGAGGAAAGCGAGGTGCAAGGGATGCTGTGGCGCGGGAAACCCAAGGACCAAGGTAGCTGAGGGCATGCAGATGTCAGGGATACCAGGCGTCGGCTTCCGAATGCGAAGCTTTAATGTTGCATCGAGAGTCGGAATGCCTCCGCCGAACGAACTCTGGAGACTCTAGACGGTGACACATACTAACGTGCCCAGCGGATGAGTGGTAGTCAAATCACTGAAGACAATGCTTGCAACTTGCAACTTGATGTTCGGATTGCGATGCTTCCGACGGAGGATTTCGACTTGTCGACGGCGTTGTCAAGACGTCAAGCTTCAAGCCACGGAAAGTGTAGAAGGCCACCGGTCGGTCATGGCTTCGAGTGTCAAGTGTGTAAGAGGCTGAGGAACACGAGAGTTCGTCTTGTCGGATATGCGCATGAAGATGACCAGTGTCTCGGTACTGCGCTTGTTGACTAAGGTGTAACGACGAGGTGGAGAACTACAGTAGTTCTACTACGGTACTCGCCGGACGTGAGATCTAGCTTTCTCGAAGAGGATTCCCTTTTGATGCTTTATACCTTGTGCCTTTCGGTTTCCAAATACGCCGATAGCCCGTGTCACCTTCTGCGACTTTGTTCATTGAAAATCGACGATGAGCCTTGGACCGGAGCATGTATTTTGGAATATTTGCAGCAGTACGAGTACTTCTAAGCATTTGGCGAGATTCTCGGAAAGCAACGAGCGCATGCCGGCAGTCGAATGCACTACATCCATCTCACTATAGCCTAAGGTAGGTTGGAACCCTTGCGATGAAAGGGTATCGGAGAGTTTGGGAGCGTGTTATCTCGCACGGCGATGATTTGGAAATATCCCTTGTCCCTGTCATAGGTTGTGCCTGGATCACCGTCGCATCACCAACAAACCATAATTCCCCACGACCACATGCTTTCTGCAGGTCTGCATGCGCAGGAATCGTGTCTCTGAATAGCACAGACCTTAAACCCCGGGGGAGGGGTATATATACAAGTACTGGCATATGATCAATGGCAGAGTTCTACTAGTGATTACCTCCGTACCCCTACCAATGCCTTAAAGCAAAGCATCATGGTAGAAAGGGAAGAGG
>JAABUR0100002112.1_pt1 | contig 32109 bp, 32 predicted proteins | sample 5560091 | NCBI WGS metagenome assembly JAABUR01 (sample SAMN10711879, study PRJNA513375) | rock metagenome | isolation source: Antarctica rocks | place: Antarctica: Victoria Land, University Valley sud
TGAACGCCAGAGCTCCTCAAATGAAAACGCGCGGTCGATCATCCCGCCGCTTTCATCACATCAGAAGCTCGCCAGAACCGCCAGTCACGCCCCTGCAAGCCAACACCCCGGAACCCGATATGAGCCTAGCTGGTTTGCCGTGATCAAGGTGGATCGACGTTCGTAACGGGCGCTGATGAGCTCGAACAGGACGGATGTTTCCGCCTGGTCCTTGCTGACATAGGCGAGGTCATCAAGGATCAGCAGGTGGAAGCGATCGAGCCGGTTGATGGCGGCCTCGAGAGCGAGTTCACGGCGCGCCACCTGGAGCCTCTGCACCAGGTCGGATGTGCGGGCGAACAGCACGCGCCATCCGTTTTCCACCAGCGCGAGGCCGATGGCGGAGGCGAGATGCGTTTTGCCACCGCCCGGTCCACCGATCAGCAGGTTGGCCCCTTTGTCGATCCAGCTGTCGCCGGCGCAGATCGCCAGGACGTGGGCCTTGGAGATCATCGGCACCACGTCGAAATCGAAGCTGTCGAGGGTTTTGCCGGGCAGGAGCTGGGCCTCGGCCAGATGCCGCGCGAGCCGGCGGCGATCGCGTTCGGCGATCTCGTGCTCGGCCAGCGTGGCGAGCAAGCGCGCGGCGGGCCAGCTTTCCTTGTCCGCCCGCTCGGCGAAGCTCGCCCAGTCCTGCTTGATCGCGGGCAGGCGGAGGTCGTTGAGCATGAGCGTGAGCCGGGCGTCGTCGATACCCTGGGTCATGCCGCTTCTCCTTGGTCGGCGCCGAGCAGCGCTTCATAGGCGATCAGCGGCGTGAGATGGACGATGACCTCGGGCAAGGCGGCGGGATCGGGTGCGAAACGCGCGCGCAGGGCGGCGATGTCGGGGAGCTGGGCGGCTGCGAGATCGGCGGTGAGCAGGGTGGCGAGTTCGGCCTCGCAGCCGCGCTCATGGGCGAGTGCGAGGAGATTGACCATCAGGCGGCACGCCGACGCCTCCGGGAGCTTTTCGAGCAGCCGGTCAAAGGTCAGGCGGTAGGCATCGCGCGGAAACAGCTGGTCGCGGTAGACGAGGTCGAACCGAGAGGTTCGCCCGAGCTTGAGCAACGCCATGGGCTTGCGCCGCAAAGCGTGGATCACATGGCGATAATCAACGACGTGGGCACGCTTGCCGGTTCCCGGCGCGCGGCCCCGCGTCAAGGTCATCAGCAAGGTGGCGCCGATGAACACCTCGAGCCGGTTGTCATAAAGCCGGACCCGCAGGCGATGGCCGACGAGCCGGGACGGCACCGTGTAGAAGACCTTCTTGAGCGTAAAGCCGCCCGACGAGGTCACGGTGACGAGCGTTTCCTCATGGTCGCAGGTCCGCTGTCCCGGCAGAAGCTGCAGAGCGGGCCGCTCGGCCTCGATGCGTTTGGCGTGGTGGGCGTTCTTGCGGCTGACGATCTCGTCGACGAAGCGGCGATAGCCCGCCAGGTCGTCGAAGTCGCTGACGCCTCGCATCAGCAGCGCATCCTTGATGGCCTTCCTCAAATGGCCATGCGAGCTCTCGACGCCGCCGTTCTCATGCGCGACCCCGCGATTGTTGCGGGTCGGCTGCATCCCGTAATGGGCGCATAGCGCGTCATAACGCTGGGTCAGGTCGTCCCGCGCATCGCGGTCCAGATTGCGGAACGCGGCCGAAAGGCTGTCGGAGCGATGCTCGAGCGGTGCGCCGCCGAGCGCCCACAGCGCATTCTGCAGTCCTTCGGCCAAGGCCACGTAGCTTTCGCCGCCCAGGATCACATGGGCATGCTCGAAGCCGGAGTAGGCGAGGCGGAAGTGGTAGAGCCGGTGGTCGAGCCGCACGCCTGCGACCGTGACGCCGAGGTCGGCCATGTCGGTGAAATCTGACAGCCCCATCCGGCCGGGTTCATGGACTTGGCGGAAGACCACCTCCTGGTCTGCGCCATGCACGGCCCGCCAGGACCGGATGCGGCGCTCCAGGGTGCGGCGGGCGCCGGCGGATAGACTGGGATGGCGCCGTTGCATCTCATCAAAGATCGCCACCGCGCGCAGGTCCGGTGCTGCCTTCAGCATCGGCACGACCTCGGCGTCAAAGAAGTCAGCGAGCGGGTCGGGGCGACGGCGGCCCCGCACCTTCTTCTGGGACGACGGCAGCCGGTGATCCTGTTCATAGCGGTAGGCGGTTGCCGTGCTGAGGGAGGCCTTAGCGGCGGAAACCGCTGGGCCGTTTATCTGTCGGAACGTCATGTAAAGCCTCATCTGGTGATCGGTGACAGGGCGGCCGGGCAATGGGCGGATCCCTTTGTGAGAAGATCCAACCCAAGGCCCAGCCGGCCGCGATCACCAGACGAAACGTCCCCCTAACGGGACGTCAGGCCAGATGTTCTGTCGCTTGCGCCTCCGGTCGGGCTTCGCCCTCCCTGCGCCGCAAGCGACAGAGCACTTTCTCACCTTGATTGTCGCGCGTTCTCACCTTGATCGCCGCGCAGCAATTGTCCCCGACGCCTGAGCTGACGCGAAGACGATGCTGGCCGTGCCTGGCATCTTCTTTGAGCATTCGGCCCCATGGCTGACGCCGCCACCGCGCGCGGCGAGCAGCTCGTCCACCCTGCACAAGCCGGCCCGCATCCAAGTTGACCGTGCCGAATTGAGACTGCGTTGACACCCGGCATGCGGCTCTCGCAATCGGCGGGTAAGTAATTGGCCGCGGCCATTCGGGTGCGGTCAGTTCTCTTGCCGAATGCAGACCGATCATACCAATCCGAGGGTGTGGTATATGCGCCGGGTCCAATCTCCGAAGGCGGGGGCCACATCCCAACGGTCCGCGGCTGCGGCAGCGCGATCGGGAAGAAATTGGCCATCCTGGCCGGGCCGGCCATCAGCATCGCGCAGGGCGGTCCGCCCGTCCCTCCGGCCGCTGTCAGTGCTGAAGTATCTTGGACAGGAAAAGCTGCGCGCGTTCGCTTCGCGGCTGCTCGAAGAACGCCTGCCGCCGCGAGTCCTCGACGATCCGGCCCTGGTCCATGAACACGACCCGGTCGGCGACCCGACGCGCGAAGCCCATCTCGTGCGTCACCACGATCATCGTCATGCCGTCCTGGGCCAGCGCCGTCATGACGTCCAGGACCTCGTTGATCATCTCCGGGTCGAGCGCCGAGGTCGGCTCGTCGAACAGCATGGCAACCGGGTCCATGGCGAGCGCCCGCGCGATGGCCACGCGCTGCTGCTGGCCGCCGGACAGGTTGGCCGGATAGCGGTCCACGAACGCCTGCAGGCCGACCCGGCCCAGCAGTTCATGGGCGCGGCCCACGGCGGCCCGGCGCGTCCGGCCCAGCGCCCGCACCGGCGCCAGCGCGACGTTCTCCGTCACCGTCATATGAGGATACAGCTCGAAGTTCTGGAACACCATGCCGATCCGTGCCCGCAGCTTCGGCAGATTGGTGCGCCGGTCCGACACCACGGTGGCGTTCACCGTGATCACGCCCTCGTCTATGGACTCCAGGCCGTTGACGCACTTGATCAGCGTGCTCTTGCCGGAGCCGGAGGGGCCGCAGACCACCACGATTTCGCCCCGTGCGACCCGCAGCGAGCAGTCGTGCAGCACCCGTTGCGCGCCATAGGACTTGCTGACGTTCTCAAGCGAGATCACAGGGCATACTTCCGTTGCAGCCGGCTCACGCCCAGGGAAGCGCCGAAGCAGAGCACGAAGTAGATGGCGGAGGCCAGAAGGTAAACCTGAACCAGGTTGTTGTCGCGCGTGCCGATGACGCTGGCCGCGGTGAGGAAATCCCGGACGCCGACGACATAGACCAGCGCCGTGCTCTTAAAGAGGTTGATCGCCTCCGTGAGCAGGACCGGGAGCATGTTGCGCAAGGCCTGCGGCAGCACGATCCAGCGCATGGCCTGGCTGTAGGTCAGTCCCGAGGCAAGCCCGGCCTGGACCTGGCCGCGGCGGACGCTTTGGATGCCGGACCGCACGATCTCGCAGAAGTACGCGGCCTCGAACAGCGTGAAGCCGATCAGCGCCGAGACGAACCCGCCGACCGGCCGCCCCAACATGAGCGGCACGAGGAAGTAGAACCAGAAGATCAGCAGCAGCAGCGGCACGGCCCGCAGCAGGTTGACATAAACAGCAGCGGCCCACGACACCGCGGGGATCCGCGACAGCCGCAGCACCGCCAGCACGATCCCCAGCAGCAGCCCTCCAAGCAGCGAGACGGACCAGATGACGAAGGTCGTCTGCAAGCCGTCCAGCAGCAGCGGAAGGATGCCGCGGAGATAGGGCAGGTCAAAGCGCGTCACCTACCGGCCCTCGATGGAGATCATCCCGCGCAGGCGGGTCCGCCCCTCCACGAAGCGCATCAGTCCCGCAACGAGCAGCGTGATGGCGACATAGACGGCCGTGGCGGTCACGAACATCTCGATGGGCTGAAAGGTGTACTCCGAGATGCGCCGGGTCTGCGCGGTCAGCTCCAGCACGCCGATCGTGAGCGCGATGGACGAGTTCTTGAAGATGCTGAGGAACTCGGTGGTCAGCGCCGGGAGCACGATTCGGTAGGCTATGGGCAGCAGGACATGGCGGTAAGCTTGCGCTTCCGTCAGGCCGGTCGCCAGGGCGGCAAGGCGCTGGCCGCCCGAGATGGACTGGATGCCGGCGCGCAGCTGCTCGCCGACGCGGACCGCGGTGTACAGGCCCAGGCAGACCACCGCGGTCCAGAACTCGGCGTCCTGCAGGTCGCGCTTGAGCCAGCTTCCCCAGGACTCCGGCAGCACCTCCGGCAGCACAAAGTACCAGAGAAACATCTGCAGCAGCAAAGGAAGGTTCCGGAACAGCTCCACATAGGCCGCCGCCGCGACGCGCACGACAGGGTGCCGCATGGTCCGCAGCACGCCCAGAACCGAGCCAAGGCAGAACGCGATCACCCAGGACGCCAGCGCAACCAGGACGGTCCAGCGGATGCCGGTCAGCAGGTAGCCCAGGTAGGGCTGGGTAAGGACGACATCCCAGTTCCAGTTGTAGCGCACGGCCTCGCCGCCGCTAGTTCGGCAGGGCCTGCACCCGCCACACCGTTTGCAGCTCATCGCCTGGTGGTCCGGCAATCGGCCCGATCCAGCGGTCGTAGATCGCCTGGATTTCCCCGCCGCGGAACAGGTCGGCGAGCACGCGGTTGCCGACATGGCGGAAGGCGGAGTCGTCGCGCCGCACCACCACGGAGTAGGGATCGAACGAGAGCAGCCGGCCGACCACTGCGTAACGGTCCGGGTTGGACGCCTTGGCGATCAGTCCGTGCTCGATGATCGCGTCGGTCACATAGGCGTCCACGCGCCCTGTCTCGAACGCCAGCCAGCCGCGCGGCTGGTCCTCGGTGTCGAGGAAGCGGATGCCGAGGCCCAGCTTGCGGTCAAGCTCCTTCATGATCCGCTCGTTGGTGGTGCCCTGGTTCACGGCGACCCGCTTGCCCTTGAGGTCCTCGATCTCATTGATGCCGGAGTTCTTGCGCACGAGCAGTTGGTTGCCGGTGATGTAGGTAGTCGCAAGGAAGTCCACCTGCCGTTCCCGGGTCAGGTTATGTGTCGTCGTCGAGCACACCATGTCCACGGTGCCGTTGACCAGCAGCGGGATGGACGTGGTTCCGGTGATTGTGACGTAGCGCACCTCGATGCGCTCCATCTTGAGCTCCTGTCGGACGGCCTCGGCGATGCGGCCGCAAAGGTCGATGGTGTATCCGGTAGGCGCACCGGCCGCGTCCACGAAGGAGAACGGCGGAGAGTTCTCGCTGCGGCCGATGACGATGCGTCCGCTTTCCTTCACCTTCTTCAGCGTCCCATACAGCTCCTGCGCGGCCACAGGATTTCGGGCGCCCACCGACAGGGCTGCGGCCAGAAGCCACCAGGATAGTTTCCGCATCATTCCCCCGTATCTGCACGGCGTCGCGTGGTCAGCCCGGCTCACGGAGCACGCCGGCGACGATCTCGCCAAGGCGGCGGTAGTCGTCTGCCTCGTTGTAGGCTTGCGCCGATAGCCGCAGCCACAGCGCGCCGGACTGGGCGAACACCGGCACGTCTGTTCTCTCGTCGAGCAGGCGGCTCCGCAGGGCCAGGGCGTCTTGCAGCGTGGCCGGACCATCCACGGGCAGCCGCACCAGTCCCATGGCGCCCAGGAAGGGCGCCTCGGCCGCGGTCGAGGTGTTCAGGCGCTGGGCGACGAGGTTGGACCCTTCGGCCGCCAGGGCCGCGTTGCGCGCGCGCAAGCCGGCGCCGCCCAGCCGGTTGTGGAATTCGATGGCGGCGTCCACGGCCAGGAACGCGCTGGGGTCGCGCGTGCCGGTCCAGTCGAACTCCGCAAGAAAGCCGCTGCCGTAACCGTGCGAGATCGTGACCGGATGTAGGTCTCTCTGCCGGTCCGGCGCGGCCCAAATAAAGGCGCTCCCCTTCGGCGCCATCAGCCACTTGTGGCAGTTGCCGACATACCAGTCGGCCCCGATCCGGCGCATATCGAGCGCGACCTGGCCCGGCGCGTGCGCGCCATCAACCAGCACGGGCACCCCTGCCTGTTGGCACAGCGCCACCATGGCCTCAATCGGCAGCACCAGAGCGCTCCCCGAGGTGATGTGGTCGAGCACCGCAAGCCGCGTGCGAGGCCCGATAGCGGCTGCAAGCCCGGCAAGAACGCCCTCCTCCGTCGGGTGCGGGAAGGGAATTGCAGCCTCGGTGATGCCGGCGCCCGCGGCTGCAGCGACGTGGCGGATGGTGTTGCGGACGGCGCCATAGACATGGTCGAGCATGACGATTTCGTCGCCGGGCTGCAGCCGGACCGAGCGCAGCACGGCGTTGCACCCGACCGTCGCATTTTCCAGGAAGGCGATGTCCTGCCCATCGGCGCCGATGAACGCGCCTAGCCGCACGGCTGCCGCGCGCAGTGCGTCCGGCAGGACCCGCCGCATGAAGCGGCTCGGCTGCGCTTCCATCCGGTGGCGCCATTCGTCCTGGGACGCTATGACGCTTCGCGGGGTCGCGCCGAACGAGCCGTGGTTGACGGTGAGCCAGTCCGCATCCAGGAACCATTCGTGCCGGATGGCCGCGCCGAAGGCAGGTTGGCCAGCGGCGTGCGGCGTCATGGCTGGACCGCGGCGATGCCGGCTGCTCCGGCGGGCATAGCGCGCACGGAGCCTGTGATCGCTAGGACTCCATCCACCATTTCACCCCACGAACCTCGGCCGCTTCGCGCGGCGGCTGATTGGTCACGATAGGGTGCCTGCGGCAGATCCGTCCAGGCCCTTTGCAGCCTCGTGACCGTATAAATGCTGCATAGGCGATCAAGTCGCTTTGTGCAGCCTATGGCACCGCGTTCCGCTGCGCCGAGCACCGGAAGCCCAGGCGCTCGAGCAGTGTCCAGCCCTCGTACTTCTGCCGGAACAGGCCGTGCCCCATCAGAAACGGCGCCCCCTGGTCCACGAACTCGTCCAGCGCGCTTGGGCGGTAGGTGACTGCAAGATAAGCCGGATGCCGCGCCGCCATGGAACCAGGTTTCAATGTCGTCGGCGATGCCCTCCGTCGTCCCGTACAGGACGCGGTGGCCGAACCTAACAGCGGCGTAGTCCCGCGACCCTCGCAGGGGCGTCCGCCTCCACCGCTCGATAGGGGTGATCTGGGTGGCGTGGCCCTGTTTCCTGCCGAAGGGTGGCAGCGCCGGCACCGGCCCGTCCAGCGGCAAACCGAAGAGGTTGCGGCTGAGCCGGTTCGGCAAAACCTTCCGCCGCCTTCACCAGCCGTGCGACATCAGCGACCTCGTCGCCCCATCTTCACAAAAGGCAGCTTGCCGGAGCGCCTCGGATAGCATTCTGTTGACCTTGACCCGGCAAAACTTTGCTCTCCGTCGCATTCATCGTCATGGCCTTCATTAACCCGGGCGTCCACGCCGTACGTCTTGACGCGCAATACCCCTCGCGAATGAAGCCTCTCCGTGTTCGACACTATGTGCAGGACCGGTGTGAATACCCGACCCAAGGCTAGGCACGACTGCCCACGGAACCGGCCTAACCGCGCAGCTTCGCCCCTTGCAGCAGAGGCAGCACCGCTTCGCAGAAGAACGACAGTTCTGCAGAGAAGTTCACGAAGGACAACGTGATGCCGGCGAAGCCCATCCGGCTAAGGCTGATCAGTTGCTCGGCCACGTCCTCGGGGCTGCCCACGACCGGGTGCGAGCCGCTGCCGCCGGCATAGTGCAGCCTGACCCTGTCCAGCCGGATTTGCTCCGCTTCGCTGACATGCTGGCCGTCAGTGAAGTGGTGCCGGGCCTGCGTGCTCTTGGAATACAGCGTACGCTCCAGCAGCGTCTCGTCGGCCATCGTGCAGGCGTAGTACTGGTGATACTCCTCAGCCTCCTGCCGGGTTGGCCGGCACACGACGTAGCAGGTCGTCATCATGCCAATCGGCCGGCCCATCGCCTCCGACTTCGCCGCGACGGACTCCACGTCGCGCTTGATCTGCTCCGGCGAGGTGACCAGGGTGAACAGGAAGTCGCTCACTTCCGTCGCGAAGTCCCGCCCGGCCTGGGAGAAGGCGGCGTTCAACGTCGGCAAGCGGGGCTGCACGGCGCCGGGAACCGCCACCATGCCGCAGCCGTGGTAGAAGCGGCCCTCGTGGTCGAACGGGGCTCCGCCTGCGATTAGCCGATTGAACAGAATGCTCCATTCGCGCGCCTGCTCGTAGCGGCCGGCATGGTCGGCCTGCGAATGGCCGAACATGTCGAACTCCTCTTGATTCCAGCCCGCGACGACGTTCAGCCCGGCGCGCCCGTGGCTGGCGTGGTCAACCGTGGCCATGCACTTTGCCGCCAGCAGAGGATGCACCAGCGGCACATGTATGGTGGCGAACAGCGTGATGCGGCTGGTCAGGCTTGCCAGCGCCGCCGCCTGCGTCATTGTCTCGAAGCATTTGCCACGCCGGTTGTCCTCGCCGTAACCGCGCCAACGTGCGACAGGCAAGGCGAACTCCAGCCCGTATCGCTCCGCAAGCTGCACGGCGCTCACCATGTCGTCCCAGCGCGCCTGCCAGCGTTCCGGCACCGTGGTCAGCGCGACGCCGCCCTCGACGTTGTAACAAAAGATGCCAAGTTTTAGCCTGTTCGGCCCTCGGATATCGGATTGCGTGTCGGCCACCATACTTCCTTCCTCGGCTCATGCTGCCGCGTCCTGGGGGCTGTCTCGGGCACCAGACCATGGCCAAGGCTTCCATACCCTCGCAGACCTGCCATGCGCGGAACTTGCCTGCGGCGTGGTCGCATAGGCAGGGCGGACCGGCAGCAGGCTAGCCAAGCTCCAATACGTCCAGCGGCACGAAGCGCAGGCCCTGCAGCGTGTCCCGCACCCGGCCAGCATGCGGCGCACCGGGGTGGGACGGGAACAGCACCGCCCCGGAGGCCGCGGCCTCCCCCAGAATGCGCCGGCGGGTAGCGACCGCCACGTCCGGCACTTCGCAATAGCGGCTGTTCCAGTCCGGCCGCACGACCTGCATCGGCTGATGGAACACGTCCGCAGTGAAAATGCCAGTCGCCCCAGCGGAGCCCAGCTTGATGGCAAGCTGCCCGGCGGTGTGGCCCGGCGCGGCCCTCGCTACCAGCCCGCGCACCACCTCGTCGCCGTCGTCTATCAGGTCAACCAGCCCCGCGTCCCACACGGGCTGCACGCTGTCCATGATCGCCGGCACGCCCTCTGGCTGGAGCGCCGGGCCGCCTTGCGGGTCCTGCCAATGCGCCCATTCCGTCCGGCCGATCAGGTAGCGGGCACGGGGAAAAGTCGGCACCCACCGCCCATTCTGGAGTCGCGTGTTCCAGCCGACATGGTCCACGTGCAAATGGGTGTTGACCACCATCGTCACGTCCTCCGGCTTGGCGCCGGCTGCTTGCAGGGTGGCCAGCCAGGGCAGGGAGAGCTGGTGGAAGCGGCGGAAGGCCGGCTCCTCCCGCACCTTGCCGTTGCCGCAGCCAGTGTCGATCAGCACGACGTCGCGGCCGATCCGCAAGAGCCAGCTTTGCATGCTCGACATCAGCTTGCCCGTCGCTGCGTCCCAGAAGTTTGGGCCGCGCAGTTGCGGGTCCTCGTCGAACACGGCGGGGTCGAAGGCGGGGAACAGAAAGGTCGGGTCGAAGCCCGGCGCCAATATCTCCCCCACGCGGGAAACGGTTACGTCGCCGAGCTGGAACTGCCACATGCGGCCTCCCTCACGTCAGGTAGGCATCGAACATATGGGGATTGGCCCGCAACGAGCCGGCGTCGCCCGACGCCACGATGCGCCCGCGCTTCATGACGTAGGCGTAGTCGCAGCGGGCCAGCGTGATCTCGGCATCTTGCTCCACCAGCAGGATCGACTGGCCTTGCCGATGCAGCGTGTCGATGGCGTCGAACACCAGGTCCACGATGGACGGCGCTAGGCCCATGGAAGGCTCGTCCAGCACCAGCACCTGCGGTTCCGTCATCAGGGCGCGGCCGATCGCCAGCATCTGCTGCTCGCCACCGCTCATCAGCCCGGCGCGCTGTCGGCGCCGCTCCTTCAAGCGGGGAAACAGGTCGTACACCCGGGCCATCAGGTCGCGCTCGCTGCCGCGGCCGGCGAAGCGGCTGAGGCAGAGGTTCTCCTCCACTGTCAGGGGCGCCACGACCATGCGGCCCTCCGGCACCAGCGCAAGGCCGCTGCGCACCACCTTGTGCGCCGGCAGCGTGGAGATGGCCTTGCCGCCCAGGCTGATGGTGCCGCCCACCGGCCGATGCAGCCCCGCGATGGAGCGCAGGGTGGTGGACTTGCCGGCGCCGTTCGCCCCCAGGATGGCCACGAACTGGCGCTCGCCCACCTCCACGCTCAGGTCATGGACGGCGCAGATGGCGCCGTAACTAGCCGTGAGCCCGCAAACGCTAAGCATCGGTTTCGCTTTCGTATGCGGCCGGCTTCTTGCGGCCGAAATAGGCTTCCTCCACGGCGGGGTGGGCCAGGCATTCGGCCGGCGTGCCCTCCGTCAGCTTGCGGCCGAAACTGACTACGGCGACGTGGTCGCAGAAGTCGCTCACCAACCGGACGTTGTGCTCCACCATCAGGATCGTCAGCCCGGCATCGCGCAGCTCGTGCAGCAGACGGCCGATCACCTCCGACTCTGCGGCGTTCATGCCGGCAGTCGGTTCGTCCAGCAGCAGCAGCTTGGGTTGCGCCCCCAGCGCGCGGGCGATTTCGATCCGCCGCTGCTCCCCATATGACAGGGCTTCGGCCAGCAGGTGGGCGCGGTCCGCCATGGCCACGCGGTCTAGCAGCGCCATCGCCTCCGCCTCGGTGCGCCGGGCTGCGCGCCGCGCCGCAGGCAAGCCGAAGAAGGAGGCCAGCATGGACGTGCCGCGCCGGAGGAAGCAGCCGGCCACCACTTGCTCCAGCGACGTCATGCCGCTGAACAGCCGCACGTTCTGGTAGGTGCGGCCGATCCCGCGTCCAGCGATGCCGTGCGGCGCCAGGCCGGACAGGTCGCCGCCGTCGAGCACGATGCTCCCGCGGTCTATCGGAAGCAGCCCCGTGACCAGGTTGATGACGGTGGTCTTGCCCGCGCCGTTCGGCCCCATCAGCCCGGCCACGGCGCCGCGCCCGATCGCAAAGGACAGATCGGACACGGCATGCACGCCGCCGAACGACTTGCCGACCCCGCGCAGCTCCAGCATGGGCATTTCAGGGGTCACTGCCGCATCGCCTTCAACGCGCGGCGGACCCGCCAGGCCCGGGGATCGACCAGGCCGCGCGGCAGCACGATCATGATCAGCAGCAGCGCCACGCCGTTGGCTATGTTCTGCACCTGCGGCACCACCGCCTGCATGATGACGGGCAGTGCGGTGAACACCAGTGCGCCCACGATCGCTCCGGCCCAATGATACGAGCCGCCGAGCACGACGGCCGCGATCATCGTGAAGGCGACGTTGATATAGTAGGTTTCCGGCGAGACGAACTGCAGCACCATCGCCAGCAGCACGCCGCCCAGTCCGCCCACCGCGCCACTGATGGCGAACGCCGCCAGCTGCACCCGCCTGGGCGCGATCCCCAGGCTGGAGGCGACTGCCGGGTCCTCCCGCACCGCCCGCGCCGCGATGCCGTACCAGGACGCCGACAACCGCCAGAACACCGCTGCCATGAGGGCAAGCAGCAGCGCCAGCAACCAGAGCGGCGCCTCCAGCGGCACGCCCAGCCCGTTCACCCCGCCGGTCAGCGCCGGGGCATTCAGCACCAGGATGCGGGTGATCAGGATCAGCGCCAGGCTGGCCAGTGCGAGCCAGTGGCTTTCCAGCCGCAGGAACACGACCGACACCAGCAGGGACGCGGCACAGCCGCCGAGCGCGCTCGCCGGCAGCACCAGCCATAACGGCAGGCCAAGCACGTTGAGCAACTGCGCGCCCAGGAACCCGCTCACCGCCGCGAACGCCACCGTCGCAAAGGACAGGATACCTGTGGACATCACGGAGAAGGTGCTGAGCGCAAAGAACGCATTGACCACGGCAAAAGCCAGCGTGCTCTCGTAGGCGGACCACCAATCGAGCAGCAATTCCAAAGCTTAGGCCCGCACGAAAGAGGCGCGGCCGAACAGGCCGCGCGGCCGCAACACTAGGAAGCCGAGCAGCAGCGCGTAGGTGATTGCGTCGCGCATGCTGGTGGAGATGTACTGTGCGGACAGCACCTCGGCCACGCCTAGGCCGACGCCAGCCACTGCGGCGCCGCGCACGTCGTCATAGCCGCCTACCACGACGGCGGCGAAGCCTTTCAGCAGCATGCCTTCGCCGAGCGTGGCAGAGACGTTGTTAGTGCTGATGCCGGCCAGCACGCCCGCTAGGGCGGACGTGGCGCCGGCCAGCGACGCCGTGGCCAGGATCACTAGGCGGGGGTTGACGCCGCCAATCTGCGCCGCTGCCTCGTTCCAGCCAACCGCCCGCATTGCCGCACCCAGGCGGGAATGCGCGATCAGCCAATGGACCGCCGCCGTGACGGCCAGCAAGGACGCGATGGCAACCCTTTGCATGGCCGGCAATGGCACGCTGCCCACCATCAGAACGCCCGTCGGGTAAGTGCCGGCAGGGAAGCTGAGACTCTCCTGTCCAGTGGCGAAACCAGCCAGGCTGTCGAGGATCATCCAGAACGCGATGGAGGTAATCAGCGCCCCCAGCATGCCGGCGCGATGGCGGCGCAGCGGCTGAAAGGCGATCTGGTCCACCAGGACGGCAAGCACCGCTCCCGCGAGCACGCCCAGCACCAGGGACGGCACGAATGGCAGCGCCAGCGCCGTCGCCGCATAATAGGCGGCAATGGCGGCAAAGGTGGCATAGGTGCCGTGGGCGGCGTTCAGGATGCCAAGGGTGGAGAACACCAGGCCGAAGCCGATCGCGAACAGCCCGTACAACGAGCCGATCGCGCAGCCATTGACCACCTGCTCCAGGAAAAGCTGCATCGGTGGCTACGGCGCCGTCCAGGGCGCCAGCGTGCCGTCAGCCGTCCAGTTCACGATGGTCAGCCCGACCACCTCGGCCTGGCCATTCTTGACCGCCAGCCCGCCGTACACGTTGCGCTCGATGGTGGCCTGATGCGACAGCGCCTCCGCCAGTCCCTCCCGCGTGGGCTGGCCGTTCATGGAGCGCAAAGCCTGCGCGATCAGCCACACCGCCTCGTAGCCCTGGGCGGCGTACAGGTCGGGGGCTGCGCCGTACTGCTTCTGGTATGCCGCGACGAACGCCTTGGCCTCCGCCGACTGGCTCACGTCCGGCGAGAAGCTGAGCGGGAAGGGCACGCCGGCCAGTGGAGCGCCGATCTTCTTCCAGATTGCGGCCGGCGCGAGCACGTCGTTGCCGACAATGGTGCCTTTGAAGCCGCGGGCGCGCAGCGCCGCGATGATGCCCGCGGTGGGAGTCTGCGTGGTATAGACCATGATCGCGTCGGGGTTGGCGCCCATCGCCTGGGTCGCAGGCGCGGTAAAGTCGGTGTCCGTCCCGAGCACGCTGATGACGGCGGCCGTCTTGGCGCCGGTTTCCGTCACCGCCTTCTCCGCTGCCGCCATGCGGGCCTTAAAGGCGTCGTTGTCGGCGGACACGAAGTAGGCGACGGTCTTCGGATGCAGCGCCCTGGCCACGGTGGCGGCTGTTTCGGTGTCCTTTGGACCCGGCAGCGCGGTCACGCTGTATACCCAGGGCGGCGCCGGCAGGCCGGGCGCCGTGGCACCGTAGATCACCAGAGCGATCTTGCCCGCCACCACCGGCTTCAGTGAGTTGACGATAGGCGACAGGATGCAGCAGCTCGTTGCCAGGATGCGGCGGTCGGCCAGGAACTGGTGCATGTCCTGGATGGACCGGGCTGCGTCCCCTCCTGCTTCCTTGATGTCCAGCGACAGCTTGGCGCCGGGCGCGACATACCCGGTGGCGGTGACTTCCGCCGCCGCCAGCTCCGCGCCGTGCGTGTAGGACAGCCCGGCTGCCGCGAGCGGCCCCGTGCTGTCCGTGATGAAGCCCACCCGGTAGTCGCCAGCCGGCACCGCGGCTGGGGCCGCGGCAGGTGCCAAGGCGACAACCCCGGCCAGCAGCCAGGCGGAACGCTTTCTCATCATTTTCCCCCTCGTGCGCGGTTCCGCGCGTCCTTGAAGCCGACCCTGTCAGCCGACCTTGCGGTCGGGCCAAGCCGGCGCTTCCGGCAGGAAACGGTGCTGGATGTCCTGTATCTTCTCGAAGCCGAGCAGGTCGGCGAATGGCTTGTGTTCCATCCGGGGCAGCGGCAAGTTGCCGGTGTTCCTGGCCGTGGCTAACGCCGCCAGGTTGGTGCGCAGCGCGTGCGCCACCGTCATAAGCGGCACCAGCGGGAAGGTCGCCATGCCGGACAGCTCGCCCAGCTCGTCCGGCGTCAGCTCCTCCAGCCAGCCCAACACCTGCAGCGACACGGGAACGCCCGCCGCCAGCTTCAGGCGCTTCAGCATCGCCGCGTCCTTGAACGTCTTGGAGATAGGCTGGACCATGTCCGCTCCGGCCTCGACATAGGCGCGCATGCGTTCGAGCGACTCGGCTTCGGTCGGCGCGTCCGTGCGAGCGATGATGACCAAGTCAGGATCCCGGCGGGCCTCTGCGGCGGCGCGTATCTTGGCGATACCCTCGTTCACCGGCAGCACCTCGACCACGTTGGCGATCGCGGGGCAGCGCTTCGGCACGACCTGGTCCTCCAGGATCACCGCCGCGACACCCGCCTGCTCGAACTCGCGCACCGTGCGCATGACGTTGACGGCGTTGCCGTAGCCGGTGTCGCAATCGGCCACGACCGGGATGTCCACCGCGGCCACGATCTGGCGCACAACGTTCAGGTTCTCCGTCATGGTGTACAGCTCGACATCTGGCTGCCCGAGCATGGAGGCGGAGATGCCGAACCCCGTGGTCAGCAGGGCGTCGAAGCCCGCGGCCTCGATCATCTTGGCGCTCAGCGCGTCGTAGGCACCGGCGGACCAGACGGTGCGGCGGCTCGCCAGCTTCTCGCGGAGCATCTTCCTTTGCTGCATGGCACTGCTTCCTTTTGCTCAGTTGGTCAGGCAGGCACGCCAGCGGCCAGGGCGCGCTTGAGATACGGCAGCAGGCCGCCGGTTTCGAGCATTTCGCGGTCACCGACCGACAGCGCCTCGAACGGCTGCACGGCATTGGTGCTGCGGTTTCGCACCACCCCGCCATCCCAATCCACCTCGACTTCGTCCCAGCGGCTGACGAAGCCGAGGATGCCAGGGCAGGGGACTAGCGGCGTGCCCATGCTGATCTCCCCGCGCCAGAAACCGGGGGAGAAGCTTTCGGCGATCACTGCCGAGACACCGAGATGGCGCAATGCGCGCAACGGCGGGTAGTGCGGGTGGCCGTATCCGAAGTTGGCGGCGCCGACCACCACGTCGCCTGGCTTGACGCTGCTGGCGAAGTCCGGGTCGAAGGAGTGCATGGCGAGCTTGGACAACTCCGCCACATCGGTGATCTTGATGTTCTTCACACCGACGATCTGGTCAACGTCGAAATTCTCCTCGGTGAAGATCCAGGCCACCCGGCCGCGGATCGGTTCCAGCGCCATCGCTTCGTCCCCTCTCAGCGCGTCAAAGATACTTGCGAGGATCGGCGATGCGGCCCTCGATTGCCGAGGCCGCCACCACCGCCGCGTTGCACAAGTAAATTTCGGAGTCCGGGCTGCCCATCCGGCCCGCCACGTTGAGCGTGCCGGTGGACACCGCGCGCTGCCCGGCGGTCATGGTGGCGATGCGGCCGAAGCAGTAATCGCAGCTCGGGCTGCTGGTGAACGCGCCGGCCTGCACCAGCGTGCCGATCAGCCCCTCGTTCGCCGCCTGCGCCATGATGTCCTGCGAGGTCGGGATGACGTGCAGGGAGAACCCGTCCGCTACCCGGCGGCCTTTTAGGATTTGCGCGGCGATGCGCAGGTCTTCCAGCCGGCCGCTGGCGCAACTGCCCAGGTAGCCCGATTGCACAGACAGACCTGTATGATCCAACAAGTTCCGGGTGTTGGCCGGGTTGGGCGGTATCACGATGATGGGTTCCAGGTTCGACAGGTCGATGTCATGCACGGCGGCATAGGTTGCGTCCGCGTCGCTGTACACCGGCTCGATCGCGGCCCGCGCACGTGGGGCGGAGTAGGCCAGCGTCAGCTCGTCCGGGTTGATCACCGCAGTGACCGCGCCGGTGAACATGGCCAGGCCGCAGATCACCTGCCGACCTTCTATGGAGATGCCGGCCAGGGCGGGGCCGCCTACCTCCATGACCTGGAACCGGCAGGAACTCGGCCCCAGCACCCGCACGATGTGGTGGAACACGTCCCGCGCCATCACGCCGGGCTGCAGCGCGCCGGTGAGATTGATGCGGGTGGTCTCCGGCACCTTGAGCGACACGCGCTCCCGCACGAACGCCTCTAGGATGTTGCGGCGCAGGCCGATGGCGAGCGTGCCGAAGGCGCCGAGCTGGCTGATGTGGCCATCAAAATGCACCACGAACGCACCCGGCGTGGCATAGCCCAGTTCCGCGCTGACTTGGTGGCCGATGCCCCGGCGCTCGTACAGCGCTACCTCGTTGTCCCTGCACCATTCGCGCGTTTGGATGTGCAGTTGCTCCTCCGCCGGGGTGGCGACGGGGACCATGTGGTCGATAAAGATGGCGTAGCGCTCAGGCTCCGGAATTTTCTCGATGCCGAAATCCTGTTTCATCTGCTTGAAGATGACGTCGGTGTAGCCAGGGAAGTCATACACCACCACGAAGTCCGGCTTGGCCATGACCTCCTCGCCCGCCCGCACCGAGTGCCGCCCAGATACGCGTGCGAGAACCTTCTCGGCGAGCGTGAAGCCCATGCTAACCCTCCCAACCTGCTTTGCCAGCCAGCTTGCTATCGTTATGCCGACGCTAGCGCGTCCGGTTCTGTCTTTGCAACAGACAAAACTAGTTTCATCAGGTGAAATTACCGCGCAGGTGCGCCGTGATGTCGCGGGCTGCTTCCAGCAACACAGTCAAGTGGCGTGGCATCCCCGTTCCATCCAGCAAGCTGTCGGTCAGCCCACCGATGCTGAGCGCCGCCACCGGTTCATTCGCCATGCCGACCGGCACGGCGACGGCACTGAGTCCGACGGTGACATCGTCCACTGTCACTTCGAAGCCACGGCGGCGCACTTCGGCCAAATGGCTCAGCAAGGCTTGAAAGTCGGTTTCACTGTGCGCCGTCAACGTGACAGCATGGCGCAGGGCAGCGGTCACCTCCGCCAACGGCATGTGCGCCAGCAGCAGCCGGGGGCCAGCCCCGCAGTTCCACGGCATATGGGATCCGACGGCCCACCACTTCACCTGCACCGGGTCATGACCATCGATGCGTTCGAGGCAGAGCGCTCCGGGCGTGCCCGCGACACTCAGGAACACGGTCGCCCCGGTTTCCCGGGCCAGGCGCAGCATGGCCGGCCGCGCCTCTTCCCGCAGGCCGCCGGTAGAAACCGCGGCGGCTAGTTCCAGCACCCGGAGCGTCAGGGCGTAGCGCTGACTGACCGCGTCCTGCCGCACCAACCCTTCGTCCATCAGCGTCAGCAGCATGCGCCGGGTGGTGGCCCGGTCCAGCTGCGCGCTGGCCGCGATCTCCGCCAGGCCGAGCGACGGCTGGTCCTGCCGGAACGCCCGCAGCACCGCGACCGCACGGATGACTGCGCGCACCGTGCCGCGCGCCGGGTCGATCGCATCGCCTGTTCCGCCCTTTAACGCCATGCCATTCGCCCACTCTGTTGCGCCAACGCCTAGCGCAGGATGCTGCCGGTGCAAATTGCATGGTTCCCTCCGATCAGGCGACGTGATGAAGTCGGCTCATGCCAATGGCGCAAACCGTCACGTTGAACTTGGTGGCCGACGTTACCTGCCCATGGTGCTACATCGGTCGCCGCTGGCTTCATGCCGCACTGGCGGAACTGGCGGCGGAGGGGCTGCACATCACCCCGGTGTGGCGGCCGTTCCTTCTGTATCCGAACGCGCCAGCCGGCGGCTTCGCCCAGGCGGCGCACCTGCTCCGCCGCTTCGGCTCGGCCGCGGCGGCCGACCGCTACCATGACGGCGTGGCTGAGGCCGGACGGGCCGTGGGCCTCACGTTCCGGTATGACCACATCACTGTGACGCCAAACACGACAGATGCGCACCGGCTGCTGCTGGCTGCGCCGCCCGGCACTCAAGGCGCCTTGGCGGACGCGTTGGCGCATGCCTTCTTCACTGACGGGGCAGACCTTGGTGATCGGAGGGTGCTGTGCCGCCTGGCCGCGACCGCCGGGATGGACTCGGTAGCAGCGCGCGCCGTGCTCGACAGCGGCTGCTATAAAGCGGAAGTACAATCCTCCGATCAAGCGGCGAAACAGTCCGGGATCAAGAACGTGCCCACCTTTTGCCTGCACGGCCGCATCCTCAACGTGCCGGACGTCGAGGCTCTGGCTGGCGTGCTGCGCTCCGTCCATCGCGCGCTAGCCGTGGCAGGCCCTTAGCAGTACATCTCTCATCTGCAGGACTAGGCCGGGCACCTTGCGCGGCATGGCCGACGTGTCATGGTCAAGCCAGCTCACCAGCGTCGGGCAAGCAGAAAAAGCTCTGCCGGCCAAACTACTAGGGCGGGTTCATGCCAGGGCACCGTCAACTTGGCTGCTGGCCGGCTTGCGCGATGGGAGCGAGCTGAGTAGGCGGGCGGGATGACGACACCTGCCTGCCCGAGCTACGCCGGCTACCGCTTCCCGGCTGAGGTCATCAGCCACGCCGTCTGGCTCTACTTCCGCTTCCCGCTCAGCCTGCGCATGGTGGACGAGCTGCTGGCCGCGCGCGGCATCGTTGTCAGCCACGAGACCGTGCGCCAGTGGGCGCTGAAGTTTGGGCAGAGCTTTGCCAACCAGATCCGCCGCAGGCTGCCTGCGGCCGGCGACAAGTGGCACCTGGACGAGGTCGTGATCACGACCTCTGGGGTAAAGCACTGGCTGTGGCGCGCGGTCGACCAGAACGGGATGGTGCTGGACATCCTGGTCCAGAGCCGGCGCGACACGCGGGCCGCCAAGCGCCTGCTGCGCAAGCTGCTGAGGCGGCAATGCCGCCCGCCTCGTGTCATGGTCACGGACAAGCTGGCGAGTTACGGGGCAGCCAAGCGTGAGGTGATGCCCTCGGTCGAGCACAGGAAGCACAAGGGGCTGAACAACCGGGCGGAGAACTCGCACCAGCCGACGCGCCAACGAGAACGACAGATGAAGCGCTTCAAGTCAGCTGGGCAGGCACAGCGCTTCTTGTCCGCCCACGACGGGATCAACAACCTCTTCCACCTCCGCCGCCACCAAGTGCCCGCCACCCAGTATCGGGCCGACCGCACCCAAGCCTTCCGGGTTTGGGCCGAGGTCAGCGGCGTCACCGCTTCGGCGTAACCACGGGCACGCCGTCCCAATCACGCGCCATCGCGACCTCAGTCCAACAAGTTGACAGTGCCATTTGCAAAGCATCGCCGAGTACGGACGGGCAGCCTGGCAGAACGCCTCCGGATACACGAAACGGGCCCGAGCCGAGGCGGCCATCGGCAGGTTCAAGCAGGTGATCGGTGACGGACTACGCTCGCGCACGGATGAGCGTCGGGCCACCGAGATGAACGTCGCCGTCCATGCCCTGAACCGCATGCTGGAGCTTGGACGCCCGATCTCTGTCCGCATCGCCTGAAAGCACCGGGGCTGGGGTGACCGCGCTCATACCTCTGATCTGTGCAACACGGCCACCGAAGGGGGCGATCGCCGCCGAGCGCCGGGGGCATGATGCGGACGCGGCGAGACCACGCTGGGCCGCGCCGTCGCCGGGTCGAACGCCTGCCGGTCGCTGTCCGCGTCCCGTGTATCCAGATCAAGCACCGTCACTTTGGGCCCACGGCGAGCAACGCCGGACAAATAAGGCAAGCCCTGCATAAAGCTGGTAAGCGCATTCCGCCGGCCGTTTCACCCGTTCTCCCAGTGCAAGAGAAGACGCCTTATCTTGCACTGGACGCGCCGGCCGCGGGCCGGTAGGGTCGGGGCATGACCGAGCCCCCGATCGCGCTCCTCCCGGCCCTGGACACCCCGCCCCCGGCGCTCCTGCCAGCCCCCCTGCCCCGGCCGGCGGCGTCCCAACCGGCGCAGGCCCACAGCGACGAGCATCTGCTGGCCTTGTGGCTGCACGGGCGCAGCGCCGCCACCCGGCGCGCTTATGCCGCCGACCTCGCGGCGTTCCTCGCCCACGTGGCGCGCCCGCTGCCGGCGGTGACGCTGGGCGACGTGCAGGCGTTCCAGGACACGCTGGCCGCCCTGGCGCCGGCCACCGAAGCGCGCCGGCTCAGCGCGGTGAAGTCGCTGCTCTCCTTCGGGCACAAGACCGGCTACCTTCCCGTCAACGTCGGCGCCGCCATCCGCCTGCCCCCGGTCAAGCACACGCTCGCCGAACGCATCCTCGACGTCGACGCCGTGCTGCACCTGCTCGCCCTCGAGCGCCACCCCCGCGACAAGGCGCTGCTCCGGCTGCTCTACCTCGGCGGCCTGCGCATCAGCGAGGCCTGCGGGCTGCGCGGGCGCGACATGGCGGTTCGCGACGACGCCGGCCAGGTCACCGTGTTCGGCAAGGGCGGCAAAACCCGGGCGGTGCTGCTGAAGGCGTCCATCTGGCAGGACCTCGTGGCGCTGCGCAGCGCCGATCCCGACGCCGCGCTGTTCCGCTCGCGCGAAGGCGGCGGCGCGCTCGACCCGTCGCAGGCGCACCGCATCGTCAAGCGTGCCGCCCAGCGCGCCGGGCTGTCCGACGCCGTGTCGGCGCACTGGCTCCGCCACGCCCATGTCAGCCACGCGCTGGACCGCGGCGCTCCGGTGCATCTCGTGCAGGCCACCGTGGGCCACGCCAGCCTGGCCACCACCAGCCGCTACGCCCATGCCCGGCCCAGCGACAGCAGCTCGCGCTACCTGCCGGGGTGATGCCGGCCAGGACACTATCCAGACTCACTGACTGTCAGGTGCTCATGCATTGAAGTCCACTTTGGCAGGTCGCTGCAGTCGGCTTTGGAAAGTGACCTCGGAACCGATGACGGCCGACCGGCTTGCGCCAGGTTTCGTCCACCACGATGAGGTCCACCGGCGTGTGGTCGAACTGCAGCACCGCCATGGGCCGACCGGCCGCTTGCGTTCGGCCAGCGGCGCGCGCCAAACGTCGGGCTGCAGCGCTGCCGGCTCCCTCGCGGGCACGGGCAGCCAAGTCGGCCCGCACACGGCGCACCCGGGCGCGCACGGTGTTGGACGCGGGCGGCTTCGTCCCGGCCAGGCGGCAGTGGTCGCGCACGGCTCGCACCACGGGTTCTGCCCGCATTCTTCTGCTTGGTCAGGTATTCGTCGCAGATCGCCTCGGCCACCATCCTCTCGGCCGCTGACGGAAGACGCTCCTTGCCGCGGCCGCCCGGCGAGGGTCGCAGCGCCAGCGACGCGGGCAATACGCTCGACTGCCACCAGCGCCGCAGCAGGGCGTAGACCGTCCGCTCCGACAAGCCGAGCGTCCGGCCAGCATCGCGGGCGGCAATGGCGGACACGCTATCCCGCGCTGAAGGAGCCGATCACCGCGGCGCGGCGCGGCGCCTCTGCCCAGGCTGCCTCCGGCCGGCTGAGCGTACCGCGCTCAGGAAAGCGGTGGAGGCCATCCACGCCGCTTTCAGCCTCAACACCGTCAGGTGCAAGCTGGTCCATGCCGTGCCGCCCACCGCAGAAGTGTTCTGGTCGGGCAGCCTGCCATCGAACGCGGGTTCTGGTGAAGCATCAACTTGCTGAAGAGGTCTCCTGGTCACGCAGATGTTCAGAAGACCTCAGCAACGCGTTGATCCGGGCCGACCGCCAGTGCAGCCGCCTTCCGAGATCGAAAATTTTTGGTCGTTCAAAGCTTCAGGCGAGCCAGTAAGCGCCGTCCGGACAGCCGCAGCGCCCTCCCCTGCCCTACGCTGTGGCGGCGCTCGTCCGACGCTTGCGGCCCCGGACGGCGCCCGCCTTGCTGATCGGCTATCTCGTGGCCTGCCGCGGTGACGACGCCGATGACGGCGCGCAACGCCGGGCGCTGGCCGAGGCAGGATGCGAACAGGTCGTGGGGAAGCAGCCCAGTGCGGAGGACAGCGGCGAACAGCCCGCGCTGTGCGGCCTGCTCGCGCGCCTGCACGCGGGCGACGTCGTGGTCGTCGCGCGGCTGGACAGCCTTGGTCGATCCGTGGCCGATGTGGTGCTCCGGATGCAGCACCTCACCGCCATCGGTGCCGGCCTGCACAGCTTGGCCGAGCCACTCGACTCCATCGCACCCCAGGACGAGCAGCAGGGGTGGCCGGGGGGAGCCTGGCGGCACGCAACGGACAAGGCGCGCCCGAGCGGACCGGATCCGAGCAGCAGGCGGCGGTAGCCGACGAGGTGCTGTCCGGCCGGAGCACCGCCGCCCGCATGGCCCGCCGCTACCGCGTCAGCAAGGCCACGATCAGCCGCGTGATGGCCGCCCGCCGGGCAGGTCCTATGAAAGCCCTGCGCCGCGGGCAGGCGGGGGAGGACACGGCCCCTGCGGACAGGATTGCCGGCGTGCTGGCTCTCCGCGCTGGACGGCCGACTGGCCATCGTGGGCACGTCCGGCTCGAGCAAGACCTATGCCGCCAAGGGGCTGGCCGAGCGCCTGATGGAGCGGGGTGGGCGCCTCTGCGTCGTCGACCCGCTCGGGGTGTGATGGGGCCTGCGCCTGGCCGCCGACGGCCACGCCCCCTCGCCCTACCCCGTGGTGGTGTTCGGCGGCCGGCACGCCGACGTGGCGCTCGACCCGGGCATGGGCACACCCTTGAGCCTTTTGGTCGGCACGCGCCCGCTCGCCTGCGTGGTGGACATATCCGACCTCGGCAGCGCTGCAGCCCGAGGCGGCGATGGAGTAGGTGTTGATCAGGCAGAAGCACCGTTAGCTTCTTTCACCCAGATTGCGGAGGCGCCCGCGGTGAGGCTGGAGCATGGCGTTGTTGCAAGAATCGCTTCGGTGGCGTCCGAGCCCTGAACGGGGTAGCATGTTTGTCCGTTTCTGACCCCGGGGTGCCACTTTGTCTTTCAAGCTGAACACCGACCAACGCCACAACATCCTCAAACAGAAACTTCAAGTGACGAACTGGCCAGCGTATGACGCGAGCCTGTGCCAGCGCGGCTGACGGCGTGGCTCGTATTGTCTCATTCATGCATGCTCCCGTTGCATCATAGCCCCGCTCCCATCGCTGCATCACGACCCATCCGCTTGTCATGTATAGCGGCCCCGAATACTATTGTGTGTCCCATATCTCGCCGCCGTCGTTCATGGCCATAAGCGGACCGGCTTGGTGCCGCCGCACCGGGACGAGCGTGAAAGTCGGCAAGGCTTCGTCGGCACCGCCTGCGAAAGGCTGGCCGTTGGAGGCACCGTCATCGTCGGCGTACTCGCCGACACGCGCCGCTCGCGCGCCCCGGCCCTGGACCGCAAGCAGCTTGCCGACGCCGACAACGTCATGCGGCTGCTGTGATACATCGAGCGCGACAGTCTCGCCGCTCTGCGCGACCAGGCGCTAATCGCCTTTGGCTCGGCGCTTGCCGCTCGGAGCTGGTAGTGCTCGACGTCGCCGATCTTGCCTGGGAGACACAAGGGTTGCACGTCACAATTCGGCGGCCGAAGACGGCCAGAAAGCCGAAGGCGCCGTGGCTGCCGTGCTCGAAGGACGCCAATTAACCGCCCTCCCCCATCTGCGAGCCTGACTCGGCGTCGTCGAAATTATCAAGGCTCGGTGACCTTGCGGTTTTGGAAGGGCGGAATACGGCAAAGTTGCAAAGGCAATGACATTGGAGCACCGAAGGGGGCAAGCGGGTGCGTAGCGTTCGGCTGTGCGGCCATGCGGTCGCCCGTATTGTGGAGGCGCGTGCCTCGACCGTGGGACTTGACCCCGCCCGCTAAGCTAGCAACTCGATCCTGGCGGGCCTCGTGACCGCAACTGCCCGCGCCAGAGCAACCGTGTGGAAAGTTCGGCGGATCAGCCGGCACAATTCCCATCCCGAGCAGGTGCAGCGGATTAACAATACCTGCGAACATTCATGTAAAGCAACGTCCCCCGCCCATTCCCGCCCCTGCTAGCCACGGCAAAGAGAAACTAGAAAGCGGCAGCCAAAGCGACATTGGAACGGCGAAGATGACGCCCATGTAGACAGTATATCCCGTTCAGGGCGGGAATGCAGGGCTGTTCAACGCTGTCGTCTTGCCGTCACTGAGTTCGCCCTGCAACACCTGAGAGGTGAAGTGCGGCGGCGGATTGCAAGGGGGGTTCCCGAGCCGGCCGATATCTGACCTTTGCGGCGGCAACTGGGTCGGAGGGTGCTGTGGCTGCGTTTTCACCGTTGTTGGATGTGCTGGCGGAGGTTCCTGATCCGCGCCGGGCGCAGGGACAACTCTATAAGCTGGCCTACCTGCTACTGTTCGCCATCCTTGCCATCGTGACCGGCTGCAACTCGTATCGTGGCGTCGTCACCTTCATCGCCGTCCACCGCCGCAGACTGAACGCCGCCTTCGGCCTGAACTGGCGCCGAGCACCTGCGCACACTGCTGTGCGCTACATCCTCCAAGGGCTAGACCCGGCCACGGTGGAGGGGGCCTTCCGCCGCCATGCCGCCCTGCTGCAAGCTGCGAACGAAAGGCCGGGGCAGGGCAGCATTGCCCTTGATGGCAAAACGCTGCGCGGCAGTTTTGACAAGTTCAACGATCGTGCCGCGGCGCAGGTGCTGAGTGCGTTTGCCACCGACACCGCGCTCGTGCTCGCGCACATGGACATCGCCGAAAAGTCCAACGAGATCCCAGCGGCGCAGGCGCTGCTGGCCGAACTCGGCGTTGCCGATGGCGCCATCGTCACGCTCGACGCGCTGCACTGCCAAAAAAACACTTCGAAATCGCAGCAGACGCCAGCGTCGCCCTGATCGTCGGGGTCAAGGACAACCAGCCGACCCTGCACCAGCAAATCCAGGAGGTCTCGGCCACCACGACACCGCTCGGGTCTGTCCACAGCCACGACAAGGGCCGCAACCGCGACGAACGCCGCACCGTCACCATCTTCGATCCCGCCAACAAGCTGGCCGACACCGACTGGCGTCCGCACGTCGTCGCCATCATCCGGGTCGAGCGCGACGTTTACACCCGCAATGCCAAAACCGGGCTGCTGCGCCATTCCACCGAGACCGCCTTCTACGTTTCGAACACGCCGGTGACTGCACCCTGCGCTGCCCAGGCCATCCGTGCGCACTGGACGATTGAGAATACCTCGCACTACAGCCGCGATGTCACCTTGGGGGAGGACCGCTCGCGCATCCGCACCAACCCCGGCGTGTTCGCCCGCTTGCGCAGCTTTGCCTTCAACATACTCAAAGCCAACCAGACGGACACGCTCAGCCAGGACCGCTACCGAGCCGGTCTCGCAGGCATCAAGAACCTGCTCTCACTCACCGCTATTCGTCAGCGTTGAACAGCCCTGGGCGGGAATGAGTGTCACCTCCGGAAAACAAAGAACGTCGGCAATGATGTCCGGCACAATCTTGCTGGGGGACTCCTGACTGCACGCCATGGGTTCTGCCCGGCCGGTCACGCGCGCCTTGCCGGCCTAACCCGAGCCGGCTGTCTGCCGCAGCAATCACGGCACAGGCGCTGTGGGCGTTATAAGCGACATGTGGGACCGAACTCTGTACACTCCCATGGAGTCGCTTGGGCCAAGCACCGAACTCGGTACACGCTCACTCCTCTAACCAACGTAGCCACCAAGTCCGAACCTTATACACGCCCGAGCTTGCCCAAGGCGTACGAACTCCGAACTTTGGACACAGTCGGCCGAACTCTACTCACCTATGGCCATGGAAGCTAGGACGAGGAATCAACAGGTTATAGGAGTTTCCCACCGATATCAGTTCACCATACTATCCTAGTAAAAAGAATTTCTTACAATAGATTTGCGTGCGGACAGTTCGGAAATGGCCTAGAACGGGCCGGTGTACAGAGTTCGGACTTCCTGAGTCTCATACATCCAGACCATTGTCAGCCGTGGAGGATGGTATGAAACGCCAGGAGGATCTGTTCATCGATAGCTCTTTGGATATGACGCCAGTCGGACCTGACGCGACAGTACACGACATACTGAGGGCAAAAGGTAGGCGGGGAGCATCGACCTTTGCTTCCCGAACACTGGCGGAGGTTGGCCGACGGGCACCGGTAGATATACTAGCCGGACCCCGTGGGGGCCGCATTATTGCAACGGCAGCGGATGTGGCAGAAGCAACCGGAGCATTGGGCTCAGCAGCCACAGCCGCCGGACATGTCTACTCGGGATGGTGCATGCTGGGTTTGCCATACCGCCGTCCCAAGGGCGAAAAGGACCAGATCTGGCGTATCACCACTGACTACGCCGACATCACGATTCAGTCTGGCACGATAAATCGTGACGACGGGGAAACTGAATTCTCGGGTGTCCCTTTTGGATCCTACGCACGCATGGCACTGATTGCGCTGCAATCGGAAGCTCTTGAGCAAGGCAGCCGAGACATCGAACTCGGCGAGACGGCATATGATGCTTTAAGGCGGCTAGGTCTGCCTGACGGCGGCAAAGTGGCAGCGTCGGCATTGGCCCAAATAGAAAAATTGGCACGATGCCACGTGAGTTTCCGGATCGGCTCGGAGTTAAGGGGCCTACAAATCAATGAACGCCTAGTGGAGGCGTTTGAGTATGATACTGATGGCAAGACATTCATCAAGCGGGTCCGTCTCAGCACTGCATTTTTCGAGGGTCTTCGAAGGCATCCGGTTGCCATAGATCGCTCAGCCGTGCAGAGGATTCGGAACAGCCCAGTCGCGCTCGACGTTTATTTATGGCTTAGCTATCGCTTGCCCGTCCTGGAGCATGAGACGCCGATTTCATGGGGAGCTCTGCATCGTCAGTTTGGACACGGGATCGGAGTTATGCGTTTTTTTAAACGCCCGTTTGCTGAGAACCTAGAGCTCGCACGTTCGGTCTACCCAGCGGCCAACTTCACGCTTACTGATCACGGAATCATATTGCGGCCATCCCCGCCACCACGGAGGCAAAAACTAATCGCCGCCTGAGAACTCGCGGTACGTGTACAGAGTTCGGCCATAAGCGTCGGCCGAGGCGTACAGAGTTCGGCGGGGCAAAAACGGAACTCCATCGAGACAAAGCAAACGGAGCGGAAACTCAGCAGGGCGATTTTGCCCCTGTCAATAGAACGCCAACCATGAAGCGTTGTTGTAGCAACTGGCAGAGCGCACCAGGTGTTACCAGTCTCGGCCTACGTGCAACCGACGCGAATCAACCGCTCGAAACTGGAAGTCATCGTCTGCCTTCTGATGCGCTAGTTGTGACAGGACCCTGCTCCCCGATATATTGCAAGTGCTTATCCAGCTGTATTGGTGCAGTCTCGGCCGCATCGCTAGTGCTCTGATTCAAACAGGAGATGCAGGCCTCAGGGATCCCCTCATTTTGTTCTCTGGAATTTGAGGACTTCTCTTGATGTATATTTTCTTGGGAAGACTTGTACTATGGATACGGTGCTGCGTGACCATTCCTTGAAATCGATAGGTGCGGATGCCTCGGCGGAGATGCAAAGCGGTTCATCACTGCCGACACCTATCTCGTTGAAATCACAGTGGGAAAAATGAGGGGATACCTGAGGCCATGACCCTGAGGTGGGCGTGAAGTGAAACGTCCAGCGCGGATGCCGTTCGAGCCAGGCCTTCACCTTCGGATGCTTGTGGGTGGCGTAGTTGTCCACCACGGCTTCGATCAGCTTGCCCGCCGGAACCGTGCGCTCGACGTCGTTCAGGAAGCGGATGAACTCCTCATGCCGGTGCTGCTGCATGCAGCGCCCGATGACCGATCCGTCGAGCACGTTGAGCGCCGCGAACAACGTCGTCGTGCCGTGGCGCTTGTAGTCGTGCGTCATCGTGCCGCACCGGCCCGGCTTGATCGGCAGGCCCGGCTGCGTGCGGTCGAGCACCTGGATCTGGCTTTTCTCGTCAACCGACAGCACGACGGCCTGTGTCGGCGGGACCATATACAAGCCGACAATGTCGGCAAGCTTGGCGGCGAACTCGGGATCGCGCGATTGCTTGAACGTGCGGACCCGGTGCGGCTGAAGCTTGTGCGCGTCCCATATGCGCTGCACCGACCGCAGGGAAATGCCGCAGACCTTGGCCATCGCCCGGCCTGTCCAGTGCGTGGCTTGATGTGGCGGCGCGGTGCAGGTCATGGCGACCACGCGTGCCACCGTCTCGGCCGCGACTGGCGGCTTGCCGGGCTTGCGCGTCTTGTCGCACAGAAGACCCTCGACACCGGCCTCCGCAAAGCGCCGCTGCCAGCGCCACACCATTGGGCGGCTCACACCCAGCAACGTCGCAACTCGCTGAACCGGATCGCCCTGCGCCGACGCCAGCACCACCCGCGCCCGTCCCGCATGCTTTTGCAGACCGTTGCGGTCGCTCTCGATCGCCTGCAACCGCTGCCTATCCGACATACTCACGATCACGCATACTGTCTGGGCCATGCAGCAAGATTCGCACGCCTCACGGCCATTGTGAATCGGCAGAATGCGTCAAAACACTAGGACCCACGTTTGGCGCAGAGCCCGGCGGAATACCGTGCGTAGGCTCGAGGCGGTCAGGATCGTCAATGGCAATTAGGTGTGCTGCCTATCTCCTGCGCATTTGGTGGGCGTGCGCGGATAGTTCTGTCAATCGGAGACCGTCCAATCGCTAAACCGGACCGTCAAGTCTCTACGCTAGCGCAATTCGGCACCTTATTAGCTAAAGCCGATCGGAGGGTAATACTACTTGGGCGTATAATGGCGGTGCTAAGCGAGCAGCTACAACGGCAACCTGAATAGCAGACTGAACTCAGGGATCAACAACGGCCAAGGTTGCTACCTCGGGGCGGCCCGAATGTCGCCAGCCTGATTCGCGGAACAAGCCGTTCCTGGTCGTTCTCACGCTTAGCAGGACTGTCGTGGAAAATAGCAAGGCTACATAGGCAAGCATGCTTGCTAATCCGAATAATTCCTGAGGGTTGTCGAGCATACTACAAGCCCTTTATCCAGCGTAGGACGTGGTTGCTGACGCCGATCCTGCCGATTTGCAGCACCATGCCCACCAAAGTTGAACCTACGCCTGCGCTTCCGGATTTATCACTGATCGGCGGTGAGCCCGTAATCGCCCGCTTCAACAGCGGCCACCTTTCCTCCGATGGTGGGTTGTAGATGCTGCGCGAGGTGGAGCAGCGCGTCGACGTAGCAGGGCGCTTGGCAGCGTGCGTCGCGGACCCGCGCAACCCGGAACGCGGCGTGCATGGTCTTGCCGAGATCATCCGCTTCCGCCTGGTGATGATCGCGGCTGGCTAGGAGCATGGCAACGATGCTGCCCGGCTGCGCACGGACCCGATGTTCAAGCTGGCCATGGCACGGCCTGAGGGCGAGGCGGCGCTGTGTTTGCAGCCGACCATTGCGCGCCTAGGGACCCTGCCCGGCACGCGCGCTGCTGCGAATGGGGGGGCCGTGGTCGATCTCTACTGCGCGTCGCTCCACCGGGTGCCGGGCGGGATCGTATTGCACGTGGACGACACGTTCGATGTCGTGCACGGCAGGCAACATATGCGATTGTTCAACGCGCGCCGCCCAGTTCCACACCCTGCGGCTGCGCATGATCAATCTGGCCGTGGGCATCGTCGAGATAAAGCTTTAGGACAGACTGCACCAACCCAGCAACGCATCGTGCCAGCCCATCCAGGCTCTCGTTCTCGGCCATACGCCACGCATCATCAGCTAAGCTGCGGGGCAGCGTGCCCCGCCGTGAACCACTTCTATAACCCTCAGCGCCGCCGCATCGAGCCGCCAATCTCCCAGTTTCAGAATGACCACTTACCCGCAGGTCCGCACAACCGTCACGCGACAAGCGCGCGCCTCAAACGTGGCCAGCTTCAATGCCGTGAATTATTGCGTCTAGTGACCTTCGCGGCGTAGGAACTCGTGAATCGCCTGGTCGAGAACGTCCTGCTTCTTCCTTCTATTCTGGTGTGCATATTCGCGCAGGCGATCCTGGAGCCTCTCCGTCATTCTGAAGCTCACAGCTGACCGCGGACCGTCCTGGTACTCCGCCGTCGCATCAGGATCCGCCGGCTTGTTCAGCTGCCTGCGATCTTGCATGCTCGCTTGCTCTCTTGCTTGCTCGGCCAAGGAATGAGTTAGTGCATCATTTGGTCCGCTGGCATCATGCTTGGATACTCTCTTTGAAGCTTGATTGCTTGCATGCTCGATTACCGGCTCCGGCTGCGACGCAGAGCCTTTCTTCGGCATCAGGTCACTTAACGATGTCAGCTTAAGCTTTGCCACGCTTCTTCTCCTTCACTACAACGGACAACCCAGCGCGGGCCGCAATGTATGCCCAAAGGTCATGCATTTCGGCGGCTGCCTTGCCAGCTGGCTCGAGTTCTTGCGCGGTCAGTCCATCAGATTTTGCTGCGGCGTAATCGGTGCGATCCACAACGAAGGTTGGAGCCAACGTGCCATGCTGGCTCAATGCCACAGCGGCTTCAGCAGTCAATCTGGTCCGCGGCTTAACTCTGTTGATCACGAAGATCATTGGCTTTCCTGCCCTTCCGACGGCGTCGACGGTCCGTCCGACGGCCCTGAGGTCATCCGGTGATGGCTGGCATGGAACCAACACCAGGTCGGCTTCCGCAATCGCTTCTGACACCTCGGCACCGATGGACGGCGGCGTGTCAACGAATACTGTCTTGTATCCGCTAGATCGCAATACTTCGAGGGTGTCTGTGAGCGACGTCTCGACGCGAACGAGGGCCGGGATCTCTGCCTTCCTCGCGTCCCACCAACCACTTAGCCCGCCCATCGGATCGAGGTCGACGACCGCCACGGGGCCATAACCTGCCCGGCCGGCTTCGACAGCTAGATGACAGGCAAGGGTGGTCTTCCCCGCACCACCTTTGCGGCTCGCCAGAACGCATGCGAACATGATTGCTCTCTAGATAGTACGCTTGATTGATTGCTCGCATGCTCTCTTTAAGTCAAGTATGTCCCGACTCAGGGTTTAAAGAAAGTGACCCGCCCGGAACTGAAGCCCGGAGGCGCCGTATCTTGTCATGAGCCAAGCTGAAGCGTTCACCTCACCGGTGCTACACACCGAGTCGGCCCGGGGAGTCTCACCCCGAGCCGCTCACAGATCCGGACTTGACACTCTCGCGTCATCCGGCTCGTGCCACCGAACGAAGGCTGCCGCCTTCCGCCGAGAATTGGAGCTCCTCCTGTTGCCAGTTGGCCCGCTCTCAACGTCGATGACCTGCCCCCTTTGCTCCACGGGCATTACCCCGCTTCCACGCTACTACGGAGCAGTCCGCCCCTGACCAGCGCATTGGTACTTTCGGCCTCACGGGTTCGCCGTTTGTGCCTTTTCCCTTGGCATCGCCGAACAGGTTCTCAAGTTCCATACAAGAGCCCGAATGAGAGTCACGCCTCCTATACACCGGACACCGC